>FWPV01002652.1_pt1 | contig 42989 bp, 40 predicted proteins | sample 2228371 | NCBI WGS metagenome assembly FWPV01 (sample SAMEA103939776, study PRJEB20133) | metagenome
GGGTACGCCTCCGTTCCCTCTCTACCCCCCCCTCGCCCGCAGGGAGAGGGGGTCAGGGGGGGTGAGGCCTCCGTCCCCCCCTCCCTCTCAGGGAGGGGGGCCGGGGGGGTGGGTTCGGCCCCGACGCCACGCGAATCAGACAAAGAAGAGATTGAGCCCGTCGGTCGAAGTTCCCCCAGGCGGCTTAGCTGATGACTCCCTCCAGGTACTTGCGGGTGCGCTCATCCCGGGGGCTTCTGAATACTTGCTCGGCTGGGCCGTGCTCCACGAGTTCCCCCATGTAGAAGAACACGATGTAATCGGCCAGCCGCTTGGCCTGCCGTAGGATGTGGGTCACCAGCACGATGGTGTAATCGCGCTTGAGCTCGACAAAGAGCTGCTCAACGTGCTGCGCCGAGACAGGGTCGAGCGACGCGGTGGGCTCATCGCAGAGCAGGGCCTCCGGCTCTACGGCCAGGCCTCGGGCCAGGCACAGCCGCTGCTGCTGGCCGACCGACAGCGCGCTGGCCGGCGCCCGCAGGCGGTGCTCCACCTCCTGCCACAGCGCGCTCATCTCCAGGCAGCGGCGGACCAGCCCGTCCAGCACCCGCCGCTGCCGCACTCCGTGCAGACGCGGCCCATAGGCGACGTTGTCGTAGATGGACATGGGCAGCACCTGGGGCTTCTGCGAGAGCAGACCCATCTTGCGCCGCAGGCTGATGACTTCCGCGTGAGGAGCGAAAATGTCCTCCCCGTCAATCAGCACTCGCCCCCGGACGCGTACTGCGTCCATGGTGTCAATCAGCCGGTTCAGACAGCGCAGGAAGGTCGTCTTCCCACAACCGGAGGGGCCGATCACCGCCGTGATCTGCCGGTCGGGTATCTCCAGGGAGACCTGCTGCAGCGCGGGATGACCGTTGTACTGGACGCTCAGGTTTTCGACAACAATGTGAGACATGGCGGGTATCACCAGACTACTTGACTGTGAACCTCCCGGCCTTGGCGGAGCCGGCGCGGGCAATCAGGCTGATGACCAGGACAATCGCCAGCAAGAGAAAGGCCGCCGCATAGGCCCGCTGCTGGACCTCGGGGAAGGGCATCCCCAGCTGGAAGAAGACCGCCAACGGCAGGGAAGCCACCGGCTCCAAGGCGCCGCCGGGGAGGCGGTCGGTGTACCCGGCCGTGAACAACACCGAAGCCGCGTCGCCGATGCCTCGGCCGAAGGCGAGCAGTACCGCAGTAAGTAGACCGGGCAGCGCCTGGCGTACTACCACCGAGCGCATCGTCTCCCAGCGGGTGGCGCCTACCGAGTAGGAGGCCTCCCGCAGCTCCACCGAGACCATGCGGACCACTTCCTCCATGGCCCGGGCCATGATCGGCAACTCCACCAGGGTCAAGGCGATGATCCCCCCCAGCAGCGAGGCACGCATCCCCAAGTAGAGCATGACGGTAAAGCCGAAAGCGCCGTAGACGATGGAGGGAATGCCCCAGAGCAGATCCAGGGACATGCGGACCAGATTGGCGCGGCGGCGACGCCCCGCGTAGTCGCGCTGCAGGTACAAGGCCACGGGGAAAGCCAACACCACGGCGCACCCGGTGGCGCCTATTCCCAGCAGCAGGGAACCCACGATGGCGTTCAGCACCCCGCCCTCCTTGCCCAGGTAGTAGCCGCCGCTGGGTACCTTGGTGAGCATGTCCAGGCTCAGGGCCCCGGCGCCCTTCCAGGTGATGATGCCCACCAGCACCAGCAGGCTCCCTACCACTGCCACCAGGGACAGGAGCATGAGCGCGCGGAAGAAGTACTCCTCGGCCAAGCGCAGCTTCACCAGCGATCACTCCGCCCTTCTGCGGGCCCAGACCAGCACCGCCTCCGCCATCAGGTTGAACCCCAGCACGACTACCAGCAGAATCAGCGCCGCCAGCAGCAGCGCTGAGTCGTACAGCGGGATGGACATCATCTCGCCGTAGTTGTTAGCGATCAGCGCGGGAAGCGGATAGGCGGCGTCAAACAGCGAACGCGGCAACTGTGGCACGTTGCCTACCACCATCAGCACCGCCATGGTCTCCCCGAAGGCCCGGGCGAAGCCCAGCACCAACGAGGCAATCAGGCCGGGCAGCGCCAGGCGCAGGCTGACGTGCTTGACCGTCTCCCAGCGGGTGGCGCCTAGGGACAGCGAGGCTTCCCGCACGCCGACCGAGACGGTGCGGAGCACTTCCTCGGCCACGGCGATGATCACCGGCGCCACCATCAGCGCCAGCACCAGGCCCCCGGCCAGCACGCAGTACCCGGTGGCGTTGTCCCGTGGACTCAGCCAGGAGAGACCAGGCCAGTGGCGCTGCGCCAGCGGGGCCAGGTGGCCGCTGATGAACGGCACGACCAGCAGGACCCCGAAGAGTCCGTAGACGACCGAGGGAATGCCCGCCAACACGTCAATCAGCGGGCGGGCTATGGCCCGCGTGCGCGGACGCGCGTACTCCGCCAGGTAGATGGCGGTGAGCAGGCAAACCGGCGTGGCGATCACCATCGCCAGCAGCGTCACCCACAGCGTCCCCACGATGAAAGGCCAGAAGCCGAACAGGCCATTCATCGGCTTCCAGACCGTCCCGGTGAGCAGGTCACTCAGCGTATGCTGGCGCAGGATGGGCAGTGAGCGGAGTACGAGAGCGAGCACTATGGCCAGGGTCAGCAGCCCTACCAGGGCGCTGACCCCGGTGATGCCGCCCGCCGAGAGTCGCTCCCACAGCAGCCGCAGACTTCCCCGGCGCGGCTTGTCAGGGTTCCCAGTGATACTCATGTGCGTCCGGTCGCGGTCAAGGCGGTGCCGCTATTTGCCCACTTTCTCCAACGCCGCCTGCAGCTTCTCGGCGGTTAGCGGAATGAAGCCGGTCTCCAGCACGTACTTCTGCCCCTCCCCCAGGCACCATTGGATGAAGGCCTTGGTCGCGCCGGTGGGAACGCCCTTACACAGGAAGTTCAGGTCCCGCGCCGGCGGTGAGGGATAGCGCCCCTCCTGCACCGCTTCCAGCACGGCCTCCTTGGTCTCGTAGAACTTCTCGGTCTCGTCCAACTTTCCGTTGCCGTTGACGTCAATGGGGACGATGCGCAGGCCGGCTACCGGCTTGCCGGTGCTCGCGTCGTAGGCGTAGTTGAGGTTGTTGTAGCCGATGCCCAGGGGGTCTTTGCGCACCGCCTCGGCAATGCCCGGGTCGCCGTAGATGCCGGTACCCTTCAGGTCCTCCTGCTTGCCCCCTAGGTACTTGGCCCAGGTATCCGCCGCGCCGCAGGCATCAGACCGGGTGTACAGACTGATCTTCTCGGCGCTGTCGCTACCGGTAGCCTGGCCCCAGGTGGTCACCTTGCCGGTCATCCAGATGCCGGTGAAGACCTCCCTGTCTAGGCCCCGGGTGCTCAGCTTGTCCATAACCGGGTTCTTCTCGCTGACGACGGGGAAGACGGCATCGCGCACCACGGGGATCCACCAGCCGCCTTTCTGCTCTTCCTCGGGCTTGATGGCCCGGGAGACCATGCCGATGTCCACCAGGCCGCCCAGCGCGTCAGCAGCGCCTTTGCCGGCCCCGCCCGCCTCCACGTCAATCCGTACACCCGGATTCTGCTGTTGGTAGACTTCGGCCCACTTTACGACCATGGGATATAGAGCCCAGGCTCCGGAGATGTGAATCTTGCCCGTCACTGTCGTACCGGCGGGGGGGGGCGGGGAGGGAGGCGACACCGAACCGTTCGGCGAGGGTGTGGGTTGTCCGGGGCAGCCCGCGAGGGTGACTGTCGCCAACACTGCCAGTGCCAATGGGGGGATGAAGCCGCGCTTCACAATCATGCCTCCTTCAACCGTTACCGCGCTCCGGTCTACCCGCGGGGGAGGTGGAGCAGCACTCCTAGCACACTCATATAAGAGTGCGCAAGGAGTGTATACAGGAAGATGGCGATTGTCAAGGTGGGGAGCGCAGACCTCCGGGCAGGCAGGGACAGGCGCGGTCCTGGCTGCTGGGGCTTAGGGGATAAGGGTTCCGGGGGGAGGCGCTATCTGGAGAAGGTGTTGCGTGGTCTGCCGCAGCTCGGGATTGGCCAGGACAATCTGCACTTTTCCGCGGCGGTCGGCCAGCCACCGCCGGCGCGCGTCCGGCAGACGCTCATACTGGAGGGCGGCGATAATCTCCTCTTTCACCTCGGCAAGAGAGCGCTCCCCGGCCGGGCGTTTCTCTTCCACCCGCAGGAGGTGCCAGCCATCGGGGCCTTGGAAAACTGGACTGAGCTCGCCCGGCTGCAGGCGGAAGGCCATGTCGCTGATGGGGGTTGCGTAGTCACCCCGCTCAAACCAGCCCATATCCCCGCCCTTGGATGCCGTTGCCGGATCGCTGGATAGCTCTTTGGCCAGCCCGGCAAAATCCCCACCTGCCTCCAGCGCCTGCCGGAGAGCCTCTGCGTTCTCGCGGCTGGCGGTCAGGATCATCCGGCCGCGAACCTGCGGGCCGCGCCGGTAGCGGTCGGCGTGGTCACGATAGTAGGCTTCCACCTCAGCCTCGCTGATCTGCATCGCCTGTCGGGTCAGGGCATCAAGAAGTACGCCGAGCCGAATCTGCGCCTGCAGCCGTTCGCGAGTCAGTCCGTGCTGGGTCAGAAGCGCCTGCAGTCCGTTCTCGCCCCCTGCCTGGGCCAACAGACCGTTTTCGCGCAGCTGGACGAGCTCCGGCGAAGCCTTCAGACCGGCCTGCTCCGCCGCGCGGGTGATGATAGCTTCATCAATCATCTCAACTAGAGTCCGCGCCCCGGCCTGCGCCCACAGGGCCCGTTCGAGTTCCGCCTCGGTAATCGGCTGCCCGTTGACGGTCGCAATGACGCCCCGGTCCTCGGCCCGCAGGGCAGGAGACAGCGCCAGGGCGGCTACGGCCAGACACGCTCCCACGAGGACAGCAACCGGCGGCAGTCGGGTCGGCTCCAGTGGGCCGGCGCTCCAGCTACTCAGCGTTTTCTCCAGGGCGGTCCTGTTCATATACACTGACGTTCTTCTCTCCGGCTCGCACGTGGCGCAACACGGCGCGCAGCGCGTCCAGGTCCCAGAAGTAGCCGCTCATGGCGTCGCGATACTCAACCAGCAGGTACCTGCCGCGGTCCGTGATCCGCCCTACGAGTCGCGGATCGGGATCCTGGATGGCGCGCAGAACCAGGCGCCGGGCCACGGCGTGCTGTGCCTCCAGGCGCAGCACTTCGCGTTCATCGACTTGCGTCATACTTCTTCCCCAGCGACCAGGACGGTATCCGCGTGCTGGTAAGGCGGAGCGCAGCAACAGAGGAAGCGGAGCGACTCCGTGGATACGCAGCGCAACGCGTGCACCTGGCCGGGCCGAATCAGTTCAGCCTGACCGGGTGCCAGTGCTCTGGCCTCTCCGTCCACTATCAACTCGCCCGCTCCGGACAGCCCATAGTAGACCTCTTCCGCAGTCTGATGTAGGTGTGGCCGGGTGGACACCCCAGGGGCCACCTCGGCCACCGCCACACTCAGATTGCGGCTGCTCTGGCGCTCCGGGCGAATGAGTTCCCAAACAAGAGAACCGTCAAGAGTAAGGTAGGGTTCCACAGCTCCCTCCGCGCGGGCACACCCTCTGCGGGAGGCGCCCGCCGCGCAAGGTCCGTCCCTCCGTCAGCAGGCACGTTCGGACTCCGGCCGCACGGCCCCCAGGAGGCAGGCAGCGCTAGCTACGTAGCCGGGGCAGCAGGGCTCGGCGTAAGGACCTATGCACTCATAGACGTTCCCCTCGCGCCAGACCGACAGGGCCTCGGCCACTTGCGCCCGGGCTGCCTCGGGGTCCACCAGTGCCAGGGCCTGCACCGCCCATCCGGACGGTACCGCCCAGTAACCCCCGTTCTGGTAGGTTTCCGGTGCAATCGGGGCCAGCAGCCGCTCCCAGTACTCGCCCCGGGGAAGATGCCGTACGTGACCCCGATAGAAGGCTATGTCACCCTGCTCGCGAAGCAGCTCCCCGATTAGCCGACTCTGGCGCTTGGAGGCAATGCGGATCACGGCCGCGTAGACCGAGCCCCATAGGTCATGCTGCCGGCAGTCCTCCGACGCCGCCCAGTACAGCCCCGTGTCCTCGTCGTACAACTCCGGCAGCGTCTTGAGCGCCGCCTCTGAGGCGTCGAACCAGATTCTGGCTTCCTCGTGATCCTCCAGTTCCTGCAGGCGGATCGCCAGACGCCGGGCCGCTTCCCAGTAAAGCAAGGAGGCCATGAAGACCTTGCCGGTGGCGGCGATGCTATCCATGAAACCGTAGCCCGGATGGGGCCGGTTGGGGTCAACGAAGACCAGTCCGTCGGCGCTGAGTGGAACGGTCTCCATCGCCCGCAGCAGGGCGGGCAGACGCTGCAGCCAACCGGCGACGTCGCCGGTGCGCAGGTAGTAAGCGTCCAGCAGCTTGACCAGGAAGGTGGGATTATCCGCCGGGGGATCCGCGCCCTGGGGAGCGTCCTCCGGTCCGGCCAGGTACACCGGCGTGCCGTCGGCTTTGACGCGGTCGGGCACTACGCCGTCCTCCCGCTGTTCGGAGAGCAGGAAATCAATCCCCGCCAGGATCTCTTGGGGTGGCAGCAACTCCCCGGCATATTCCACCAGGTAGCAGAAGTCACGCGTCCAGCAGGCCTGGTAGCGCCCGGAGCCGTCCGGGAAGTACAGGGGCGTTCCGTTGTCGGCTGGATGCCGGGCGTCGGCCACTACCCGCCGGCAGGTCTCCTCAAGAAAGCAGTAGTCTTCCGGCGCAATCGCGACGCGGGGGAGTTGCTTGATGGTGCGCATGGGAGGTCAGTCGTCGGTGGACAGTCGGCAGCTACAGCTCCTCGGCTCGGAAGGCGTTGCTCCACGCCTTGCGGCCTTGGGCGTCAATGATCTCCACCCGGAGCCAGGCGTCGCTACTGGGGAGGGGCAAGACAATCTCCTCAAAGGGGCGCACCAGGTTCGGCATGTAGTACGAGGCGCGGCCCGAGCCGGGAGCGGCGCCCAGTACCACTGCCTGCTCGCACGGCGAGCAAGCGATGCGCAGGTTCTCGCCGTGCCGGCGCAGATCGCGCAGTTCGGGGCCGATGGAGGAGTAGAAGTTGCCCTCTCGCAGGGCCTGCAGGATGTCCTCCACCGATCGGCTCTTGCTCTTGACCACGATCCAGCCCCGGCCGATGTCACCGGGGTTGTGGGCATCGTCCACGGCCAGACCCCACAGGCGGCGGCCGCTGGCCAGCAGGAAGTCCCAGGCTGCCTCGGAACCGCCCCGGCCAATGTGCCCCTGACAGGTCTGGTTGTAGACCTCCACGCCGATATGCCCCTCCAGCGGCAACAGATGGCTGCCCTCAATCAGCGACCAGAAGGGATGACAGGCGAAGCATAGCGGCACCTGTACCGCCAGGGCTCGCAGCGCTTCCTCGGTCGAAAGGCCCTCCGGCACTTGGGGTACGTGCCCGTTGCCCAGGACCACCACGTGCAGAGTCCCGCCGAAGGTGGGCCCCGGGACCACCGTCTCCGCGCCCGGGATCAGGGTCATGCCGCGCCCGTCCAACTCGGCCGGGTCGGTGAGGACGCCGTGGTCGGTAATCGCCAAGAAGTCATAGCCCTGGGCGGCGTACTCGTCCACCGTCTGCTGGGGGCTAAGCAGCCCGTCCGAACGGTTGGTGTGGGTGTGCAGATTGCCGCGGAGCCATTCGCCGGGTTGGGTAAAGGGGTTAGGCATAGTAATCAGTCTCAGTGGTCAGTGGTCAGTCGTCTGTCGTCAGTGTTGGTGCTACCTCGGGTCTGGCCCCCGGAGGAGCCGCATACGAGCCCGAGCAGCGTGCGAAGTACCCGCCCCGGACGCTCCTTCGGTTCGCTACCGCTCCACTGCGGCGGTCTCCCGCTCCACGTCCATTCCCTCTCCGGTCTGCTCAAGGGTCTCCGGCAGGATCAGCTGGAACTGTCGGAGGGGCTGCAGCTCCACCGTCACTCGCCGGGAGCGGACGTCCAGCAGGTGGCCCCCGCCGCGGCGGTCGGTAGTGAGGAAGTGCACATGGTACCCCGGCACGTTCAGGCCGGAGAAGTCTTTGGGTAGCCAGAAGCCGACCAGGACGCCGGTTACGTCGGTGAACTCAAACGTCGGCTGAGTCTTGGCCACCTCCACCAGGCGCGGGTAAGGCTTAGTCTGCGCCGGCACGGCACGCGTCTTGACATAGGCAAACTCGCCCGTAATCCGCAGCGCGCAGGGCAAGCCGACAGGGCGCAGGGCATCAATCATTGCCTCCAGCGCGGCCACGTCAGGCAGAGGCTCCGGCAGTACCCGCGCGAGGGTGGGGCGGAAGAAGACCGTGGAGGCAAAGGGCGTGGTCGCCGTGTCACTCACCGGATACACCTTGCCGTCGCTGCGAATCTGATAGATGATGCCGTCTACCTGGGTCATCTCGCCGTCCAGGGCGTGAAAGGTGCCCAGGCCAAAATCGCCGCGCTGCTTGAGGTCGGCGAAGGGCAGCCAGCCGTCGTAGTTGCCGGCGAGAAGAGCCGAGAGACTGGCGGCCTGGAAGAGCGTTTGCTCCTGCGCCGGCGCCTGGGAAGAGACGACGACCGCCGGCGCCTGCGCGTGGAGAGCGACGGAGAGCAGAAGCAGAACGATGAGCAAGGCGGGCGCAAGTCGTTTCACGGTGGGTTACTCCTTGGGTAGGGGCCAGCCCCTCCGCTCGGGGCCTGGGCGGGCCAGGAGCCCGGCCTCAGACGGAGCGTTTGCCTCAAAGCGTCTCTGAGTTGCGTCGTCCCAGCCTGGGGGCCGGACTCGCTGCGCTCGTGCGGCCCCTCCTTGCTTAGCGATCGGCCTTTTTCTCTCTTCAGTCCTACCTCGCCGCGCCGATCAGGTTGCCGATTCTCTCCACCTGGTGTCGGCGGCAGTAGTCTTCCAGTCCCTTGAGCACCTCCGCCGCCGTGTCCGGGCTCACGAAGTTGGCGGTGCCTACCGCGACCGCGGTCGCACCTGCCAGGAGGAACTCCAGCGCGTCCCGAGCGGTCATGATCCCGCCCATGCCGATAATCGGCACGGACACGGCCCGGGCTACCTCCCAGACCATCCGCACCGCCACCGGCCGGATCGCCGGACCGCTTAGACCGCCGGTGGTATTGGCCAGTACCGGCCGTTGTTCCTCTACGTCGATCGCCATCCCCAGCAGCGTGTTGATCAGCGAGAGCGCGTTGCTGCCCGCCTCCACCGCCACGCGGGCCAGGCCCACGATGTCGGTCACGTTGGGCGACAGCTTGGCTATCAGCGGCAGGGGACATGCCCGCTTGACGGTCCCGACAAGTTCGGCCAAGAGGTCTTCCCGCACCCCGCAGTGGATCCCTCCCACCTTGACGTTGGGGCAGGAGACGTTGAGTTCCAGCGCGGCGATGCCCTCCGCCTCCGCCAACCGCCGGGCCACGGCCACGTATTCCTCCACGTCCTTCCCGGCGACGTTGACGATGATCGGCACACCGAACTCGCGCAAGACGGGCAGCTTCTCCGCGACGAAGACCTCCACGCCGGGGTTCTGCAGGCCGATGGCGTTGAGCATTCCGGCGGGTGTTTCGCAGATGCGCGGGGGCGGATTGCCCTCGCGGGGCTCCAGGGTGACCGCTTTGGTCACCAGCGCGCCCAGCGAGGACACGTCCACCAAGTCGGCGTACTCCGTGCCGTAGCCGAAGGTGCCCGAGGCCACCAGCACCGGATTGCGCAAGCGTAGGCCACAGAGTTCGACGGAGAGGTCAATGCTCACCGGGGCATCGCCTCCCAGTCCAACGCCTCGGCGGGGAAAACCGGGCCGTCCTTGCACACCCGCAGGTAGCGCTCTCCCGCTTGCACCGGCGTCTCGCCCTTCACGGGTAGCGCCGGCTTCCAAGCCTGCGTGCCTTCCTGAGCGGCCGCCGCCACCACACACCCCAGACACGCCCCCACCCCGCAGCCCATCCAGCGCTCCAGGGAGACGTAGGTCTCCACGCCCCTCTCTCTCTGCTCCCCCCTCCCCTGCGAGGGGAGAGGGGCAGGGGGGTGAGGCAAGGCAGCCACCGCCGCCAGCATCGGCATCGGTCCGCAGGCGTAGATTACCCGCCGGCCAGGAAAAGGCGCGTCTAGCCGCCGGGCCAGCGCCGCGCTGACCAGCCCAGGCTCGCCGATACTGCCATCCTCCGTTACCGCCGTGAATTCGGTGCAGCGCGCTGCCAGTTCCAGCCAGCAGCAGAGCAGGCCTTCCGTCCGGGCCCCGAAGAGGCCGATGATCTCTCGCTCCCCCTCCGCCTCGGCCAGGGCCTCCGCCAGGGCGATGAGCGGGGCGACGCCGACGCCTCCGGCCACCAGGAACACCTGACTGCCGGCCGGCGCCAGGGGAAAGCCATTGCCGAGTGGCCCGAGGAGGTCGAACCTCTGTCCCGGTACCGCCGCGGCGACCATCTCGCTGCCCCGGCCGACGACCTGCACCAGCAGGTCAATTAGCCCCGTCGCTTTCTCCGCAAGCATGATGCTGAAAGGTCGCCGGAGCAGCGGATCGGCGGCCTCGGACACGCGCAGGTGGACAAACTGCCCGGCGCGGGCGGTAGCGGCGATCTCCGGCGCGCGCAGCCGCAGGCGCACATGCACCGGCGTGACCTGCTCGCGGGAGATGACCGTGGCGGTAAGGTTGAGCATAGGCGGAGGTTGGTGATTGATGATTGATAGGCTGCGGAGGCAACCCGGCTGCGACTACAATTACATATCGCTTCCGCACATCATCATTCATCATCCATCAGTCATCAATTTCCCCCTCTACCACTCCAGCCCTTCGAGCGCGTTCCCCTCCAGCACTGCCTCCACCAGCCGCGCGGTCCGGGTGCGGGCGGCGTCCAGGGCAGCCCGGCGCTCGGCCACAACCGCCTCCGCGCTGTCGCGAGCATCCTCGAGACGTGCGATCAGCCCCGCCGTCTCCTCCGGGCCGGTGGAGCCCAGTGACCGCTGCAGGCGTAGGCAGGCCTCCGGGTCCACGATCCCTGCTATCTCTTCCACCGTCAGCTCATGCCCGGCCGCGGAGAGGATCTCCCGCACCCGCTCGTGCTCGTCGAGGGTCTTTCCCTCCTGGACCAGCTTCCCGACCAGGCCGCCGATTATCTCGTGGCAAGTGCGGAAAGGCAGGCCATGCTCGCGGACCAGGTAGTTGGCCAGCTCGGTGGCCGTGGCGAAGTTCTTGCCCACCAGCTCCCGCATCCGCTCGGTCTTGAGCGTCGCGTCGCGCATCGTCTCGGCCAGCACCCGCGCGCCGGACTCGGCCACCGAGAGCGCCTCCCAGAGCGGCGGCTTGTCCTCCTGCAGGTCCCGGTTGTAGCCGCTGATCAGCCCCTTGAAAGTCGTCAGGCTCTGCACCAGCCGCCCGACCAGCCGCCCGGTCTTGCCTCGCGCCAGCTCGGCGAGACACGGGTTCTTCTTCTGCGGCATGATGCTGCTGCCCGAGGCGTGCTTGTCGTGCACCTCGATCATGCCGAACTCGTAGGTGGAGAAGACCACGATCTCCTCGGCGAGGCGTGACAGGTGCACCCCCAGGATTGCCAGGTCGGCCAGCGACTCCATCACGAAGTCCCGGTCGCCCACGGCGTCCAGGGAGTGTTCCTCCACGCCGTCAAAGCCCAGCAGCGCTGCGGTCAGGCGGCGGTCGGTAGGGAAGGAGGTCCCGGCCAGCGCCGCCGCGCCCAGCGGGCAGCGGTTGACCCGCGCGTAAGTCTGCTCCAGGCGCTGGTGGTCGCGCTGGAAGGCCGCCGCGTGTCCCGACAGCCAGAAGCCCACCGAGATGGGCTGCGCGTGCTGGGTGTGGGTATAGCCGGGCATGACCGTCTCAGTATGCTGCGCCGCGATAGACAGCAACACGCTCTGCAGGGCGGCGACGGCCTCCTGCACGTCCAGCAGCCGGCTGCGCAGGTGCATGCGGCAGTCGGTGACGACCTGGTCGTTGCGCGAGCGCGCGGTGTGCAGGCGCCCGCCCAGCTCCGGCCCGGCGTTCTCGCGCAGGAAGAACTCCACGTTCATGTGGACGTCCTCGCGCTCGCGCTGCAGCACCAGCCGCCCGGCCTCGTACTCCAGCCGCGCGTGCTCCAGCCAGCGGAGGATCTCGCGCAGGTCCTCTTCGGGGATGATCCCGCAGCGGGCCAGCATGAGGGCATGGGCCTGGGAGCCCCAGATGTCCTCGGCGACCATGGGCGCGTCGGCATCAATGGACTCACTATAGGCGAGCGCCAGGTCGGCCATATCGGCCGAGAACCGCCCACCCCAGAGTTTGTCGGAACCGGCTGATTGCATGGGAGGTAGTATGCAAGATTTGGGGGAGGGAGGCAAGGGAGGAGGCTATGTGAGAGGGATCCAACTGTCCAAGTTGGCCCTTGAAATTCATTCGGGGGGGGGTATAATGACTTCTAACCAAGCGGAGGCGACGGGTAGATGAGCAAGGGAGGCTGAGCCCAATGGGTACATGCGGAAAGTGTGGTGGCAGCAAGACCGTCACCTGCCCCACTTGCCGCGGGAGCGGGAAGACGCACCCGATCATCGGAACGCCATACACCTGCAGCCATTGCCGCGGACAGGGCAGAATCGTGTGCGACCGCTGCCATGGGAGCGGCAGGGTATAGCACTTCGCAGAGCGCATGAGGGCCGCGCAGATGCTCGAGCCCATTGATCGGCTTAGCGCGTACTCGGTTGGTGGCTCCTGCGGGTTCTGCTGGGCCAACGATTACGAGCTTGCGTGCATGCCCGTAGGTCCGCCTCCGACCCCTGAGGCTGTAGAGTTGGGGGTAGGCGGCGAGCTTTGGCTCCTGCAGTGCCGCCAGTGTGGCAGAGCGGCTATCGACACCACTTCTCGCGGCAACGCTGCGTATCACCTCGATAATCAAGGGAAACCTGTGGATGCGGCTCGCACGGCCTACTCCGGGGCTCTCCAACCTGATGCGAACGCAATCGGTGGGGCCTTCGGCACGATAGCCCGATACCTGCGCTGCGCGGGAGAAGCCCTGGCGCAGGCGGGTTCAGTCGAGCAGGCGCTTGTGTACGCCCGCGAGGCGGTCAATCTGCACGTAACATACAAGCTCTGGCTCTCATGGGACATGTTCGACGACCAAGACCAGTCTTACTTCACTGATGAGGGTGAGAACCACCGCCGGCTCGTGCGCGAGTTGGCGGGCTCATCGGCCCCTCTGCCGGGCGCGTACCCGTGGGGTGCGTGGGACAAGCAACTCCGCACGCACAGCCTCTTTCGGTGGCAAGCGCTCGCGGTTATCGACAAGGGTCGGATGGTCGCCCGGGACGGCAGGAGTGAGTGGGACATAGCCCAAGGGAGGCCGCTGCACTACGGACTGGATGACTCCGCGCGTGATTGCTACACGGCTGCACTGGTCTGCAGGTACGTGCAGAATATGGACTTGGCGCTTCTACTGGCGCAGTGGTGTGTGCACTACGACGACCTGTACTGGGCTAATTTGCCCCCGTCCATATACAACGAACCGGGCCCGGACCTCAATGCGTTCCTCGGCCGGTTGCGGGACACGTCTGCACGCAGGCGCCAGCTGCTGGAAACCCTCCGAAAGCCAGTCTGACGACTCAGCCGCTGCCTTGGCCATGCATATGCGGCGGGCCCAGTGGCCCCAGCACCAATCCTTGAAACGGGAGGGATTCGGCGTGGAAGAACGGACTATCTTTAACCGCGAGGGGGTCGTAGTCACGACGGCGAGGGTAACCCTGTGGGAGGGAAAGACCTACTCCACAGCCAACATCACTTCGGTGCGGACGGATGTCATCCCACCACCCCCTGTGAGCACCGGATGCCAGACGACGTTGATCGTCATCGGCGTCATTGGTTGCCTCATTGGGTTCGGGGTAATGACGAGCAGCGTTAGCAGCGGCCTTGCTACGTTGCTCTTCGCGGGAGGGGTACCTCTGGCTCTAGGCATCCTATGGCTGAAGAGCTTGAAGAGGCCGCTCCCGACTTACCGTGTGCTGATCTCTTCTGCCGCCGGGGAGCAGGAAGCGCTGAGGAGCGAGAACCAAGCGTTTATCGCTGACGTGGCGAACGCGATTATCGGGGCCATCGCCATGAGGGGATGAGATACGGGATTCCGGGGACACCATACGTAATTCGCCCGATTTTTCCGCCCTCCGCACTGCCCCCGCAAGATTCCCGTCCTATTCACGAGCGCGGTTCCTGTCCGGGGCCAGCGCGGCCTCCGCCCAGGCGACTACGGCGGTGGCGAGACGCAGGGCCTCGCGCCACATCTCCTCGCTAACCTCCCGGCTGGGCGGATAGCGGCTGGTGGTGGCGAACTGTGTCAGGACAACAGCCCCGGACACGACCTGGGGGACCGCCGTCGAGTCCGGCAGTTGGTCCAGGAGGTACTCCAGACTGTGCGTACGGGGTACCTCGATCTCCGCCCGCACGAGCAGCGCCTTGATGGCCTTCTCCGCCGCTTGCTGGGCGTGGTAGCAGAGCACCTGGTAGAGGCCGCCCTCGGGGAGGGGGCCGCGGGCATGGGCAAGGTCGGCCCGCGCTAGCCGGAGCCAGTCTTGCGGCGACCCAGGCTCGGGGAGATCAGGCGGCATACAGCTCACGCCCCTCTCGTACCGCCTCCCGATAGATCAACCCCTCGCGCTGCGCCAGACGCTCGCATTCGCCGCGGGTGCACACCACCGTCTCGACCGGCACCTTCAGCCCGCGGAACAGGGTGTGCAGGAGCTGGCCGACACGAAGCGGGTCCGCATCGTCCGGCATCACCACCAGCACATCCACGTCGCTATCCGGGCCCATCTCCCCTCGCGCGGCGGAGCCGAACAGGATGATGCGCAGAGGATGCACCGCCTCCACGATGCGGCGGACTATCTCCTCGAGTTGGGCCGGGTCGGGTTGCATGGGCATCGCCACCCCGCACCGGCGAGACGCCGGTGCCACCGGGTCGCAGGCTTGGAGGCCTGCGCTACCCTTCGACGATCCACTGCTCCTGGTCAAAGAACCAGTGCGACGAGTCGTCCAGGTACTTCTGGGTGTTGGCCAGGATCTCGAGGTGTCCCTTCTCCTGGCCCACCAGGAACTCGAAGAACGCCTTCTGGTCGGCGCTTGCGGCCTCCGCCGCCTGTGTCTGGTAGAGCGCGATGGACTGGCGCTCCTTGTCCATCGCCGTCTCGTAAAGCTGATGCAGCTCGGAGCACATCACCACGTCGCACTCCTCGGCGTCGCAGCGGGCCTGGTCGAAGATGGCCTTCGCCATGTCCGGCACCTCGTAGGCCGTTAGCTCCACCGGACTGGCGGCCGGCCACTGCCCGGTCTGGGCCATGGAATCGTAGTAGGCCCGGAAGTAAGAGGCGTGCTGCTTCTCCACCTCGGCCAAGGCCAGGAAGGTCTCATGCGCCACCGGATTGTTGCACGTCTCGGCAGCGCGCCGGTAGAAGTCCTCCCCGGTCTGCTCTATGGTCAGGGCCTCGTGTAGTATTCCCAGCAAGTCATGCATGGCGAAAGCCTCCTGTCAGCTCGGATCATGCAACATTATCCACTCCGGGGCCAGCTCGCGCAAGGCCCGCTCCAGCGCGGGATAGGAGCGAGCGGTCTCGGAGTACAGGTACAGTCCCCGCGCGGCGCGCAGGCCCTCTCCGGCCCAGTAGAAGACCCCCCAGCGGAACTCATCCGGGTCGTAGACCAGGGCGATCTGGTGGTCGGCGGTAAAGAAGTGACGGTGGATGAACTGATCCGGTTCGGAGAGGAAGACCCCCAGGCCGGGGTGCGTGTGGTACCAGCCGACGATGGCCAGCTCCGGACACTCGCGGTCATGAGCGGTCCACAACTCCTCCCAGGCCTGGGGAGTGAAGGTCAGAGAGACGCGCTCTCGGCGGGCCTGCGAGGCGGGCAATGCCCGGCGGACTAGCAGATACGACCCTTGCTCGTCCTGCCCGACCTCGCCGGTCAGCAGCCCGCCCGCCTCCTGCCGGTCGTGAGGCTCAACCGTGTCCAAAATGTCCTCCAGAGCCTCGAGGTGCAGGTAGACGTCCAGCGAGTCGGCTCCGGTCTCACCCTTCTCGGCCAGGACAAAGACCGGGTCCGTGGGGCGCCGATTGTGGGGGGTGGTAAGCATGAACGCTGCTCGTGAGTAGGGGCTCAGTATCCGCCGCCTGCAGCTGCTGCCAGCAGCGCCAGCACGCCGGCCCAGAAGACCACCACCACCGCGGACAGGGCGACGGCTATCCAGGCTTTGACCCGGGCGCTGCGGGCGGGCAGGCCGGAGCGGTAGATCTGCCCCAGAACCGAGATCCCGGTCAGCAGGCCGATGATGGAGAGCAACCCGATGATCAGCCCGACAATCGAGAAGACCAGCGCATTGGTGGCCAGCCGGTCCAGCTCCACCTCGAGCAAAGCCAGGGCCTCTCGCGGCAGGCCACCATACTGGTAGGGAGCCGGTGCCGACCAGGCCGGAACCGGAGCCGGAGTCGTGGCCACCGGCGCCGCTCCGGCCATCGCCGGGCTGGAGCGGCATCCATACACCGTGCAGCCGCCGTTTTCCTGCCAGCAGTCCCGATGATGGGGCACCCCGCAGCTGGGGCAGAGTAGGGCCGGCTCCCCCGCCTTGATAGGGAAGCGGCAGTAAGGGCAGGTCTCGCCTACCGCCTCGCTAGGGCTGGCCGGTACGACCGGCGCATCCTCCAGAGTAATATCCAGCACCGGCGCGGAAGGCGGAGCGGCCGGATAGTCCGCTAGGTCGTAGTCGTCGTCCAGTACTACTGCGGAGGGGGGTGGTAGGGGACCGGGGGTATACACCGGCGGAGGCGGCGGCCCGCCTCCGGCAGAGGGAATTGGCGGTGGGGGAGAACTAGGTGCAGGAGAACCCGGCGGCCCGCCCGGTGGGCGCACGGGCAGGCCGAAGATCTGATCCCCGCACTTGGGGCAGAACTTCCCCTGAATCCGGATGTTCTGATGGCAGGAAGGACAGCGCATGGTTACGGCAGGAGAACAGCGGCTAAGCGGCAGTACGGGGCCTCAGCGCGTCATGAGTGCCGCCCGAAGTCTTGCCGCATCTCGGAAAGGGATCGCTGCCGCACGCGTCGCGGCTCAACGAGCGTCACTTGATTCTGAAGAGTGTCGAGAGTCGTGTTCTCAAGGGCCAGCCGGAGGAGCTCCGCAATCTGCCTCGCTTGCCAGTGCGAGGGCGCCCTCACAATTACCACACCAGCGGGCAAGGGGCGCACGCTCGGCCATATGAAACCCAGGTCCCGGGTGAGGATGAGGCGCTCTTCTGCGCCGGCAAGACGCCACAGCGCCTCGTCGGGGCTGCCGCGGTGGGGGGAAGCTGCTACATCCAGCACGTCGTCGCCTCGCTCGGTCAGCCAGACGGCAACGTACCTGGGGATGCCCTCATCGAGAAGCCAGCGCACCTTCAGGCGACCCCCGCCACGCGTTCCGCTGCCACGGTTTCTGCCGCGTAGGCCAGCGCTGCGCGGATCTGCTCCTCCGTCACCCGGTACTGGTCCGCGACTTCGGCGATGGTCATACCCCCGGCGAGCGATCCGACTATGATCTCGACCGGCACCCGCGTTCCCGCAATCACCGCGTGCCCGCCCTGGATCTTGGGGTCAATAGTGATCTTCCCTCTGATGTCCATGTCAGATTCCCCTTGTCGCTCAGTTGCCCATGGGCGGCCACGGCCAGTTCCGGTACTTGATCCGCATCACCGCCGCGGCTATCGCCCCCACAATGAGCAGCGCCGCGACTACCGCCGCGATGATACTGAAGAAGAAGACGGCCAGCGTGACCACCAGCGCCACAAAGGCCGCCAGGACCAGCCAGGCCACGATCTGCTGCAGCAGCGCCCGCCAGCGGGAGGGCGGAGGACCCTCGGCAGGTTGGTACTCGATGAGATAGCGCATTCTCGTGTAGGGGCGCGTTTCGCGCAGCGACACGCGCCCGTTCGTTGGCTAGGGCTGGGGTGCACGGATCGCCTCTAGCACAACTCTATGTCCATATCCTCTCCCGGCGCGGCCGCAGCCCCTCCGCTCTCGCCGAAGAAGTCAATGTCCAACTCCGGCTGCTCCAGGCTCTGGTTCCCCACCGGCAGCAGTTGCTCGTTCTGCTCCGCCCAGCGCGCCGCCACCGGGTCCAGGGGGCTCTTGGGGTTGTAGTTCTGGTACTGAATCATCTCCCCGATGTGCCGGATGATCTCGCTGAGCGTGGTTCCCGCGAACCAGTAATCGTCAATGCAAATGTAGGAGCCGATGTTGGGATGGAAGCACGGTGTCTCCATCACGCACTTGGGCTTCTCCCGCGGGTAGGTGTCCTGCAGATAGATATGGGCTACGTGCTCGTTGCGTACGCGGGGGCGATTGGTGGCACGGTCCAACTCCAGCCCGCGCACCCGGTAACGCACCTCATAGGCCTCGGGCGGATTCCCGCGTAGCGGCGTGACCGTGACGTAGGGATGCCCGGCGAAGTGCTCGGTCACCTCCCGGTAGTCGGCGTACAGACGTCGTAGTCGGGCGTTGGTCAAGACTACCTCGAACCTCCATCACCGTCTATCAGACTTCGGATCGGCTCCGTCAGGCGCCGCAGCGTGCCCTTGGGGTGCCCTTCCGCCGAGTCGCAGGTGAGCCCCCGCATCAGATTCTGCGCTGCGGTGCGCTGCGCCTCGTCCACTACCACCAACAGCCCGGGGAGTTCCACAACTTCCCCTTCGCGGCACTCATAGGCAGCCAACGTCAGGCGCTGCGGGTCCACCACGATCCCCAGTTGGCCCTCCCCGCCGAAAAAGTACCGCTGAATGAAGCGGTCGTGCTCCGAGTAGAAGACCCCGAAGCCGGGATGAGTATGGTACCAGCCGCTGATCTTCAGTTCCGCCGGGCGCCGATCCAGCTCATTATATATCTCTTGCCAGGTTTCGTGCGAGAAGGTGACATGCCCCAGGCCCGCTTCGGTCTTCTCGGCCGGGAGGGTCTCGGTCACCTCGGTCACCCGCCCCCGCTCGCAGCGCCAGATCCACCCCAGGAGTATACCCCCCACCTCGGTATCCTCCTGCCGTTGGCCGTGCGCCAGGATCTGCTTGAGGCAGGAATACGCAAGCAGAAAGCGCGGGTCATGGCTCGGCTTGCCCAGCGGCAATAGGACCTGCCCCTCGCGCCGGGCCGGGTCCTCCCCGCAGGGCTCCTCCGGCTTAGAGGAGGTAAGTTCAATCTCCAGGTCGTCAGGGCCCTGATTTTGTTGATTCGCCGGGCTCATGGGGCGGCTCCTTGGCTGGAGCGCTCGCCGTACCTGTAGACACCGGCGGAGCCGGGGTCGCCTCAGTCGGCGGTGGGGTGACCGGTGTCTCGGCTGTCGCCGAAGTCTCCGGACCGGCGGGAGTCTCGCCCGTCGCCGGGGTCTCCGGTACGACGGGCGTCTCGCCCGTCGTAGGCGGGGCCGTGAGGGGCGGTGGAGTCACCTGCGCCCGGTGTCGGGCTATTGCCAGCTTCGTCCCCAGCATCCAGGCCCCGGTCAGTCCCAGCGCCAGCAGCAGGATCAGCGCCAGCAGCACCGCGCCCCAGCGGAGCGGCGAGCGGAGCCAGGGAACCGCCCTGGGCGCCTCCGGCGGCAGTTCCGGCGCCGGGGCCACTTCGGACACCGGCTCGGCAGCCTGCGCTACCCGTGTCTTCGCCGGATGCTCCTCGGCCACTGCGTACGACTCGTATTGGGGCAGCCGCGTGATCTTCCCTTTCACCCACCCGAACGCGCCCGCCTCGCCGGAGAGCGGGTCGAGCACGAAGGCGATATTCCAGGGCAGATTGAAGAAGTTGGCCTGGATGAACTCGTCGTAGTCGGACAGGAAGATCCCGAAGCCGGGATGGGTGTGATACCAGCCGACGATGCGCAGGTCGCTATACTTCTGATCCTTTTCCTGATTGATGTGTTCCCAGGTATCGTGGGTAAAGGTCACGCTCCCCCGCCGGCTGTCGGTATGCGCCCCGGCGATGACCGCCTCCACCAGCACCACCGGTCCCCGGCCCCCGTCCAGCTTCTCCCCCACCATCACCCCGCCGCATTCGTGGGAGGTGTCGGAGTAGCCGTGGTCGCGGATGGCGCAGAGGGCGGATTGGGAAAGGAGGAGGCGGGGAGGAGAGGAGGCAGGGGGGGAGGGCTCCGAGGAGGGAGGTGAGAGGGAGAGGTCGTCGGTTGGGGCCGGTTCGTCGGGCATCGCTGATACGCGAGGCAGGTCGGGCAGGGATAGCACTGGTTACATGGGCGGATGCAGCATCAGCCCAACGCCCAGCGTCGCGGGGAATGCGCTCAGAGCAACCGCGACCAGGGACAACACGAGCGCCACATGGCATGTGCGCCCGGCTTCCTCGAATCTCAGGGCGCGGAGTGCCAGGCCAAGCGCGAACATGCTCACCATAGACGCGACCGGGGCCCCAAGTGCGAAACACACCAAACCTGGCCACAAGTCGAAGTAGTAGCAGACGACGGGCGCCCCGAACGACAGTAGGAGCAAGCCCAGGCCGACGGCGGACCACGCCACCGCTGCCCGCGCCCGGCGGCAGCCGGCCTGAGGGGGCAGGCCGGGGCGGCGGCGCTCCAAGACCAGCGCAGCGCCCTGGTAGATAGCCCAGAGCGCGGCGAGGCTGAGCAGAGCCAAAGCGGTAGCAGAGGTCGCATCCATGATTGTGCCGGAGCGGCGCAAGCCCGCCGGGTGCGTCTCTGGGGGACTGGCGCCCGCACCGTCTGGGGGGCGGGTGCCTGTCCCCTGTGCCTCGCGCGCCCGGTGGCCGGGAGCACGGGGGACACGCACGGTTCGCAAACGGCGCGAACCGCGCCTGTCCCCGGTCAGGCCAACCTCCCCATCACCCTCTCCCGGTCCGCGCCCATGACATAGTGCTTCATCTCCAATCCTACCCTTCCCGTGAAGATGTCGTAGGGCGGTATCCCCAACTGCCCCAGGCTCTTGTCCAGGTACGGCTCGTCGCCCTCGATGGTGTGCATCAGCTCCGGGTCGCGCATCTCCTCGCAGCGCGGGCAGCGGCCCTCCTCCTCGGTTACCTGGCCCAGCGAGCGGAAGAGCGGCTGGACCTCGTCACAGTTCCTGCAGCGCAAGGCTACGCAGACCTCCCGCGACAGGTCGAGCACCGCGCCCGGACCGACCTCGCGGCGGACGAACTCCAGCACCTCCCCGACCGACGTATCGCTGCCGAAGTCGGTCTGGCACAGCTCCGGGTAGGTGTAGTGCGCCAGGCAGTCCTCCCGCCGCTGGTACTCCACCACGTACGAGTCGTGGTTCAGGCCGTTGAAGACGAAGCCCTTGCCGTCCAAGAGCGGCAGGCCGCGGTCGCGGTGGAGGTACTTGACCGCCTCCTGGACCTGGATGCCGGCGATGACCGAGGCGGTGGTCGGGGTGGTCGGGACCTTCCCGGCGGCCATCTCCGCGCGGGTGAGCAGGGCGCAGGAGCGGCGCATGTTCAGGAGCTGGTAGTCCAGCTCCGACATGGTGCACTCGTAGCAGGGGCCATCCGGGGGCCGGAACATGCGCGCCACGCCCTGCATGACCTCGATGGCGCCGTCTATCCAGGGGAGGTTCAGGTTCCAGCAGTGCTGGTTGATGGAGACCCGCGCCTCGCGGTTGTCCAGCGCGCCGAAGACCAGGTCCATCTCGCTGTAGACCCCGGCCCCCAAGTCGTAGACGGTGTTGCCGACGAAGGGCTGCGCGGTGACCTCGGGGTTGAGGTCCTCCACGGCCCGGCAGGCCACCTCGGCCTTGGTCTGCCCGATATCACTCTCGCGGAAGAGCACCGAACGGGTGAGGTTGGACCGCTCGATGGTGTCCAGGTCGGCGATGAAGATATGTCCGACGCCGAGCAGGCCCAGTTGCTTAATGATCTCGTTGCCGAGGGCCCCGGCGCCGATGACCATGATTCGAGCGTCATGCAGGCGCTGCTGATCCCACCAGTGAATGAGCCGGAAGCGGGCGTAACGATCGGCGTCTGCCCCCTGGTCCGCGTCCAGCGTCAGGTCTAGGGTGTCCGTATCCCCCTCCTCTGCCGGGGGAGGGGGACTGGGGGGTGGGGCCGCGCCCATTATCCTGCAGTGATCTCCGGCTGCAGGCGCAGCACGTCGCCGTCCTTGACGCCGGCGTCGGCCAAGGTCTGGGTATCGGTGAGCTGCTTGCCGGAGGCCTTATGGTGGAACTTGTAGCTCATTGGCTGGCCATCGGGGCCGGTGACCGGCAGGTTCATCATCTGCACCAGCTTGGCCAGGATGCGGTTGACGGGCGCATCGTCAGGCAGGCTGGCTTTCTGCTCCTTGTTGCCGGTCGTGTCCATGATGGTAACGGTTACCTTACCCAAGACGGGCACCTCCTTGAGGGGGGAATTGATGAACGATGAACTATGATTGATGAATCGTCGAGAGAAAGCCGCCTGTTGCCCACGCGCCGGCTGTGTCCCTGATCCGTCAAGTCATCAATCATCGTTCGTCAATTCCGGCGACTACCCCAGCGTAATGTCTATATCACTCAGATCCTGTTGTACAGGTGGCGACGGCGGCAGGCTGCTCGGCGCAAGAGGCGCGCCGGCGACCGCTCCCACGCGCTGCAGGTAGATCCGGGTCACCAGCAGCGACACCAGCAACGACACGACCAGGGCAATGACCAGCGACAGCACCGGCAGCACCCACTCCTGGCGGCTCTCCGGGGCTGCCGGGGGTAGTGGCACCGGGGAGGGAGTGGGCGGGCTGGGTGGGGTAGGGGGGCTGGACGTCGTATCCGCCGGCGGCTCCCCTTGCAGGGCCACCGAGGCTACCACGTTCTGTGCCTTGAGAAAGTCCAGGACCCCCGCGCTGGGCAGGGCAAAGCCGACGTTACTGGCCTCCTTGACCACGGCGGTGGCGACGCCCACCACCTTGCCCTCGGCATTCACCACCGGTCCCCCGCTGTTGCCCTTGTTGAGCGCGGCGCTGATCTGCAGATACTTCTGGCCCTCGATCTCGCGGCCTACGGCGCTCACCACGCCTTCGGTCACGCTATTGCCGAGACCCAGCGGCGCCCCCACGGCGGCCACCCGGGCCCCCGGCTTGAGGTCCTCCGCCGAACCGAAGACCACCGCCGGCAGCCCGCTGCGATCCAGCTTGAGCAAAGCCAGGTCGCGGCTCTCGTCCCGCGCTACCACTTGCGCCTTGCCCTTGTCGCCGTTGGCCAATTCAACTTCCACTTCCTGAACATCACCTAGCACGTGCTTGCAGGTCAGCGCGTCGCCCTGGGGGGTGACCACAAAGCCGGAGCCGAGGGACTCCCCGGCCTTGATGGTAAAGACAGAGTCGTTGACGCGGGCGATGGCGGCACTGAGGTCTTGCTGAGCGCGCAGGGGCACGGCAGCGCTCAGCATTCCAGCCGCCCACAGCAGAGCCAGACAGCGTCCGTTCATGACGGGCCTCCGCATTCTCAGGATAACGCGCCACAGGCGGACAAGCGTTCCACTCCCCCGTAAGAATACACCATCTGCTGGGTCGGGTCAATCGGGACAAGCCGAGCGCAGATGGCGCGGAGACCGGAGACAGCCTGGCGTCGGTGGGGCTGTCGAGAAGCGCCGGCCCGAGGGAAGACGCCCGGACGGTTCACTCTCGCACCTCTAGCAGGAAGCGCGGCTGTTTAGCGCGAATAGGCATGCAGATGCAACGCCGACGACTGGACGCTCTGCTCGCCGCGGTGCTCATCGTCCCGATGCTGGCCCTATTCGGAGGACGCCTGCAGAGGCTCGACTTCCAGGCCCAGGATCGGGCCTTCCGCCTGCGTGGAGATCAGCCGCCCCGACCGGAAATCGTGGTGGTGGCGTTGGACGACAAGACGCTGCTGCAGGAGGGGCCCTGGCCCTGGCCGCTGGAGAAGATCGCCCGCCTGGTGGACGCGATCAGCGCCGCGCAGCCTGCTGCCATCGGTTTGGATGTGGAGGGACTACTCGCGGCTACGCTCTCTCCGCAGACCAGCCCGGCAGCGCTGGAGGCACTGCGCCAGGCCCTGGCGCGATCCGGCAAGGTCGTCCTGCCCGCGGTGCTCAAACCGACCGAGGAGGCCCGCCTGGGGAGACGTCCTCCCAGCGTCGACCTGGCGCGTTTCGTAGTCGGTGAAGGCAACTTGCGGCAGCCGCTGCACCTGCGCGGGGGCCAGATCCTGTTTCCCCATCCCAGGCTGCTAACCGCCGCGGCCGGTCTGGGGGCCCTCAACGTCACTCCCGAGACCGACCGCATCCTGCGTCACATGCCCCTGGTGGTGGCCGAGGGCAACGTCTTGTACCCCTCTTTCTCCGCCGAGGTAGCGCGGGTCTTCTCCGGATCCGCCCCCGGTCCGGGCGCCTATGTAGTGGCAGGAGATCGAGTGCGGTTCGGTGAGACTGCGGCGGCGCTGGCGGCGGGCGGCGAGTATATGATCAACTACGCTGGGGAGATCGGGACTTATCCTCGCGTCTCGGCAGCCGCCCTGCTCGGCGGTACTGACGCCGCCGCCCGGCAGGAGGTAGCCGGGCGCGTGGCTCTGGTGGGGTTGGTCACTGGCGCGGAGGCGGGGATGCTCTCCACCCCGGTCGGTCCCCTGCCGGCGGTGGAGGTGCAGGCCAACGCGGTGGCCTCCCTGTTGCCCGAGGGGGGGATGTGGACTTGGCCGGAGTGGACCGGCTGGGCCCTAGCGCTGGCCGGGGGACTGTCTATGGCGCTGCTGCTGGGCCTAGCGGAGGCCCGGGTGGCCCTGGTCGCCACCGGCGGCATCGTTGTCTTCTACTTCGGCATCGTCACGGCCGCCTTCTGGCACAATGTCCTGCTCCCCTTTGCCGTCCCTACCGTGGCCTGGGCCATCGTCGGTGTGGTCATCGTGATCATGTCGGCTGCCGCTGCCGAGCGCGCCAAAGCGGAGACGGAAGGTCAGGCCGCGGCCCGTATTCACACCCTGATGAACCTGGGGGAGCTGCTCACCCGCGGGTTGGACCGCCGCCTGCTGCTTGACGACATCCTCCGCTGGGTCCAGAAGGAACTGCGTGTGGAGGCGGCCTCGCTCCTGCTCATGGACCCCAAGCGCCCCTGTCTGCGCTTCGAGGCCGCCATCGGCGGCAGGCCCGAAGCGATCATGGACTTCGCGGTGGAACTGGGCCAGGGCATCGCCGGCACCGTAGCCTTAACCGGTGAGCCCGCCATCGTCAACGACGCCGGGCACGATCCCCGCCAGGCCCGCGACATCGCCCAGGCGGTGGACTTCCCTACCCGCGACATCCTCTGTGTCCCCATGATCCGCCAAGGCAAAGTGGTGGGGGTGATCGAGGCCATCAACCGGCAAGGCGGCGCGCCCTTCACTACGGTGGAGGCCGATCTGCTCTCGGTCATCGCCCAGCAAGCCGCGCTCTTTCTGGAGAACGCCCGCCTGTACGGCGAACTGCAGCAGCGCGTGGACTTCGCCAACGCCGAACTGCGCGAGATCAACGAGAAGCTGGCCTCGGAAAAAGCCCGGGTGGACACCCTCCTGCGCGAGATGGCCTCCGGCGTGCTCGCCACCGACGAGGCAGAGCGCGTTATCCTGGTCAACCACCTGGCCGAGGGGATGCTGGAGCTGTCGCAGGAGTCCGCGCTGGGGCAGAGCGTCTTTGCCGTGGTGGTCAATCCGCCGATCATCGAGATGTTTGCCACGCCGCTCAGCCCTCTGGGCGGGTCGCTGGTGCGGGAACTGGAACTGCCCCCCGGCTCGGGGCGAGTGGTACGGGCGCACCTGACCATGTTCGAAATGCGTGGCGAGGCCATCGGCAAGTGCTTGCTGCTCACCGACGTCACCCAGTTCGTGGAACTGGACGAGATGAAGACGGACCTGATCTCCTTCGTCTCCCACGAGCTGAAGAATCCGCTTTCCGCGATGATGGCCTTCATCAACCTGATGCGCAACAATCCGGCTGCGCAGACGGACCCGCTGGCGCGGTATGTGGCGCACGTTCAGGAGCAGGCGGCAAGTATGCAGGATCTGGTGCAGGACTACCTCAACGTCGCTCGGCTGGAGGCGGGCCGGCCCCTGGAAGTGGACTGGGAGAAGCTCGACGATGTTCGGGGCCACGTTACGGAGCTGATCGCCGCCCATGCTCCCAGCTACGACCGGGACATTGAGCTGCAGATACCCCCCGACCTGCCCCCGGTCTGGGCCGACCGGCAGCAATTCCGGCAAATCCTGCTCAACCTGGTAGGCAATGCGGTCAAATACACGCCCCCGGACACGCCGATCACGGTGCAGGCGGAGGTCCAGGACGGCATGGTCTGCTTTGCGGTGATTGACCGGGGGCCAGGACTGGACCAGGTCTCCCAGGAGCATCTATTCCAGAAGTTCCGCCGGGTGCGAGGATCAGGCCGGGAGCGGGTGCCGGGGACCGGCATCGGCCTCTACCTGTGCAAACACTTGGTGGAGGCGCATGGGGGCAGGATCTGGGTGGAGAGCCAACCCGGCGAGGGAGCGACCTTCCGGTTTACCCTGCCCACGCGGCAGCCGGAGGAGGGGTGAAGCCCGTCCTACACCAGACAACCATGAACCCTCGTCTCCTGCATACCCAACTGCGCGTCGGTCAGACGGCCCGGCTGAAGAAGGCCCATCCCTGCGGCAGCCAGGACTGGCAGGTGCTGCGGTTGGGGACGGAGGTGCGGCTGCGCTGCTGCGGGTGCGGGCACTTGGTCTGCCTGCCCCGCAGTAAGCTGGCCACCGTGCTCAGGGAGATCTTGCCCCCGTCCGGGTAGCGCAGGCTCGCGGACGGCAGATGCGGCTCCCCACGGGCAAGTGCCCGGCCCGTCCTGATGGCAGCGGCCTGTCCCGACGGGATGCCCCTTTGTAGGTGAGGTTTGCTTATGTCCGAAGTCCTCATCGTCGGTTCCCTAGCTCTGGATTCAGTCACCACCCCTTTCGGCCACCGGGAGAACTCTTGGGGCGGGGCGGGGCTGTATGCCGCCACCGCCGCCAGTCTCCTGGCCCCCGTGCACCTGGTCGGCGTGATCGGCGATGACTTCCCCCCCGCTGCTCTGGACGCCCTGGCGGCGCGCGGCGTGGGCCTGGAGGGTGTGGCCCGTGTCCCCGGCGGAAAGTCCTTTCGCTGGGCCGGCGAGTACACCTACGCCATGGACAGCGCCAGAACCCTCGACACCCAACTCAACGTCTTCGCTGACTTTGATCCCCAAGTCCCGGAGGCCGCCCGGCAGGCCGAGTTCGTCTTCCTCGCTAACATCACGCCCTCACTTCAGCTTCAGGTGCTCGACCAGATGGCGGGGCCGCGGCTGGTCGTATGCGACACTATGAACTTCTGGATCGAGAACGCCCGCGAAGATCTGCTCAGCGTACTGTATCGCGTGGACGGCGCCGCCATGAACGACGCCGAGATTCGCCAACTAACCGGTACGCCCAATCTCTGCCGCGCCGCCGCCCAGGTCCTGGAGATGGGCCCGCGCTTTGTGCTGCTTAAGAAAGGCGAATACGGCGCCTCGCTGATTACCCGGGAAGGGCACTTCGCCCTGCCCTGCTACCCACTCTCCAGTGTCTTTGATCCCACCGGCGCCGGGGACAGCTTTGCCGGCGGCTTCATCGGCTACTTGGCCTGGCTGGGCCGGACCGACGAAGAAGCCCTGCGCCAGGCGATCGCGGTGGGTACGGTCACGGCCTCGGCCTGTGTGGAGGATTTCTCCTGGGACGCGCTGCTGCGGCTGACCACGGAGGACCTATACTCCCGCTATGAAGAACTGCGCGAGATGGTACGCCTGGAGCCGTGCCCGCTGGGGAATCGGTAGACGGGGATCGGCAGTCGGTGGTCAGGGAGGGTCCACCTCTGCCGGAGGAACCCCCTCCGAGCCTGCCGGAGGCAGAACAAGTGCTTGGTTCTTCCACGGGGAAAGTCCAGCCCGGACTGTCTCAGACTAGAGCCTGTGCCGCCAGCCGCCGGCCTGTCTCGGTCTTGAGCACCTTGTCCACGGTCTTGTGGACCCTCTGTTCCGAGAGGTGTTCCGGGTTTTGCGCCAGGTTGACCAGGTGGTCCGCGTCCCAGATGACACGGAATTCCGGGGTGTCCAGGCCGCCGCTATGGTGATGGGCGATGAGGGCACAGACCTGCCCGATCTCGTGCGCGCTGAAGCCGACCTGCTCCAGGAGACGGCGAGCAATCGGCGGACCTTCCTCCTCCTGGTAGGGCGCCGCTGCCGAGCCGTGCTTGCGCTCGGCGTTGGGAATACCGATGTCGTGCAGGAGGGCCGCGGCGACCACGAGGCGGGGATCGCCGCCCTCCTGGTGCAGGATCCGCTCGGCCTGCTCCAGGACTAGAAGGGAGTGGGTGATGCGCCGCTGGTCACTGCCAAACTGGGCTTTCATCAGCTCAATCAACTTGTCGGCGACGGTATGAACCGTCTCTCCCAGCGGGGCGGCATTCTGTGGGTCGTGGCCTAGGCAGTCCTTGGCGTGGGCGCACCACTGGGCGCAGCCGAGCGCAACCTTGGGGTTGGCCACCCGCACGCCGCAGCGCGGACAGCGCCGCATCGCGTCCGTCTTGAAGAACTCGACCATCGTTCCGCAGCCGCGGCAGGGGTACTCCGCAACGTCTTCCGGCGTCCACAAGCGACTGTCCTGACCGGGGCACTTGAGCATGTTGTTTCTGACGTGTAGCGAGCGCCGGGCGTTCGCCGGCGCGACCTGAATCTGGAGGTAACCTCATGCCTGACATCATCACCCTGGGCGAGCCGATCATTGACATGGTAGCGATGGAACCCTCGCCCGACCTGGTCTCCGCCCTGCACTTCACCAAGGCCGCGGGCGGCGCGCCGCTTAACGTGGCGGCGGCCGTGGCCCGCCTGGGCGGATCGGCGGGGGTCATCGCCAAGGCGGGCGGCGATCACTTCGGCGACTTCATGCGCCAGACCCTGGAGGGCCTGGGCGTAGACCTGGAGTGCTTCCTCCAAGATCCGCACTACCCCACACAACTCGCCTTTGTCTCCAAAGATGAGGACGGCGTTCCCGACTTCGCCTTTCACGTGAAGAAGAATAGCGCCGACACCATGCTGGAGGTCTCCGACCTCGACCCCGAGTACCTCGGCGAAGGGCTGGTCTTCCATTTCGGAACCATCACCCTCATCCACGAGCCGGTGCGCTCGGCCACTCGCGAGGCGCTGCGGATGGCCCAGGACCAGGGCCTGCTTATCAGCTTAGACCCCAACCTGCGCCCGACGCTGTGGCCGGCACCTGATGAGGCCCTGCGCACCTTCCTAAACATCGTGCCCGAGTGCGACGTGCTCAAGGTGAGCGAGGAGGAACTGCTCTTCCTTACCGCCGAGCGCGATTTGGAGGCCGGAGCGCAGGTGGCGGTAGACATGGGTCCGGAGCTGGTACTGGTCACGCGCGGTGCGGAGGGGGCCTACTTCTACCGAGCGGACGGGGCCCGGGGCAGTCTCCCCGGCTTCTCCGTGCCGGTGGTGGATACGGTGGGCTGCGGGGACACTTTCGTCGCCGCCATGCTGCTGCAGCTGGTGGAGGCCGAGCCGGACCTGGAGGACCTGACTCCGGAACAGCTCACGCAGATGGTGCGCTTCGCCAATGCCGCCGCGGCGCTGACCGCGACCGGTCCGGGCGTCATGGGTAGCCTGCCGGACCGGGCGAAGGTGGAGGCTCTGCTCCAGTCGTAGCACCTCGCGGGTGTGACCCCCGTCCGTTAGCAGATAGTGCAGGGGTGCTGGAGACCGCGGGCCGTACGAGGCGTCCTCGCCGAGTCCGGCCCCTCCGGGGAACTGCGGTCAGATGGAAGTCACACCCAACCTCGCGGAGGGTTTGACCTTCTCTTCCATCTGTATTATCATCCCTACCGTCGTCACCTCGTCGCCGTTGTTCTCAGCGCGGGGCGGGCCGTACTGCCTGCCCCGCTATTCTGTGAAGGAGTGAATTCTCATGCCGCTTGTTACCAGTTACGAAGTCCTGCCCGCCGCTCTGGAAGGCGGGTACGCGGTGGGCGCCTTCAACGCCAACAACCTCGAGTCGGTCAAAGCCGTCATCGAGGCCTGCGCCGAAAAGGAATCGCCCGTCATCCTCCAGGTCAGCCAGGGGGCCATCCAGTACGCCGGCCTGGAGGAGGCCGCCGGCATGGTCAAGACCGTAGCCGACAAGGTGCCCATCCCCGTCGTTCTGCACCTGGATCACGGCACTTCCTGGGAGCAGAACGTCCAGTGCCTGCGCGCCGGGTTCACCTCCCTGATGTACGACGGTTCCAAAGAGCCTTTCGAGACCAACATCGAGAACACGCGCAGCATCGTGCTGATGGGCCACGCCTGCGGCATCCCCGTGGAGGCCGAGCTGGGCATCATTCCCAAGGTGGAGGAGTTCCTCAGCACCGAGGAACTGCGGCCCATTATCGAGGGCACCTGCGACAACATCAACGAACTGCTCAACGAGGAGCAGCTGGCCAAGCTGCACTCGAAGATGACCGATATTGAGCAGGCTCGCGAGTTCGTGCAGCGCACCGGTGTGGACAGCCTGGCCGTAGCCGTCGGCAACATCCACGGCGTGCCCGGCAAAGGCTCGCAGATTGACTTCGACCACCTGCGCGCCCTGCAGCAGGCCACCGGGATCCCCCTGGTCCTGCACGGCTCCTCGGGCACGCCCGACGATCAGCTCAAGCGCGCCGTCTCCATGGGCCTGAGCAAGATCAACGTCGCTACCCACCTGTCGCAGGTCTTCATCCAGGGCCTCGCCGAGGCGCTTCAGCAGAACCCGGACGAGAAGGACTTCCGCAAGGTGCTGGGGCCGGGAATGAAGCGGATCAAGCAGACCGTCTTCGAGTACATTGACCTGTTCGGCAGCGCGGGCAAGGCCCCGGCCGGCTGGATGGTCGGCCCCCAGGCCGTCAACGTCACCAAGGAATCGCCGGAGTAGCCGGCCCGGCTCCCCGGGGAGGGGCCGCATACGAGCCTGCGCAGCAGGCGAAGTATCCGGCCCGTAGATCGCGTGATCAGGGGGCCGGATACCTGCGCGCGTCCGGCGCGGACGCCGGTCGTGCTCGTATTCGGCCCCTCCCAGTTCCCGTTGGAGGACACCTCATGACCGACCAGGACACCCTCATCCTGCAGGACCTCATCCTCCGTACCCCCTCTTCCGAGTTCGCCGAGCGCCAACCCGCCTGGCGAGCGGAGATGGTGACTGAGTACTCCTTCGCCTCGGAGGAGCGCCAGGCCGAGATCGCTGAGCTGCTGGCGGAGAACGCGGTAGACATGCGCTCGGTGCTGGCCGACTGGCGGCTCAAGTGCTGGGAGAATCACCCGCACTCGGCCGAGTGCGCCATCGTCAGCGACGAGACCCTGGCCGCTCTGGCGGAGGAAAACCTGGCGCAGGTGCGTGCCTGGGGCCGGGCGGACCTCGCCGAGAAGGCGGAGGCGGAGATCGCTGCCATCGCCCGCTCCAACCTAGCCGCGCTCACCCGCATGACCTTCCGCGGTGAGGCCAACGCCTTCTGGGGCAACGATTACGCGGCGCACCTCAAGCAGGCCATGCGCCGGGGCGCTGCGCTGGTGACCACCAACCCGGTGCTGGTCAACACCGCGCGCAAGGAAGAGCCTGAGTATTGGACGCCGGTACGCGACGCCCTGCGCGCCAAGCACCAGAGCTTCTCCCCCGTGGAGTTGGCCTACGCCATGACCATTCAGGTAGTGGTGCAGAACGCGCGGCTGATGCGCCCCATCTGGGAGCTGACCGAGGGCCACATCGGCTACGTTAGCCTGCAGCTTTCCCCCGAGTGCGCGAGCGATGCCGAGCGGATGATCAGCGAGGCCAAGTGGGTTTACCAGCGGCTGCACGAGGAGCTGGGCGGCGTGCCCAACACCGTCTTCAAGGTCCCCGGCACCCGCGCCGGGATTGACGTCGCCGCCGAACTGACCGGCAGCGGCATGGGCGTCAACGTGACCGTCAACTTCTCGCTGCCCCAGCAGATCGCGTTCGCCGGAATCATCGAGAAGCACAGCACCGCGCCGGTCTCCTTCCGCACGCAGATGGACGGGCGGCTGGACGATCCGGTCGGTGAGGAGATGCAGGCCGCGGGCGTGGGCGACTGGGAAGAGGTCAAGCAGTGGTGCACGACCCTCATCCGCCAGCGCGAGTACCGGCTGCTGTGCAAGGAGCCGCAAGCCGGCGGCGTGGGCTTTAAGAAGACCTTCCCGCTGCCCGCCGCGGGACGGGGGCCGTGGAATATCCTGCGCTCCATTCACAACGAACCGGAAGTGCCCATCTTCATCACCATCTTCCCCGACCGCCAGGCGCAGTTCGACTCCGAGCCGCGCGAGCTCAACCCGGATGGCATGTGGGCCGAGGCGCCCGAGGGCTATCGGGAGAAGCTGCTCAAGAGCGCGCTCTTCCGCCAGGCCTACGAGCCGGACGGGATGACCGTGGACGAGTTCGACACCTTCCTGCCCACGGTAAGGACTCTGGCCCAGTTCTGCGAGAGCTACCAGGAGTTCCTGGGCTGGGTAGCGGGGTAGGCGCGGGGGGTAACATCGCCCCCGCTGACGCGCAGCCCCCAAAGCGCAAACGCCGCCCCCGCAGGGGCGGCGTCTCTGTGCTTGAGGTTCTCTACTCTTCACTATCTACTCTTGCGCCTGCGCAGCACCCACCCCACCGGCAGTGCCATCGCCAGCAGCGCCAGCGACCCCGGCTCGGGAACCGTCGAGTCCTCGATGGCCCCGTCGAAGAGCCCATTCACCCACTCGCTGCTAGCCTCACCATAGGCCACATATGTCAGCTGGTAACTTCCAGCGTGTGGCGCTTCCCAGCTCCAGGTCTCCCAATCCAGGGACGAGTATCCGCCGGGAAGATCAGAGAATGATTTCTCCCAGATTGTGGTCCAGCTGTCGTCGGAGTTGTCTCTCACCGACACCCACGCCAGGGCCCCGGAACCTGAGCTGGCGTCGAGGTCAATCGCCGCCCATCCCGACAACCTCTGTCCCGCGTCCAGATTCAGGGTCTGGTAGATATGCGAGTTTATCCAACTGTGTGCGACTGCAAAGTACCTGCCTTCCGGCGCGGTATAGTCCAGGGTTTGACCGTCCCAGAAGCTAACCACAGAACTGGTGTCATTCACATCCCAGGCTCCCTGAGTCCACCCCGTGAAATCTCCCGTCTCAAAGCCGGGATTGACCAGGGAGTCGGCATACGTCAGGCAGGGGAGCGCTACGAGTAACAGCAGGGAAACGGAGAGCAGCAAAGCACGTGACATTTCAGCCTCCAGCGGCAGGAACAGTATCTCCGCCAGTCACGGGGGGACCATACCACTGATGCGCGCCTGTGTCAAGGCCTGCGCGAGAAACTCCCTAATCCCGCTCTTGCCGTGAGCCGGCAGTACACGTATACTCCGCCTGGGGTTGAGCGGGGGTCGGACCGGCGGCATTCTGATGACCTTCGGGGGGCAACATGTGCTACCTGGGACGTCGCGGAACGCTTTCGACCCTGTTGGCGCTGGCGGCTTGTACCTTGCCGCTCGTGGTTCAGGCGGACGTAGCCTTCGTCTACCCGAACGCGGATACATATGTAGACGAGTGGAACCCGACGACGGAACACGGGGCAGACACGAACCTGGGCGCGGGAATCGGCTGGCCGCTGCGTGCCTTCCTCAACTTTGACGTCACGGGAGCGGTCCCAAGCGGCAGTGTCTTCCAGTCGGCCCACCTGTGGCTCAGCGTGGCGGGATGGACCGGCGCGCCGGTTTTAAGCGCCCACCAGGTTCTGGAGCCGTGGATGGAGATGGGGATGACCTGGGACAACCAGCCTGCTTACGCGCCCGGTGCGCTGGACACGCAGACTGGCGCCATTGCGGACTGGTGGTGGAGGTGGGACGTCAGCGGAGCGTGGCCGGGCACCGGCAATCTCGGCCTGGCCGTGGTGGGCAACGGAGAGGAATTCGGGTATGTCTTGTTTATGAGCAGGGAATTTGTCTTGAACTGGGACCATCCCCATCTGCTCATCACCTACACCGACGCGACCGACATCCCCGAGCCGGGCACGCTGGGGCTGCTGGGTGCCCTTGCGCTTCCTGGACTGATGCTCTGGCGGAAGCGGCGGCGGGCTTAGTAACATCCGTGTCCATCATGAACCCTACCACGGCCGCCGGAGATTCCCGGCGGCCGTTTCGGTGGGGCGCCTGCTAAGGAGGATTCCCCGCGGTTGACGAGGAAGCCTACGGTGGGGACAGGCGTCCCCTCCGTGACAGCACTCGCCGGAGGCCGACCTGAGCATGCCTGTGATTGCTGCCGCCTCTCGTCCTGCCGTGCTGCTCCTGACTCTCGTCTGGGGGCTGGGAGCGAGCCCGCCGGCCCGTGCCTGGGAGCCGGGGCCTCCCCCTCCGGCCCGTCCCAGCGATCCCAACTCGATCTCCCTGCGCCAGGACCCGCGCGTGGCGGCTCTGCGCGCGGAGGGCGTCCTCCCCGGCTCCCGCCTGGACCTGCGCGGCACTGCTGAGGAGTGTCGCGACGCGCTGGCGGAGATGAACCGGCTGCTTCCGGCGCCGCTGGCGGAAGACGACTTGGGCTGGCGCCGCCTGGGTCTCAAGATGCTCCTGGCCGCGCCCCTGCTGCGCAAGGGCAATGCCGTCGCCCTGCTCATCCGCCCCCCCAGCGACCTATACGAGACCTACGGTAAGCGCCTGGCCCTGCGCGGCCTGGGGCAGCTCGGCCGGGTCAAGCCGCCCCCAGGCTACTGTGCCGTGGACCTGCACGTCCATACCTGCTTTTCTCACGACTCCCTGGCCGATCCCGACGCGCAACTGCTGGCGGCCGCCGCGCGGGGGCTGCACGGCATCGCCGTTGCCGATCATGATACTGTGGAAGGAGGCAAGGTGGCCCAGGCGCGAGCCGCCTACCTGATCAGCCGGGGGCGCCTGCCGGCAGACTTCTTCGTTATCGTGGGGGAGGAGATCGCCTCCACCGAGGGGCACATCGTAGGACTCTATCTTACCCATACCATCCCCCGCGGGATGACGGCGCGGGAGACCATCGCGGCCGTCCACCAGCAAGGTGGCCTGGCCGTGGCCGTCCACCCGGAGCTGGGCGACGACCTGCGGGACCTGGCGGCCTCCCTGCCCTTCGACGCGGTGGAGACCGAGGACGGACTGGAGCGCCTGGCGTTCGCCAAAGCCTCGGCGGAAGCGCAGCGGCGGCGCCAGGCGTCCTATGCTAGCCTGGACAAGCCGTGCGTGGGGGGCAGCGACGCCCATGATCCCGAGGCGGTGGGGCTGTGCTATACGCTGCTGCCCTGCCCGGCTGACCCTCAGGCGGTCCGGGCGGCGCTGGAGCAGGGGAAGACGACGGCCGGCACCTTGCTGGCCGAGGATCGGCCCCGGCGCCGCAACCTGTCCGGGCAGGTCCTGCATCTGGGCTTGCATGCTCTGGCGCTGCAGGACCGGCCCTCGGCCTGGATGCAGCGGGTGACCCATGCCGACTCGGCCCGGCTGAGTCTCTGGCCGGAGCCGGAGGCCAGCCTGACCTGGAGGTGGCGGTTCTAGGCGCGAAGGCGCGCCGACGGTGGCAGGGGCGACAGCCGGTTCCCCCTGGAGGTGGCAGCGGGGGCGGTCTCCCCGTGGAGGGGCCGCACGAGGCGTCGGCGCCGAGTCCGGCCCCAGAGCAGACGATTGTCTTATGGCCTTCCCGTTGTCGTGCCGTCAGGGGCCGGACTCCTCCCGCACACAAACCGCGCGGGACTCGTGCAGCCCCTCCAGTAAGACGGGCCGGATACTTCGGCTGTCTTCGGCAGCCTCGTATTCGGTCCCTCCACCGAGCGGCCCCTGGCACTTCGCCTCCCCGTCTACGCCCGGTACTCCCGCACCTGTTCCATCAGCCGCTGGGCCGTCTCCACGTCCGGGACCTCCCCGACGTTGTACAGCACTCCGCCGGTTAGCCTGTGCCCTTCCAGCGCTTCCCGGAAGCGCGCGTAGGGCACCATCGTCACCAGCGGCACCTCCCCCACTTGCTCCCGGATCTCGGGCAGCACCTCAAACGCCGCGGGGAAGCCCCGGTCGTCTCCCAGCCAGATGCCCTGGAGCCCCTTGACCGTCGAGACCGCCCTCAGCAGGTGCCGCCCGTTGCCGTGGATGTGTACGCCTCCGCCGTCGAACTGCGCGAAGATCCGCTCCAGGACCGGTCGGCCCCACCGCTCGAAGTAGTCCACCGAAGTCATGTGGAAGGGGTCCACGCTCTCCGAGATGATCCGCCCCGGCGCCCACTGCAGCATGTTGCTGCAGGTGCCCCCTGCCAGTCGTGGCGTATGGGCGAAGAAGGCCTGCTGCACGGCCCGGTTCACCTCAAAGGACAACTCCAGGGCGCGTTCCACCAGGTCCGGGCGCTCCAGCAGGGCCAGGTAGGTCCGCGTCGCCCCCACCAACTCAAAGACGAAGTTGAGTCCGTTGATCAGGATGAAGTGGCTGACGCCGAACTTGCCACGGGCCCGGTCCACGAACACCTCCAACTGCCGCAAGTAGCGCCGGAACCACTCGTGCTCCGGGTCAAAGCGCAAGTTGACGACCTCCGCCAGATCGTGCAGGATGGGCTCGACCATGGAGGAGATCCAGGCGGTATCCGGGTCGCACATGAACTGGACCCGGCCGCCGACCAGCCCACCGTAGAGGCCCTGGTCCATCTCGGTCAGGTAGGCGGCCGGGACCGAGTCATCCGGCACCGGGGCCCGCTCCGCGTAGTAAGCGTCCCAGAAGGCGGCGCGTTCGGCGGGGTCGGGATAGGCGCAGTAGCCGGAGCGATGGGCGGCGCGGAAGTCGGCCATGGCTTGCAGGGGAATCTGCATCGTAGCCAGGACCAGGTCCGGGCGTCGCTCCACATAGAAGGCGCGCAGCCGCTCCAGCACCAGCGGGAGGTGGGGACAGTAGGCAAGGGTATCGGGCATGGTTTCGCTCACCTCGCAGCAAGGCGGGGGGCCCTCCCGAGCCGGCAGGGGCGGCAACTTGCTATCGCCCGGAGGTGGCTGTCGGGGTGGACTCCCCGTGGAGGGGCCGCACGAGACGTCTGTGCCGAGTCCGGCCCCAGAGCAGGCAATATTCCTGTAGCCGCCCCGTTGTCGTGCCGTAAGGGGCCGGACTCCTCCCGCGCACAGACCGCGCGGGACTCGTGCGGCCTCTCCGGGGAGGGGCGCCGAGGCACATCGGTATTCCGTCCCTTCCCGGCAAAAACCTCTGTCCGCGTGAACCTGACCTCCCCCGCCTGCGTCAGTAAGAGTGCAACAAATCGTACGCTCGAGGCTGGTTGACAGGGTCGGCGCAGGAGCGTACGATTTTCCCTGTCTGGGGCTCCTGCAAGCCTGTTCTCCGCTCCCCACTCGCGATTCGCGACCTGCGACTCGCGACTTCCCAGGGTGACCTGCTTGTCTGCCGACGCCATCCGCATCACGGGCGCGCGCGAGCATAACTTGCGCGGCGTCAGCCTGGACCTGCCCAAGAACCGGCTTATCGTCTTCACCGGCCTGTCCGGTTCGGGCAAGTCCTCTCTGGCCTTCGACACGCTCTTTGCCGAGGGCCAGCGTCTGTATGTCGAGTCGCTTTCCCCTTACGCGCGGCAGTTCATGCGGCAGTTGCCCCGCCCGCGGGTGGAGCGCATTGAGGGCCTGCGCCCGGCCATTGCCATCCAGCAGGGAGCACGCAGCCACAATCCCCGCTCCACCGTCGCCACCATCACCGAGATTCACGACTACCTGCGCGTCCTCTACGCCACCATCGGGCATCCTCACTGTCCCCGCTGCGACCGGCCGCTGCAAGCCCAGACGCGGCAGGCGATCCTGGATCAGGTGCGCGCCCTCAATCACGAGCAGGCGCTGCAGCTTCTTGCTCCGGTGGTGGTCAGCCGCCGCGGGCAGTTCCGGGAACTGTTTGCGGACCTGCGCCAGCGCGGCTACGCCCGGGCCCGGGTGGACGGCGAGATGATCTCCCTGGACTCTCCGCCCACTCTCGACCGCTACCGGCGGCATGATATCGAGCTGGTCCTTGACCGCCTTCCGCGCCGGGTGTCGGAGCCGGGCCGGCTGGCTGAATCGGTAGACGGCGCCCTGGAGCGCGGTGGCGAGAGCCTGCTGGTCCTGTTGCCCTCCGGGGAAGAAGTCCGCCTGAGCAGCAACCTGGCCTGCCCTGACTGCGGGGTGAGCCTGCCGGAGATGACCCCGGCCAGTTTCTCCTTCAACAGCCCGCGCGGAATGTGCCCCACCTGCGAGGGCCTCGGCGTCTGCCGGCAGATTGACCCTCGCCTGCTGGTCGCTCATCCCGACCGGTCGCTCAACGAGGGGGCTATCCCCCTGTGGCAGCATCTCAGTCACCGGCGCGACCGCCGCAAGTTGGAGTCAGCCGCCCGACACTTCGGCCTGCCTCTGGACCGGCCCTGGAACCGACTGGACGAACGGCAGCAACAACTGCTCCTGACAGGTTCACCGGAGGAGATCCACTGGACCTACCGCTCCTCCTGGGGGCGCGATTGGGAGCACCACGAATCCTGGGAGGGGATTGTGGCCTGGCTGGAGCGGCGGGGTAAGCGCATCTTGGCCGGGCCCTGGCGGATGGCCCTGGACAAAGTGATGCGCGAAAGCACTTGCCCGGCCTGCGGGGGCCGGCGGCTCTGCCCGGAGTCGCTGGCGGTGCGCCTGGGGGGAAAGAACCTGGCCGAACTGCTGGCCCTGACCGTCTCCGAGGCGGGGGAGTTCCTTGCCGGGCTGGCTCTGGGGCGCTCCGAGGCGCAGATCGCCGAGGAGCCGCTCAAGGAACTCCGCGAGCGCCTGCACTTCCTGGAGCACGTGGGCTTGCCCTACCTGACCTTGGACCGCACCGCACCCACGCTCTCCGGGGGAGAAGCCCAGCGCCTGCGTCTGGCCGGACAGATCGGCGCGGGCCTCACCGATTGTCTGTACGTGCTGGACGAGCCCAGCATCGGCCTGCACCACCGCGACCAGGGGCGACTGATCGAGGCCCTCCAGCGCCTGCGCGACCTAGACAACACCATCCTGGTGGTGGAGCACGACGAGCAGACCATCCTCAGCGCCGACTGGGTGGTGGACTTCGGGCCGGGCGCGGGAGAGAAGGGCGGGGAGATCGTCGCTCAGGGCACCCCGGCGCAGATCCGGCGAGGGACGTCCGGTTCGCGTGGGGCGGGCTTCCAGCCCGCCCTGTCTGAACCCCCTCTCCTGCCAGGAGAGGGGACAGGGGGTGAGGCTCCGGCCCGTACGAGCCTCACCGGCGACTACCTGGCCGGACGGCGCTCCATACCGCTTCCCGCCACGCGGCGACCCGGCAACGGCCAGGCCCTGATCCTGCGCGGAGCCCGCGCCAACAATCTGCGCGACGTCACCGTGCGTTTCCCCCTGGGCTGCTACCTGTGCGTGACCGGCGTCTCCGGCTCGGGCAAGTCCAGCCTTATTGCGGACACCCTCTACCCAGCCCTGGCCCGGGAACTCAACGGCGCCCAGAGCTGGGGCGGCGACTACGACCAACTGGAGGGCCTGGAGCACCTGGACAAGGCGGTGATGATTGACCAGGACCCGATCGGCCGCACCCCGCGCAGCAATCCCGCCACCTACACCGGCGTGTTCACGCTCATCCGCGACCTGTACGCCCAGCTCCCCGAGTCGCGGGCGCGGGGGTACAAGCCGGGGCGGTTCAGCTTCAACGTACCGGTCGGGCGCTGCCCGGAGTGTGAGGGCTACGGCGCGGTGCGCCTGGAGGCCGACTTCCTGGCCGAGGTCTGGGTGCCCTGTGAGAAGTGCGGCGGGGAGCGCTTTGACCGGGAGACTCTGGAGATCACCTATCGCGGTGCCTCCATCGCCGAGGTGCTGGAGATGGAGGTGGCCGAGGCGCGGGAGCACTTTGCCCACCACCCGCAGATCCTGCGGCACCTGGACACGCTGCTGGATGTCGGCTTGGGCTATGTCAAGCTAGGCCAGCCCGCCACCACCCTTTCCGGCGGCGAAGCGCAGCGGGTGAAACTGGCGAAGGAACTGGCCCGCCCGCGCCGCGGTCACCATCTCTACCTGCTGGACGAGCCCACCGTCGGCCTGCACGCGGAAGACGTTCGGCGGCTGCTGGAGGTCCTCCAGCGCTTCGTGGACGAGGGGCACACCGTGCTGGTAGTGGAGCATCACCCCGATCTGATCAAGTGTGCCGACTGGGTGATTGACCTGGGGCCGGAGGGTGGGGCGGGCGGAGGCTGGGTGATCGCCGAGGGCACGCCGGAGCAGGTGGCCCAGTGCGCCGCCTCCTATACCGGACAGATGCTGCAGGCGGTGCTCGGTGGCAGCGGCGTCGCGTCCGCTCCCTGTCGGGCGCGGCCTGGTACCGCGCCCTCTCTGCCCGGGGGGGCCGGCCTCACCCCGGTCGGCCAGCGCCGCCGCTCCAGTCGCGACCGCAGCGACCGCCTCGTCGTGCGCGGCGCGCGCCGGCATAACCTGCAGGATTTGGACGTGTCCCTCCCGCGCCGCCAGTTCGTCACCCTGGCCGGGCTGTCCGGCTCGGGCAAAACCTCGCTGGCTCTGGACACCATCTACGCTGAGGGCCAGCGCCGCTTTGTCGGTTCCCTGTCGCCGTACGCGCGGCAGTTCGTCAGCCAGATGCCCAAGCCGCCGGTGGAGCAGATCACCGGCCTGTCGGCGGCCATCGCCGTAGAGTCGCGCAACAGCATCGTCACTCCGCGCTCCACGGTGGGGACGGTGACACAGATCTACGACTACCTGCGGGTGCTCTATGCCCGGGCGGGACGGCAGCGCTGCCCGGACTGTAGCGTGGCGCTGGGCGCAGCCTCCGTGGACGAGGTGGTGGACCGGCTGCAAGCCGCCTTCGCCGGGCTGCCGCTGCTGCTGCTCGCTCCACTGCGTCCCACCGGCTCGGAGGAGTACCAGGGCCTGCTGGCCGGCGTGCGGCGGGAGGGCTGGACGCGCCTGTGGGTAGACGGTGAGCAGCACCGCCTGCCTCTGACTTTCGAGTTGGACCGCCGCCGCCATCACGAGGTGGCGGTCATCGTGGATCGCCTGCAGCCGGACCGGGTCAGCCGCTCGCGCCTGGCCGAGGCGGTGGAGGCGGCTTTCCGCCTGGCCGACGGATACCTGCAGGTGCGGCCGGCTCTTTCCCCCTCTCCCGCCGGAAGAGGCGGGCAGGGGGGTGAGACCGCTGACTCCCTCGCCTTCGGCGCCCGGCTCTCCTGCCCCAACTGTGGCAAGGCCTACGATCGCCTGGGCCCGCGCCAGTACTCCTTCAACCACTCGGAAGGCTGGTGTCGGCGGTGCTGGGGCTTGGGGACGGTGGGGGAATGGTATGAGGAGCAGACCGTCTGCCCCGAGTGCCGCGGCGAGCGCCTCAACCGACAGGCCGCGGCCACCCTCTTCCGCGACCTGACCTTGCCTGCCCTCACCCGGCTGCCCTTGGACCGGGCCCTGCGTCTCTTCCACGGCCTGCGCCTGACCGGCGGCGAGACTGAGCGGGTCGGGGAGGTGGTGGCCGAGATCCGCCAGCGTCTCTCCCTGCTGGTGGAGATCGGGCTGGACTATCTGACGCTGGATCGCTCCGGGCCGACCCTCTCCGGCGGGGAGGCGCAGCGGGTCAACCTGGCCGGCTCCCTGGGCACCGGTCTGACCGGCGTGCTCTACGTCCTGGACGAGCCCACCGTCGGCCTCCATCCGCGGGACAACGACCGCATGCTGGCCGCCCTGCGGCGGCTGCACGGTCTGGGCAACAGCCTGCTGGTCGTGGAGCACGATCTGCAGACGCTACGGGCCAGCGATTACGTGGTGGAGTTCGGCCCCGGAGCAGGGGTCTTCGGCGGGCGGGTAGTGGCCCAGGGCGCCCCCGAGCGCCTGGCCAGGGGCCGGACGCTGACCGGCGCCTATCTCTCCGGCCGGCGCACCGTGCCGGTTCCGCCCCAGCGGCGCCCGGCCTGGCAAGGCAACCTGGGTACGCTCACGCTGACCGGCGTCGCGGAGCATAACCTGCAGAACCTGACCGTCCGCTTCCCCCTGGGCCGGCTGATCTGCGTGACCGGGCCCTCCGGGTCGGGCAAGAGCACTCTGGTGAATGACGTACTCTACCCGGCGCTGGCCCGCAGGTTCGAGCGGCGCGCTCCCCGGCCCGGCAAGCATCGCGCCCTGCGCGGCGTGCAGCACCTGCGCCAGGTGGCCTGCCTGGATCAGTCGCCCATCGGTCAGTCGCCCCGCTCCAATCCCGGCACTTACGTCGGCGTCTTTGACCTCATCCGCGAGTTCTACGCTCGCCTGCCCGAGTCGCGCCGGCGGGGCTATACAGCAGGCCGCTTCAGCTTCAACCGTCCGGGTGGGCGCTGCGAAACCTGCGAGGGGCTGGGCGCCCGGCGAGTGGAGATGCACTTCCTGCCCGACGTCTGGGTGACCTGCGAGCAGTGCAACGGCCGTCGCTATCGCCCCGAGGTCCTGGAGATCAAGCACCAGGGCAAGACCATCGCCGACGCCCTCGAACTGAGCGTAGCCGAGGCGCGGGAGCGCTTCGCCTCTTTCCCGCGGCTGGTGCGGCTACTGGATACCATGGGCCGGGTAGGGCTGGATTATCTTCCGTTGGGCCAGGCCGCGCCGACGCTCTCCGGCGGAGAGGCGCAGCGGGTCAAACTGGCGCGGGAGCTGGTTCGTCCGCTGGGACCGCGCTGCCTGTACCTGCTGGACGAGCCGACTACGGGCCTGCACCCGGAGGATGTGGCCCGTCTGCTCCTGGTGCTCCACGCGCTGGTGGACCAGGGGAACACGGTGCTGATCATTGAGCACAATCTAGACGTGATCAAGAACGCAGACTGGGTGATTGACCTGGGCCCGGGCGGAGGGGATAGGGGCGGCCGAATCGTGGCGGAGGGCACGCCGGAGCAGATAGCCGGCTGCCGCCGCAGCGCCACCGCGCCGTACCTGCGGGAGGCGCTGCGGCGGCTCCGCTGAGTTCTAGAGGTTCGGGTTGATGCTCACCGACGTGCTGGGCACGATCTGCCGCCACTTGTCCTTGGCGATCCACTTGGCGTGCCCATCGGC
>FWPV01002655.1_pt1 | contig 42972 bp, 35 predicted proteins | sample 2228371 | NCBI WGS metagenome assembly FWPV01 (sample SAMEA103939776, study PRJEB20133) | metagenome
TGGATGACGTCGCGGATGGCGGGAAGGTCGGAAGCAATGACGGGGCAACCGCAACCCATGGCTTCTACCAGGACGAGACCGAGACCTTCCTGGTCGCCGCTGCGGGCCACGACCGATGGCACGACCGTGACCGTGGCGGAGCGATAAAAAGCGGGGAGGTCTTCATGAGCCACGGAGCCCCAAAAGGTGATGGATCCAGGCTGAGGAGGTAAATCCTGAAGGGAGGCATAGAAGTTTGTTCCGTCGATCGATCTAACGGCCGCGAAGCCGGCAGCAAGCTTTTTCAAAGGGGCCTCCTCGGGGCCTGAACCCACAATCCAGAGTTCCGCCGTAGGAAATGCTTGAAGCACGTGCTGAAAAGCCTCAATAAGATATCGAACTCCCTTTTTTTCCACAAGACGACCTACATAAAGAACAGTGGCTTTCCGACGTGGTACAGTAGGATCCGGAGTAAAAAGAGTGCTCAGATCGGTTCCCATGGGAATCACATGATACGGGGTTCGAACACCGATGTTTTGAAGCTTGTGCGCCATGGCACGGCTGACCACCGTGACAACATCGCATCTGTCGAGAATCCAACGACGGAGGATGTCAAAAACTTGGCCTTGCAGCCCAAAGAGATCTCCACCGTGGCTTGTGCACAGGATGGGAATCTTGACAGGGCGTCCCCATTGAGCCAGCACGGCGCAGAGTCCCTGGGGAATGATCCAGTGGGCATGGAGAGCGTGGAAACGCTTTTGGGTCGCCAGGCGCCGAATGAAAACGACCTGGGCTGCCAGAAAGAAAGGGACCTGAAAAAGCACCCAGGGCTTTCTTCTGATCTTTTCCAGAATACCTCCCTCATAGGCAAGGTTTTGATACTTTGCAGGAAAATAACAGAATCGATGAACCTTCAGGCCATCCATGATTTCATAGCGCTCGGCGCCACGGGTGTGAGGTGCAAGCACATGCACCTCAAAGACATCTGAGAGCCGCCGGCAAAGGTCATAAACAAACCGTGGTTCTCGGTCCTCCGGCCATCTGGGGAAAGTGGAGGTAAGAACCATCAGACGAGGTCGGTTGCTGAAACACTCTTCTTTTTTTTCTTTCATGGCGTACTCTTCGGCGCTGCAAAGGCCTCCACACTTAAGGGAAGCCTGTCAAATTATTCCGTCATCCCTCCTGGCGTCTTAGAAAAAACCTTACTCTTTCGGGCGACGCAAATCGAGTTGCAGGACTCGGCGGGCATAAATCTTGGCCAACCGCATCCTAGCAATTTTTGGGCCTTGGAACCTTTAAGGCGAAAAATTCCTTCACCACTCCATAGTACCGCCCGGATGCTTCTGCAAAGACACTAGGGATAAGCTTACAACTAATAGGCCGTTTGTACCCGCTAAAGCTCCTCGTCCAGACGATCCGGGTGCGATCGGAACCGGTGCTTGAGGCTCCTCAGGCCCTTTCCGCATCCATCGAGTGTGCCGTGCGGACCTCATAGAGTTCTTCATGGGTCACCTCATGGCAAAAATGAACAAGGCGGTTTCAATACCCCACCACTCTTTGAAGAACATGCGATTCTGCCGGTGCAAGCACACCGAACCTTGCCGGTTGGCGAAACATTTCCTTGGATTCGCTGATTCCCACGGCGAAGCCTTTGTCGAGGATATGTCGGCCCAGGTCCAGGAGGGCCTTGAGCGCTCGTCGAAGGCACGATTGGGCCGCCCGCACGTTTCTTCTGTCGGCGAAAACGCCTCCCGGGATTCCAGGGGAAGAAGGCGGATTTCGGCGATCATCTCTAAAATCCCATGGATGCGATCCGTAACGGTGCGCCGCGAAAGGGTTTCCTCGGTCATGAGTCGGACTCCAGGATGACGGACAGTCGTTCTTGCTACAGACGAGCGCAGTTCCCGGGCTCGCCAAAGAAGGCTTAGATCATGTCCGTTGGCCGCAAACGAATCCACGATAAAAAGTCTCTTGCCCTTGATGACATACAAGCCCATCAAAATGATTCACTTTGTTTAGAAAAACCGGGTCGACCAGCGAGAAGTCCAAGAAACATTCCGGTGCACGGGCTAATTGAGCCGCCTTGAGAATACGAAAATGGCTTCCAGTATAGGAACTCACACCAATGGAAGAATTGGAGGGACCCGGCGAGGGGGTGTAGCGTTTTCTTGGACCCACTCCTAAGCCTCCCGGCCGCAGCTTCCAAAGGGATGGGGAATCTGGATGTCAGAAAAGTGACATAGGTTCCTTAGAGAGAATGACTGGTTGTCCCTGAGGTGCCGAACTCACCGAAAAAGCAGGCTTCTTTATTCTTTATATTTAACGGCCTCTCGTAGCTTCATGGTTCGTGTTTCCTGGTGCACGAGGTCCCTCCAAAGACCTGGGTGATCAATCACAAGATTTGAAATAACTAGAGGACTCCTCCAGCTTTTTTAGTTTCGGCGGTCTCGCTCCAAAATGGTCACATACTGTGCCCGAAGCAATGAACTCCCCGCCTAAACTGTTGTTTTTTTGCACGCGCCCGACCTTCCTAGAGGAACAAAACAGAGAAGAGCAAAGACCATGACGGCCGCATCTACTTGTTTGTTCTACTGCCGCGTTGCTCATTTCCACAACCTGTTGGCGATTTTCGTGGAAAACCTTGAAAGTGGGGATAGCAATTTAGCCAAATGTGGCCAATGGGCCAAGCAAAAGCCATTTAAAAAAGGATTTGGCACACCAAATGCTAATGGTATGGGTTGAGTGTGGATCGGCTCGGCTTGAAAGCTTGTCAATAAACTTCAACAGCCATTCATAAATACTGAAACAATCAGGTGGTTCATCTATGTGTAAAGCAGGAAATAGGAGTTAAGAGTGCAACCTGAATCCGTGAATAGAAAGGCTGCAAACTGACGGTGCAACGTTTGAAATCCATTTTCGAGGCTCGGTGGGGTACGGCTCGGCTCCTTCCGGCACTCTCCGAAGCGTCGGTGGGCGGAAGCTCGCTTACGATGATGATCTTTTACGCTTTTCGAGACATAGCTACCCTTTTCAAGACTTGGGGGCAGCTGGCTTTCACAGTCCCGGCCGGGCCCGGGGTATCCCGGGTAGAACCTGAGAGTGACGCTGCAGAAGGCATCAAAGGCCGGCCAAGGGTTTCTGAGCTGCAGCTTCAACCGACGACCTCTCCGGATCAGTTGCGCAGCGATGATACCACCGACCTTCGGGTGTCGGCGAAGCTCCAAAACGCTTTCCAAAGCATAGTAAGCCGGGTGGTTTTATACCAAAATGGACCTGCGAGGAACGTTGCGGGCGCGGTTCAACATCATGGACAGAAAGGCGATAAATCCGTTCTGCCAATGTTGGGTCCCCTTTCTGCGCTTGATACCCAGTCACCAGCCCTCTTGCCGCCCCAGGTAGGTGCCAATGGGTGCGCATCCGTCGTGACGCCGGTATGTATGAAAACCCGCTTTTTTCTTGGTGCCGTAATTGTCCAAAAAGAAAACATCAAAATCCAAACCCACGTGTCCCATGGAAAACGGCGTTACCGAAACCTTGGTCCTCTCAAGGAATTCTGTGCGGCACTGCGCGACAAGGCGCACGAGAACATGAGCGTAGCGGTTAAAGCGCTTTCGCAGGCTCTCCTCCGAAGGCACACACTCGACGGCAGACTCTTTGAACCAGTCATCTTCAGCGACTCCAGCAGCGACTTCAAAGAAGCTCTTTTACTGGCAGAAGAGCCCCAGATAAGTCGTAACGACATCCGCATGCGAAATCCACGGACGGCTCGGAACTTCCCTATTCAAGCGTCAGCAAAGACTCGTCCTGCCGTTGATCAAATTGCCCAAGAGGACGAGACCCCAGCGTCGATTGTACAAAGCCTTCGAAGACTGTTCTATCTTAGTTTCTTTGATTAGCGCACCTGTCGAGTGAAGGGATAATAAAAAAAAGTATACCACAAAGAGCGTATAATAGAAACATGCTATACATAAAGACAACATTATTGGGAGAAATTTAATCTCACACATTGAGGAATTAAGCAGGAGCGGTGAATGACTAAGGTGCTCGTCGTCATGGGTACGCGTCCCGAGGCCATCAAGTTAGCCCCAGTAGTTCGGGCACTTAAAGGCAGTGGCAAGTTTCTTCCAATCGTATGTTGCACGGGTCAGCACCGAGAAATGCTTCGCGAGGCCATCCGGATCTTTGAAATTGAGCCCGATGTGGACTTGGACTTGATGCGGCCGGGCCAAAGCTTAGCGGAGCTAAGTTCACGGCTCCTTTCAGGCTTGGACAAGGTCCTGGAGGAACAAAGACCTGAATGGGTGCTCGTGCAGGGTGACACTACCACGACGATGGTAGCCACATTGGCAGCTTTCTATCGAGGTATACCCACCGCACACGTGGAAGCAGGCCTACGAACACGAAATCTTCAAATGCCTTTTCCGGAGGAAGCCAACCGGAGAATTACCGGATTATTGGCAAGGTTGCACTTCGCGCCCACGCAAGCTGCCCGAGAAAACCTACTTCGCGAGGGAATACCGCGAGAGCATGTTCATCTTACCGGAAATACAGTTATCGATGCCCTGCTCTGGATGGTCCAGAGGGTGACAGGGGATGTTAGATTGATGACTGACTTGAAAAGGGCCATTCCTTCACTCACTCTTTGCCACGGCCATAATCGCCGAATCGTACTGGTGACCAGCCACAGACGCGAAAACTTCGGCAATGGTTTAAAAAATATTTGCGCAGCCCTTTGTCGACTGGCCGAACGAAAGGACATTGAAATCGTATATCCCGTGCACTTAAACCCTTGCGTCTATGGTCCAGTTCATCGTGCTCTTGGGGGATACAGAAACATCCATCTACTTAAGCCGCTAGATTATCAACATTTTATCGCCCTTATGTGTCGCGCGTACTTAATCCTCACCGATTCAGGAGGAGTTCAGGAAGAGGCACCAGCTCTTGGAAAGCCAGTCCTCGTTATGCGTGATGTGACAGAGCGTGCAGAGGCGGTGGAAGTTGGGATGGCAGAGCTAGTCGGTACCGACGTAGAACGGATCGTTAGCAAGGTAAACCAACTTCTTGATGATCCCGCGTACTATGTTCGCATGTGCCGCCCAATGTTCTGTTATGGGGATGGTAGGGCGGCGGAGCGAATTGTTGATGCGCTTGCTAAGGAGTCAGGAAAGTGCTCAACACGAGAGAATGTCTAGAATGCGACTTGGCATATATGGTGCTCATCTATATTGAATCGCTGTATATGGATGTGCCAATGGTATTCTTGATAAGATAAAGATATATAACCCATGTTTTCGCGGCTTCAAAGAGCTTCTTTCAGTTGAGTTCAGGGGAGCCTGCTCCTAGGTTGTATGCAGTACCATTAACGATCTCTTTATGGCGGTGAGGACTAAAAGATGACTGTTACTAATACTTTTACTATTTCGTTGAAGCCTGTGGCCAGCAAAGAAAGTGGAGGAGACGGGATAAGGGTGCTATTTGTTGCTGACTTTTTTTTGCGTGACATGGTTATCCCTGGAGGGGCTGAAAGAAATGATGATGTACTTATTGATAAGCTTAGAAAAAGAGGAATATCTATAGAGACCATTAGGTGCACCGAGCTAAACAACAACTTACATATATTGAGTAATTTTGACGTGATTTTGGTTGGAAATTTTTCTAGGCTCTCCGATGTTGCCATTAAGGCTATTCAGCAGCATAACTATATTATTTATGAACATGATCATAAATATGTCAGGGGCAGAGATCCATCTGTTTTCCCCGGCTTTAGAATTCCTGCTTGGGCCATAGTTAACCGAGATTTTTATGCTAAAGCACACAAGGTTGTAGTTTTAAGCTCCCTATGTAAGTATATTATTGAAAATGCCTTAAACCTATCTAATGTAGTTAACATAGGAACCAGTTTATGGAGCGATGAAGAGCTCCATCATTTGAGCTCTCTTCATGCACGGAAGACTCCCAAAAACAATAAATTCGCCGTGCTTATATCCGCAAACAAAATAAAAGGGACAAGAGAAGCCATTGAGTGGTGTCGATTGAATTCCGTAGACTATAATGTGCTACCTCCCAAGCCATGGAAACACCTCGTAGAGTGTCTCTCCGAGTACAAGGGTTTGGTTTTTATGCCGCAGGTATGCGAGACTTTCAATAGACTTGTCGTGGAGGCGAAAAGTCTAAACTGTAGAGTCATAACCAATGAATCCCTGATCGGTGCTGCAAGTGAAAGCCTTTGGGAGATGAGCGGTTTCCAATTGCTGAGCGAAATTCGACGAAGAGTCATTTCCGCTATTGATGTGTTTGAAGGGGAAATACGTTCGATTGTTTACCATGAACGCAGTGCTTACACAGCTATACTGACGGCCTATAGGCGAAATTCAATCTTAAGGGAGCAGGTCGTCTCATTGCGGACACAAACAATCCCGCCGAAAGAGATATGGGTGTGGGTAAATCGCAGCGAAGATACTAGAGATGTGGATTTCTATAAGGCTGCTGGGGTTGATGCCGTCTTTTACTGCGATCGCAACTGGAAATATTTTGGCAGGTTTGCCGTTGCGAATCTGGCAACAACCCCTTACATTGCCATTTTTGATGATGACACTATCCCAGGCCCCAGGTGGATCGAAAATTGTTTTGAGACCATACATATCTATCCGGGTATTCTGGGAGGGGTGGGTGTTATTCTTACCGCCTGCCAGTATCGAAATCATATCAGAGTTGGTTGGGTACAGCCCAATGACGAAGTTGTAGAGGTGGACTTAGTTGGCCACGCGTGGTTTTTCAGAAAAGAATGGCTGCGTTTCTTTTGGCAGGATGAACCGTTCACTTTGGAGAATGGCGAGGACATTCATTTCTCTTACATAGCCCAAAAGCTGGGTGGGATAAAAACATATGTTCCAGCACATCCTCTGAGGGACAAGGCGTGTTGGAGTTCCATTAAGGGGCTCAAGTATGGTGTCGATAGCGTAGCGTCGTCGTCTCCCGAAAAGCATGCTGAGTTCTATTCCCAAAGGGACTTATGTGTAAGAAGCGCCATTAATAAAGGCTGGATTCCATTGTTCATTCGAAAACGCTTCCTTACGAATGATAGCGAGACATCAGCCCTGGGTAAAAGGAGTGTGGGACGGGTGGAAGAGGGCGGATTATCTCGACCATTCAGAGGCGGCACGACTGTGCTGGGATGGGGCACGAAGCATCAGGCTGAATCTGCTATGGGGAAGGATAATCGGATCTTCGCTTATCCCCCGGGCGGGAGGGATCGGAGTGAGAGGTCCAGAACTGCAAGTGGCATGACCATTCGAGGAATCAGGTGGCAAAGCCAGCTTCTCAATTTCAGCGGATATGCATCCCATGCTCGAAGAATTGTCGGGGCGTTGGGGCAAACTGGCATTCCCCTATCCGTGAAGCCAGCGAAGGCGGACAAGCGATTTGTTCGCTATCTAACACGACCGGAAGTCGTCCGGTGGCAGGATCTCATGCGCAAGCCAGTTGGACAAGGAGCTTACCTGTGTATGGCTGTTCCCACCTTGGAGGACGGAACGGATGTTTTTAACGCTTGGCACCAAGAAAACCCTGGTTTCTTCATTTATGTGGGGATGACAACCTTTGAAACTGACGGACTGCCTCCTGGCTGGGCGCAGTCCTGCAACCGAATGGATGAGATTTGGGTGCCCAGCACCTTCAACAAGGAAACCTTCGCGCGAGGGGGCGTAGATGCAAAGCGTATAGACGTGTTTCCTACAGGCATTGACACGGATGTCTTTAACCCTCATCGCGTTTCCCCGCTTTTGATAAGGAACCGAAAAGGTTTCGCCTTTCTTTCAGTGTTTCAATGGACGTACCGAAAAGGCTGGGATGTTCTCTTGCGAGCGTACCTATCGGCCTTTTCGCCTCAAGACGATGTTTGCCTCATTCTCAGGACCTATCCCTACAGGATTCAGCAGCCGCCCATCAGGGACCGGATCAAGGAATATATTGGAAACTTGGGAGTAGATCCTGAAAAAACCCCTTCTATTATCATTCTAGACAGGTTCATTCCCGAACAATACATGCCATCCCTTTATGCAACAGCAGATGCCTTCGTCTTGCCCTCCAGGGGCGAAGGGTTCGGCCTGCCTTATATGGAAGCCATGGCCATGGGTTTGCCGGTTATCGCCACGCGCTGGGGAGGTCATCTGGACTTCATGGATGACACCAATAGTTTTCTCATCGACGTGGAGGCATTGCAACCTGTCCACAGCTGCCTGTCACAGGAAAGCCGCTTTTACACCTCGGAACAAAAGCTGGCTGAGCCTTCGGTGTCCCACACGGCAGAGTTGATGCGCTTGGTGTTTGAGAATAGAAGCGAAGCCCGACGGCGAGGACATGCGGCTAGGGAATACATCAAGAGCCACTGGAACTTGGAACGATCGGCCCAATGGTTCAGATCCAAACTGTCCTGGATCACTTCTTGACTACGTTTAAATCTCGGGGAAACTCTTAGGAGGGGCGATGAGAAACATGTCGCGTGGCTGTAGGCCCGTGGTCTTTTGGAAAGCGCCCATATACGATCGCAGTGGGTATGGTGATCAAGCACGGCATTTGATTAAAGCCATTCAGCATGCGTGGCCCCTTCGAGTGGAGCCGGTAGGCCGATTCTCCGGCGAGTTTGTCAAGGGGATGAACAAGGAGGATCGAGAGCTTTTTGAAAGGCTTCAGAAGGTGGCTTTATCGAAAGAGTATCTAAATCTCATTCAGTTACCCGCTTATGCTTTTCGTCCCGACGAGAGAGCTTTTTACAACATTGGAAGAACAGTTTTCGAGACCGACCGGATTCCTTCCCTATGGGTCGACAAATGCAATGAGATGGATGAAATCTGGGTGCCTACGCCTTTCAATGTGGAAACATTTCTTAGAAGTGGCGTTAGGGCACCTGTACATGTAGTACCGGAAGGGATCGATTCGCAATTCTTTAAACCCGGTCTGAAGCCGCTTGTGATTCCGGGTAAACGTTCGTTTGCTTTTCTTTCCGTCTTTGAGTGGAGTTACCGCAAGGGATGGGACCTGTTACTCAAAGCCTGGGCTCAAGCCTTTGCACCCCACGAGGATGTGTGCCTTATCCTAAGAACTTATCCCATAAACGGGGTGGACTCCAGAAATGTGAAACATGTGATCCAAAAGAAGATCTATCAATTCCTCCACCAACAGCTTGGTGTGTCTCCTCTTGATTTAGCTCCTATCATTATCCTGGGAGAACAGATCCCAGAAAAAGTCATGCCTCGACTATACGCCACCGCTGATGCTTTTGTTCTTCCTTCGCGTGGAGAAGGCTGGGGGCGACCATACATGGAAGCCATGGCCTGTGGCCTACCAGTCATCGGGACTCGATGGGGCGGGAATTTAGCCTTCATGAACGAAATGAATTCTTATTTGGTAGACATCGATGGGCTTGAAGAGGTTGGGGGAGAAATGGAAATCGAGTTCTATCGGGGACACTTTTGGGCATCGCCTTCCCTGGACAGTTTAAAAACACAGCTGCGTCATGTTTATGAGCATCCGGTGGAGGCTCGATCAAAAGCTTTGCAAGCCAGAGAAGATGTTGTCAAAAAATGGAACTGGAAAACGGCCGCGGAAAAAGCTTTGGATCGCCTAGAAGCCATTACGTGTTCTATGCCGCGTACTCATTGTGGTTTGAAAGCGATGACGGGCTTTGCCCGAGACAATTCTAGCGTGGAAATCGTGTGGGAAGGTCCACAGCTTATCTACAGCTCTCTGGCCAATATAAACAGGGAGATTTGTCTTAACCTCGCGGACCAGAAAGAGGTCGTACTCTCTATTGTGCCAAAGGATTATCGACAGCTTGCATTAAAGAATGACACGAATATTCGGAAACTTATGAGATTTTTTTATCGGAATGTCGGGATGAACCCATGTGTCCACGTGAGACATGAATGGCCGCCGAATTTTGCACCTCCTGAACGAGGTCATTGGGTCATAATTCAACCTTGGGAATATGGCCGACTGCCTTACGAGTGGGTGCGACCCATGAGCACTCTTATTGATGAAGTATGGGTGCCCAGCAGACATGTTTGGAAAACTTATGTATCGAGCGGGGTTCCGCTGGAACGTATTCATATTGTTCCTAACGGGATCAATCCTAATATCTATAAGCACGACGTGGAGCCTCTGCCCTTAAATACTAAGAAAACCTTCAAGTTCCTGTTTGTTGGCGGAACCATCTGGCGTAAAGGGATAGACGTCTTGCTTGCTGCTTATGGGAACTTGTTTGAAAGGTCAGATGATGTTGTCCTTGTCATCAAGGACTTTGGGCAAAATTCTTTCTATAAGGGGCAGGGGCTCACCGGTGCCATTCAAGCTTTGCAAAAGGATCCAAGGGCGCCCGAGATTTTATATATCGACGAAGATCTCGATGAAAGCTCGATGCCTCGTTTATACAAGGCATGTGATTGCCTGGTGCACCCCTATCGTGGAGAGGGATTTGGCATGCCGGTGTTAGAAGCGATGGCTTGCGGCATTCCCGTGATCGTTACGGAGGGGGGAGCTACGGACGATTTTTGCAAGCCTGAGTTTACTTATAAAATTAAAGCAACTCGCCGCACCTTTACGGCATCCTCCATTCAATTTGCCAGTGGAGCTGGATGGATTCTCGAGCCGGACTTAAAGGAGCTACAAAGGCTTTTGCTTCACGTCTATGAGAACTCCGAAGAAGCAAAGCAAAAAGCTAAAGCGGCGTGCGATCACGTTCTTCAACATTACAACTGGAAGAGAATCACAGATTTAATTCTCAAAAGAATTTTCTTGCTCGTTCAAAAACCCATCACTAGGTTTCGTTTTCGCTGATCGGCGAGAAAGCTTGGTTGAAACTTGCTTGCGCTTTGAACAAGGATCTAGAGGTATTCAAATAGTTCCTGTCAGAGGTGATAACGATATTGTTATTTTCTCAAATGCTTGACAGACGGCAGGGCAAGACGATCCAAAGGTTATGCGTTCTGGGGGGGCCCCTTCGAGTTTTAATGTGCATGAACTTTAGTGAATTTGGCATCAATATCGCATCAGAAGGTTTTGCGAGTGATTCTGAAATGAAGTCAGTGAAAAAAGGGAGGGTGACCCATGTGGGAGTGTGAACAGGCGAAGCACGTTGATGAGGAGCTGCTGAAAAAATGGATGGACATGCGCCGATGGGACGAAGCGGAGGCGCTTTTGCGAAAGGCGGCGGAAGAGGCCCCTTATGATTCCGGTATCCTGGCTCGATTGGGGATGGTTCTCTGGGAAGCAGGGAAACGCCAGGAAGCCCTTGAAGCCTTGGAAAAGGCGCTCATGTTGGATCAAGACGATGTGCAGGTGATCGAAGCTGCTATCAAGGTTTTTGTTGCGATGGATCGCCGAAAAGACGCGGTAGACATTCTCACGGCCTATATGGATCGAAATCCCTGGGATTATGAAGCCAAAGACAGGCTGAGTCAGTTCTTGACCCAGCAGGTGAGCTTCCCTTCAACGGCTGCGAGCCCCGAGGGTCATCCTCAACCAAGTCATCACGACGGATCTGAAAGCCAGGTGCTGCTGCGGGTTGGAGAAGAAGAGTTTTCCAGACAAAATTTTGACAGGGCCCGAGTCTGCTTTGAATTGGCCTACGAAAAGGATGCCAGCAACGCCAAGGCTTTGAACAACTTGGGTGTTGTCGCCTGGCAGCAAGGAAATACCACAGCCGCTTTGGAATACTTTCAAAAAGCTTTGGATGTGGACCCCTTGGACGGCGAAATCCTTTTGAACAGTGCTCGGGCTTTGGGTGATTTGTCCCAGTGGGACACGGCGGCCGATCTTCTTCAGATTTATTTGAGTCGTCATGGAAATGACGAGGAGGCCTGGTCAGATTACCGACGCTTTGTCCAAGCCTTGGCAACGCCTTGGAGTGCGGAGGGTTTGTCGGAGAAGGTGGCCGATGTCTATGCGGAAATGGGCCGCAGGTTGGCGGATCTTGGGGATTATCAGGGAGCCATTGAAGCCTATGGACGTGCTTTAAAAATTTCGAGCGATGTGGCGGACGCTTATTATGGGCTGGGGCTTCTGGAACAAAATCTAAATCGAAACGAAGAGGCGGTGGAAATGTTTCGAGCCGCTGTGGAAGTGGATCCTTCCCACGAGCAGGCCGCGGAAGCGCTTCAAACGATTCGCGAAAAAAACGACGAGCCAATCTCGGACGCCTCGACCTCTTCGAAGCTTTCGGCCGTATTCCAGGGATCGGCTCTTTAAGGGACGCCTTGCTGGTCCTAAAGGTCATGGATTCAGGGCTCCTTCAACGCAATCTTAAGGCCTTGGCCTTTCGAAACCCGTCATTGGCTCTGAGGCTCTGCGAGCCTGTTCGAAGTGACCATGTCGAATTGTTTTCTTCTCCGTCGGGTGAACTGACGGCTCGGTTCACCGGGTTGAATGTTCCCATTCAGTGTGCCGAAGATCCGGTCAAAAGCGCCGAAAAAGCGGTGCAGCAGTTTGTCGCGCAGGATGGGGCCAATATTTTTTGTTTTGGTGTAGGGCTTGGCTATGAATTAGCCCTGTTGCTCAAGAAAACCCCAAGGGATCGGCGTATGGCGGCTTACGAGCACGATCCGTGGCTGCTGCGCTGTGCCCTTTCTTTGCATGATTTCAGCCGAGACCTGCTGACCAAAAGGCTGTCCTTGCTCCTTGGATCTGACGTGGTTCCCTGGTGGCAGAACGAGGCCGACAATTACAGTATTTTTTACCATCCATGGCTTCAAAGTGTTTATGGGCTCCATTGGGAACGGCTTCGGAAAAACACCGAGGCGAAGCGTCGGATTCTTGTGGCTTCAGGGGGGCTTTTCGTAGACGATGTCACAGACGCTCTGCAGCATCTGGGATGCCGCGTCTGGCTGTGGGACCCTCAACAGGTTTCGTTGGAGGAGACCCGCTACCAAATCAAAACCTTTGATCCTCACTTTGTGCTGAGCATCAATTTCATCCCCGGCTTGGCAGCCTTGTGCGAAGATCTCGGCGTAAGCTACGTGGCCTGGGAGATTGATCCTACGGTGGAATGTTTGAAACCTCGGGAAACGCAAGCCACGACGACCAGGATCTTTACGTATCGCAAGGCTCGCATCGGTTACTACAAGGAATGCGGCTACAAAAACGTTGAGTATCTCCCCCTGGCCACCAACCCTAGGCGACGCCACCCCATGAGGCTTTCCAGGGAAGAACAGGAGCGTTATGGAGCGCCCATATCTTTTGTGGGGAGTTCCATGGTGGCGCAGGCTCAGGCTTTGAGGCGCCTTTTTGAAGAAACATGCCTTCTGCATGGTTTGAATCCGAAGGAGGCAACGAGCTCCAACCGACCGGTTTCCGGTCCAGACGGCCGTCTTTTGGATCTCGGTTTATGTGCGGCTGAAGAGACCGCATCGGCTCATCGTCGAAGAATCGTTGGCGACATTCTTGAAATGCCTTACGGATGCAAGATTTGGGGCGATGCCGGCTGGGCCGACGTGTGTCCGCCTTCCGTCTATCAAGGTCCTGCGGGGCATGGTTTAGAGCTTACCAAAATCTACAATGCTTCATGGGTTAACCTGGATATGGCCCGAGCTTATCAAAACGACATTGTGACCATGCGGGTTTTTGATGTTTTGGCATGTCAAGCCTTCGTGCTGGCGGAACATTCTTCCGCCATGGAGGAACTGTTTGATGTGGGGCGTGAAGTGGTTGTTTACCGGAGTCGTGAAGAGCTGAAGAAACTGATACGCCATTACGTTAAGAACCACGAGGAACGCGCACGTGTGGCACGGGCCGGCCATGAGAGGGTTTTGAAAGATCATACCATGGATCATCGCATGGCCTGGATCCTGCAGCAGATGAGTTGATGTTCGGCCCGGGCGGGCTCAAGGTTTGTCTAAAAGTAGAAAATGGCTGTTTTCTACGGTTTTCGAATGGGTATGCTTCCAGCCATTCCTCGAGCGTTGCCGTGCACTCGCGTTGAAGTGTCCTGAGCCGTTCGGACATTAAGGGGACGAAAGGGAGCGTTTCACGGCCCTTGGAGAAATTTTTGGCGGAGTTGAAGGCATGCAGGGCATCTCATTGTCCATGATCGTCAAGAATGAGGAGAGGCATTTAGCTCGCTGTCTGGAAAGTGTTCGAAGGCATGTAGACGAGATCGTCATCGTGGATACGGGGTCTACGGACAAAACCCTAGAGATTGCAAGCCTTTATGGGGCCAAACTCTCTTTTTTTTCTTGGACCGGAGACTTTTCGGAAGCTAGGAATTATGCCCTGTCTTTGGTTCAAGGTCCCTGGGTGCTATGGCTGGATGCCGACGAGGAATTGGCACTTCCCGAAAAGAAGGCCGATCTTAAGGCCGAGTGTTCCAAGACAGACGGGGCTGCTTTTCTGGTTCCCATTCGAAACTTTCATCAAGACGGTTCTTTCGATATTCATCATGCCGTGCGACTGTTTCGAAAAGTGAACGGGATTCGTTTTGAGGGAAAAGCCCATGAAGGGGTGGATGCATGGCTTGCGCGAATGGGGGGAAAGCTCGCTCCGGCTTCCTTTGTGATTAACCACTATGGTTATGCGATTTCTGAAGAGGAAATGCGTGCAAAGCTTCATCGAAATCTGGAACTCCTCGAGAAACAGTTGGCCCTGAACCCTCAGGATGCCACGTCACATTACATGGTGGGCTACACCCTCTTTGGACTTGGGCAGCGAAAAGAGGCTTTGCGATCCTTGAAAACGGCCTACGCTTTAAAGCCTCCCACAAAAAATCTGGAATGCAAAATTCTCAATCTTTTGAGTCTTGATGCTTATTTCCAACAGGACTGCGCGCTCGCGGAACGCTACGCCCGGCAATCCTTGGCAAAGATTTCCCAACAAAATACCGCCCGTCTTTATCTCGGCTTAAGTCTTTATGCTCAGAGAAGATATAAAGAAGCCTTTCCTTTCCTGTGGCAGGCCTATCAGTTCGGGCGTTTGCCTGTTGAGCAACGCCGAACGGCTTTGACTCAGGAGCACTTTTACAAGGAGAATGCGCTGCTCGGAGCTTTAGCCGTGGCCGCGAGAGAAGCAGGTGAAGAAGCCATGGCGGTCCAGTTTTTTCGAAGATATCGAAAATCTTTTGGCGAAACGGCCGAAGTTTTGGCTCACGAAGGTCTGAGTCTGCTGCACTGTGGAGCTTATGAACAAGCGGTGGACCGCTTTGAAGAAGCTTTCAAACGGGGCATGCCCATGGAGGATCTGGCACCGCCCCTGGCATACGCCTTCTTTCAAAGCGGGCGTCCAGGAAAAGCCTTGGCACTTTATCGCAGGTACCCAGGACAGTTTCTGAAGGACGTGGCAGGACGAAACACGGCGGCGCTGATCCTGGCATGGAAGACTCAAAGATTTTCCAAGACCGAGGGGAATGATGGATCAACCTGTAACACTTTCCGTATGTATGATCGTGCGCAATGAAGCGCATCAGCTTGAGGCGGCCCTTCAAAACTTCAGACTTTTTGCCGATGAGATTGTGGTTGTGGATACGGGATCAACTGATGGCACGCGGGCCATCGCTGAACAATATGCCGATGTGGTTGCCGATTACCCATGGCATGATGATTTTTCCGCCGCCCGCAACGCCTCGCTGGCAAGGGCTCGAGGTCGTTACCTTCTTTGGCTCGATGCCGACGATCGTGTGGATTCCGAAAACGTAGAAAAAATTCGCCGCCTCAAAACCCTCTTGGATGGCCGAGCTTATTGTTTCGTTCTTAAAGATATTCGATGCGGGAAACCGTTTTGTTCGTGGCTACAAATCCGCTGTGTTCCCAATCTTCCTGAAGTCATGTTCCAGGGCCTCGTACATGAAAAGCTTGATCCGGTTTTGGAACATCTTGGAATTCCTTTGGTGGATACAGATATTGTCATTGAACATCACGGATACACAAACGCATACACGTTGAAATCAAAAATTCGCAGAAATGTGCGTCTCCTTGAGAAAATGCAGCGAAGTCATCAAGGGGCAGAAGAGGACGCCACGCTTCAGTATTATTTTGCGACTTCGCATCATCTTCTCGGCGATCATGACAAGGCCCTGCGGTGCGTGGAAAAATGTTTAGACATTCTCAAAAAAAAGAAATTTTCCAGCTATCAAAGCCAGGCAAATGTTATAGATCCTTATATTACAGAGGCGCTTCTTTTTTGTGCGGAAACTCATTTGGATCAAAACAGGCCTCATGAAACCGAAAAGTACCTTTTGCAGCTCAATGTTTTCCCGTGCCTTCATCCCTATGTGCTTTTCCGGATGGGACGTCTGGCCCAGCGTTTAAACCGCCACAAGGAAGCGCTTCGATATTTTCAAAGTGTCGATCTGAGCCGTCAGACGGTCACGCGACTTCCGTGGCCGCAACTCGATCTGCCGGTTCTCGTTTGCCATCAGGCTTTTAGTCTATTTCATGTCGCGGACATCGAAGCCTGTTCCCGATGGGTGGAAGCCTTGGAAGACGAAGCGATGCGTTATCAGGTATGGGAACAGCTGGGTTGTCTGGCTGTGGAAAACGACCAGTGGCAACTGGCATATGAGGCTTTTCATCGTGATTGGGGAGGGTATCGTCTGTCAACCCTGGGTTGGACCCGTTACGGAAGCCTCCTCAAGCGGGAAGGAAAGCTTCCTTTGGCCGTGAAGGCTTTTCAGGAAGCTTTGGTTCAGGAGCCCGACAACATAGAAGCGGCGATCAAACTGGCCAATACTTACTGGCAACTCGGTGCCGATCGGAAGGCCTTGCGGGTGTTTGCATCCTTGGTCGCCAAGGGAGTGGACGATGCCCCCGTTGTCAAGGCTTATGAGATTCTCAGTCAGCGGCTGGGTCATGGGGTTTGAATTGTGGCGTGGAGTATGACGAGGCATGCATTGGGCAAGTTTTGATCCTTTCCTGATCGATGATGTCTTTTGGCAGGACAAAATGGGCATGCCTGTCGCCAACAGGCAATTTCTTGAAGCCTTTTTTCGATACGGCCGGTTCAAGTCCTGTCGCTTTTTTTGTCAGGACACGGTCCAAACCGAAAGGATGAGCCGGTTCCTGAATGATCTCGCTTCTGCCGTGGAATCACCGGTAAGACCCCAGGCGATCCCTCAAGCTCTGGCGTGGGATCATCTGCGTCGTGAACCCGCCGATGTGATGCATCATGGCGACTTCACCTTTTATATGCCTTACGTGATGGAGTGGCGGAATCGAACCCGAGGGATCGCTCCCTTTGCCGTGACAGGTGTAACGCATTCACTGGATACCCTGAGCATCTATACCAAGTGCCTGAATCTTTTGCTGGCACGTCCCAAAGCCTATGACGCGGTCATCTGCACAAGCGTTTGTGCTCAAAAAATGCTCAGCCAAACCTTTGACTACTTGCGGGAACGATTCAAGGAAGCTTTTCACGCGGTCCTTCCAAAGGCACCGCGGTTGGTTCATATTCCGCTGGGGATTCCGGATCGGCCAAAACCTCTTGTGGGAAAAGAACAGGCGCGCTTTCGGTTGGGCTGGAAAATCGACGAGGTGATTGTCTTGTGTCTTGGTCGGTTTTCGGTTCGAAGAAAAATGGATCTCAGCCCGTTTCTGGAAGGATGTGCTTGGCTGTTCAGAAAGTTCAGCGAGAAGCGGCTTTCCCGAAAGTGCCGTCTTGTGCTGTCGGGGGCCGGCAAAAAAGAGGATATTCGATTAGTCTCGGAATTATGCCGTTACGTGGGGCTCGGCCCGCATGTCACCATGGAAGCCAATGTTTCTTTGGAGAGAAAAGAACTGCTTTATGCCGCATCGGACGTGTTTTGCTCGCTTGTGGACAATTACCAGGAAACTTTTGGCCTGACGATCCTTGAAGCGATGAGCTATGGATTGCCGGTCATCGCATCCGATTTCAACGGTTACCGTGAACTGGTCAAACCGGGTGTTTCGGGATTCTTGATTTCGACCTACGCCTCCGCCGACGCCGAACCGTGGGAAGGCCTTGCGGGCATTTTAGATTCTTCGGTACTTCGTTATCACCGGGCCCAAAAGGTCGCCTTTGACATGGAAAGCTTCCTGGAGGCCTTGTCCCTTCTAATGACCCAGGAGGAGACAAGGCAATCCATGGGAAAAGTTGCGCAACGTGAAGCCGGACGGTACCAATGGTCCGTTGTTATGGCCGAGTATGGAAATCTCTGGCGAGAACTCGCTCAGGACGCCCTGAGAGAGAGGGTCGGCAGTCCAGCCAAAGATCAGGTGCTGCCGATTCTTACTCCCGATTTTAGGAGGATTTTTGGGCATTACCCTTCCCTGACACTTCGTGAAGACACAATCCTTGCTGTCAGCCCCTATGGGCGCGATCAGTTGGCCCAGGGGTTCGTTCCCGTCATTTACGGAGAAAGCGCGTCATTCATTTGCAAAGATGTGCTTTCAATGATTCGCCGGCTCGATGTTTCTAAGGGGTGTCGACTGGAAGAGGTGGTTTTCATGGTGGAAAACTCCTTGGGCCTTTCCCGGGAGGCGGCTCTGCTGCATGTGGATTGGCTTCTCAAGCATGGAATCTTGTGCCTCAAAAAAAATTAAAGGGATTGGGAAATCCTGTCGATACAGAAAATGAAAGCGAAAAGCGGACTGGTAGACCTTAACAAGACAGGGATGTCAGAGACCAAAACGATCAAGGAGGATTTCCCATGGCACTTCGAATCAATACCAACATGGCTTCATTGAATGTTCAGCGTAATCTGACCGTCACCAACCGCAACATGCAGAATGCGCTGGAACGATTGTCCACGGGTTACCGCATCAACAAGGCGGCGGACGATGCGGCAGGGTTTGCCGTGGCCAACACCTTCAAGGCGAAAATTTCATCCTTGCGGGTGGCTTACCAGAACGCCACGGAATCGAACTCGATGCTGCAGGTGGCCGATGGGGCCTATCATGAAATGTACAACATCCTGGTTCGCATGAAAGATCTGGCAACACAAGCAGCCGGCGGACAAATCACCGACGAGAACAGGGAGTTACTCAATACTGAGTTCGCGGAACTTCAGTCGGAACTCGACCGAATTGCTCAGACATCACAATACAATGGCGTGAATTTGATTTACACCACAGCTTCAGGAAGCGATGTTTTTGCAGCTTCTTTCACTTTCCAAATCGGAGCCTTGAACGAGGATCATGATAAACTAGAAGTGCAGCTAAATGGCGTCTCCTCTGCCGCTTTGGGAGTCGATGATATCGAGATTGGGACCCAGTCCGATGCATGGGCTGCTATGAGCGCCTTGGATACGGCCATCACCAGTATCAATAGCTACATGGCCCAAATCGGTGCCTACCAGAACCGTCTGCAGCACACCATGGACAACCTGAACATCATGATCGAAAACTATTCGGCTTCCGAATCGGCCATTCGGGATGCGGACATGGCTTTTGAAGTGACCCAGTTCACCAAGACCCAGATCCTGCAGCAGGCCGGTATGGCCATGCTGGCCCAGGCCAACGCAGCACCTCAGCAGATTCTGACCCTCTTGAGGTAGCCGAGCGAGCCGTCCAACGTTCTACCAGTCCGAAACAAAAGGGGGTGGTTCCTCAAAGGGGGCCACCCCCTTTTTCTGTTCAAAGGTTTCAAGCGCCGACGGCCGCCCCGGCCATTTTTGGCAAACTCAATGGATTCCTTTGGAAAATGTGTCAAGTTTTCGTCTTTTCATGCCGATAAATTAGGCAAGGGTGAATTTAAAAACAAAACATGTTGCCGATCAGGCGAAAGACGGCACATGTAACATGGGAGGTGCGTCCATGGGGTTCAGTCTCAGTGGCGTAGGAAGCGGTCTTGATTGGCAGAGCCTGCTGGAACAGCTTCGCCGTGTGGAACAAAACCAGTTTATCAAGCCCTTGGAACAGCAGAAGAAGAAGCAGGAGGATGTGCTTTCCGCCTGGAACACGGTTTCCACCAAACTTTCGGATTTGCTTTCTGCGGTTCGGGGTATCAAGGATACCAGTGGCTTCGATGTTTTCTCGGCTTCCTTGAAAACTTCCAGCGGCGTCAGTTCGGAAAACCTTCTGACGGTGACCGTGGGTTCCGGCGCGGCCAAAGGCCGGTTTGATATTCAGGTCACTCAATTAGCCAAGGCCGAAAAGCTGCAGTCCGCATCCGTGACTTCGGCATCCGATCCCACCGAATGGACCGGAACCATCACCATCAGCGGTCAAGAAGTGAGCTTGGATGGAAAAAGCCTCAACGCACTTCGAGACGAGATCAACAGCCTGAACACGGGTTCCAACGCGACCGGCGTTATCGCCAGCGTGCTCAAAGTGTCCGATTCCGACTATCGGCTTATTCTTACAAGCGAAAAAGAAGGTGCCGCAGGCATCTCCTTTACCGATGCCGAAGGAGATTATTTTTCCACTCTGCAGGCCGGTGCCGATGCAGTCTTCACCATCGACGGCATTGCCATGACGCGTTCTTCCAACACCATCACCGATGCCATTCCCGGAGTCACTCTTCAGCTGCGCGGCGCGGATGCAAACACCACCATCACACTTGATGTGGATAGGGACGAAAGCGGCATCACCGAAAAGATTCAAAGCTTCGTCGATGCTTACAACGGACTTGTCCAGTACATCAACGAACAGTTCCGCTACGATGCGCTCAGCGAAAAGACCGGAGGAGCCCTCTTTGGCGATGCGACACTTCGTTCCATCAAGAACCGTTTGCAGAGCACCGTGCTCGATCAGGAACTTTCCAGTTACGGCATCACATTTTCCCGCACAGGCACCCTCGAACTGAACGCCGATAAGTTCAAGGACGCCCTGTCCCAGGATTTTTCCGGTACAGTCTCCGCATTCAACACGATGGCCCAAGGCTTGCAAACCGTTTTGAACGGGCTCACGGATTCCCTGGACGGCACGGTCACCACGCAAAAGAAAAGTGTTCAGGGAAAGATCAAGTCGCTGGACGATCGTATGCAGAAGCTGGAAGATCGCATCGATGCCGACCTAGAACGAATGAAGGCCAGGTTCGTGGCCATGGACAAAGCCATGAGTACCCTAAACGAGCAGATGTCCAACCTTTCCAAGCTCTTTTCCAGCATGTCACAGAGCGCGTGAGAGGGACTTGTTCAAGGGAGAAATTCCGCCGTTCTTCAATGGTTCTTGGGCGGAAAAAATTGACAGCAAGGAGGAAAAAATGACCGCTTGTGCCCTGCCAGTAAGCCAATCCCATGACGCTTCCAACGGTGATTTTTTGAATCTTATCGTCAGGTGCTATGATACCTTGATGGAGGATCTGCAAGACGCGAAACATGCCCACTCAGAAGGCCGGCACGATTTCTTGATGGATCGGCTTCGACACGCCCAGGATATTCTCACGGAACTCCTGATCGGTTTGGACTACGAACGCGGTGGAGAAATCGCGGTCAACCTGGGTCGAATCTACAATTACATGCTTCGGGAACTTATCGCTCTTCATGACACTCAAGCCCAGGAGACTCTGGGTCGTATGATCTCCATAACCGGGGATCTTCGAGAAGCTTGGGTTCAGATAGCCGGTGCCGTGTAGAAGAAGAACGCCTGTGGAGGTTGGATCCATGATGATGAATACGGCTCAGGAAGCTTACCGAAGGACCAACGTGGAAACGGCGGACATCGCCAGCCTTGTCCTCATGTGCTACGATGCGACCATTCGCGATCTGCAGCAGGCCAAGGAATACCACGCTTCCCATTGCATGGACGCGGCGTATGAACGCATTCGCCATGGGCAGGACCTTATCACGGAGCTTTTGGTGGGCTTGGATTTTGAACGCGGTGGTGAAATCGCCGTGAACCTTTCACGAATCTATAATTACTTGCTTCGAGAACTTATCGGCATCAATTCCACAAAACCCCCGGAAACCTACAACAGCCTGATCGATATCTTGAAAGAACTTCGGGAAGCCTGGCAGGAAGTGAAAAGGAAATATGATCGGGGAGAACTGAATCTGGACGCTCCGGAAGTATCGGGGAACTGGGCTAGGGCTGTGACGGCCTAAGACGGAAGGGGGAAAGGAAGAGTTTCATGGAGGCACCCGATTCCATCCAGGTGCTGGCGGCCCTGATTCAGGATCTTCGCGCAGATTTTCAACTTCTGCAGAAGGCCGCCCATGAAGACGCCGAGGCCGAAGACATCGAACGCATTGTTTCACGATGCGAAGACACCTTTTCCCGGCTTCGGAACCTCATGAACTTATCCTCCACGGCCGAAGCCTTTGAAAACGAAGCTTGCAGATACCAAGCTTCTACCCTGTTTGCAGAGCTGCAACAAAGCCACGACGCCTGTCTCCACGTGCTCACCGCAGCTTTGGCCAGCACAGGGGAAAAACTTGCCGGTATGCAAAAGGTTCAAGCCGTTTCCCGCCAGTACCAGAAAATCGCGGATCTTGGCTGAATTTTTTTCTCAGTTCCTACCAAGCTTTCCATGACCCTCAGGTCCCCTGAATCCCCATGCCTGTCGGCTGTGGGGATTCAGGGATTCTCTTCATTCAATCGATTTCGGTGATTCCTGGATTTTTAGAATGTTTTCCAGTTCACCGGCTTCTATGGCCCACTGGTAAGCGTGGCGATTGGACGCGTTGAGGAGCAATGGGGTCCGCACATGAGGGCGCACCGAGCGTGTGGCTCTGTCAAACGAAACCAGAAGGAGTATGGCAAGATCGTTTGAATCCTGAAGTTCTAGGACCGACATTCGACTTTCAGGGACTCTGTACTGAACGCCGAAGATGTCAGGCGGGGCGACCACAAAGGCCACGTCGGGATGATCGACCGCTTGAAGCCATTTGAAAGGTCCCTGCCGGTGTTCCAAAAGCACGTAGCGTTTGATTTCTTCAAAGCCGGGAATACCCCATGGAAAGTGAATAAAGGTGCTTTCGTCCAAGTCCAAGATTCCGAATCGGCTGGTTTCGATTTTCATGTGGGTTCTTCGTCCTTCTTTTTCCGGCACGGCTCAAACATTTCCCCGACCACTTGGTACACGAAGGTCGCATCCCGGATGGCTTGCTCGGCATCTTGCACAAAAGCCGAGCGCTTCCAGGCGGACTTTGGCTTTATGAAGATAAGCTTGGGAGAGCTTGTCCGCTCTCATGACGCCACCTCGAGGGCCTTGGGAATCTCGGCACCATTGACGTGCCAGAGCCAGCCCGTGGCCACCGTTTCCTTGTGGGCTCCCTTTTCCGTGAGATACTCTTTCACACGGCGCGCAATATGCCCTATGAGGCCGTAGGGGTCATGAACGATGACGTGGTGGGACGCAAGGTCATAGTAAACAGGGTGGACGACGTGCGCCTCCTGCCGCATGAGAATGTAAGGGGAGATCTCACAGATTATCCCTTCTTGTTCATACAGTTCTTGAGCCAGGGATTCATGCTTTAGCTCGATCTGGTCCACGAACCGCGCCATGCGTTGGGTGAAGCTTTCCTTCGTGTCAAGAACAAGAAGAAGATCCAGGTCAGAATTGAGTCGGTTTTCCTTAAGGGCGTAAGAACCAAAGACGGCGCAGGCCAGCAGTTGATCTTTGTAGTGCGCCGAAATTTCCCGCAAGACCGCTTCAATATAAGCTTCATGACGCGGGGAAAACGTTTTGAGTTGACCTCTAATGGTGTTCCAGTTCATGGCTCGGATGCAAACGCGATCCTTAAAGGCGCCGGGCATTCAAGGTGTCCTCGTGGGCAGGCGGCCCAAAATTTCTTCCAGATCCTCGGTCTGCATGGCGGCTGCCTGCCGGTTTTCTTCCTGGATTTTTTGATAGAGTTCCTCGCGAAAGATGGGCACGTGGCGGGGGCTTTGAATACCTATCTTGACCTTGTTCTGGTCCACGGCGGTGATGATCACCTGAATATCGTCCCCGATGCGAATAGCTTCGCCCACCTTGCGGGTCAGTATGAGCATGGTGTCCCCCGTTCCAACGGTGGTTCGTGCCCTAGCGGCGCAAAGGTTCAAAAAAATCACCGCAGAGGCACGGAGTTCGCAGAGGCTTTTGGGAAGATTCGGGCCGGGGCGCTGAGGCCCCGCCCCCGGCCCGAAACCCCAGCTTCGGGAACACCTTAGCAGAATCCTGTGTCCAAGGCCACTCTGAAACCTTTCTTTCGACCGCGCAATGAGGCTCGTTTCTTTTTTCGCGCTGAAAATTTTTTTAACCGGCCAGAAATCTTTTGGTTTCGTCCAGGGCTACGAAAACATCGGCCATGAGTTTTTCTATGGATCGTCCGTCCAGGCTGAGGGTTTCCAAGACGTGATCTTGGTTGGGATTCAGGAATCCATCCACACCCGCTCCGATCCCCATGGCGGCGACCATGCGGTTGGCTGCGTAAACGATGGAAGCAACCTGTCGGTTTTCGTCAGCATCTTGAGGGCTATGGTGATGGGCGATACCGGCGACCACGGCAGGTGGAAAATTCCAACGTGTCGCAATAAGGGCCCCCAGTTCCTGATGGTCGATGCCCAGGATTTCCCGCTCGGCTTCTAAAAAGGTTTGTTTTCGGGTTTTTATGGCCTCAATGATGCGGTCCAGGTAATGGTCCACGTAATGGTTCAAAACCGTTTTGCCGATATCATGCAACAGACCGGCGGTGTAGGTGGTGAGTCGATCCGGGCTTCCGATTCGTTCGGCGATACGATCCGCCATGATGGCAGTGCCTACGGCATGTTCCCACAGTTCCCCGTCTCGAAGATCGTAGCCTTTGACCGCATCATCCTGAAACCGGGCTGAACAGGCGGCCAGAATGACTTCCACCAAAGCTCGCTGGCCCAGGGAAATGATAGCGTCCTTGAGAGACTTGGCCGGTTGCGTACGGGAGTAGTGGGGGGATCGTGCCAGGGCAAGCACCTTGGCTGCAATGACCTGGTCATAGCGAATCACGGCTTCGATCTCTTCTACCGGAGCCATACGCTGCAGCAGAGGCATGACTTTTTGAACCACATCGGGAAAGGGCGGTAGCTTTTCCGCGATGCCAAGGATCTCATCCACCGGCTTATCTTGCAGGGCTGTGTCACGATCCATGAATCTCTCCCCCCGTCGAATCTTTCAGCTCAAAACAGATTTTTCCGTTCTTCCTGAATCTTCTCTTACCTTATCGGAAAGACGGCGCAAAGTCTTGAACCGAAAAAGCTGAAAAGCTATGCTTTCAACGCTTTGTTGCAATGAAGGGAATAAATCTTTGATCAACGGACGGGTTCCCATGACGGCGACGGACCATGCCACCCCTAAGGATTATCAACTGTTGGGATTAGAGCCGGGAGCTTCGTTCGAAGATGTCAAACGTGCTTATCGACAATTGGTCAAGAAATGGCATCCCGACCTCTATGCCGATTCCCCTGAATGGGCTCGACTTCGCGCGGAAGAAAAGTTCAAGGGCCTTCAGGAAGCCTATCACCGAATTCTGAACCACCCGTTGTCCAATGAGTCTGGGGACAAGGGGGCTTTCAAGGAAAGACGGCAAAAGGAGCCTGAGAAAGGCTCCCGTGCAGAACCGAGGGCGCAAGAGCCACGGCGATTTGGCTCTTTTCGAAGTTTTTCCTTGGATTTTTCCCGAAAGTGGATTGGAGCCGTCGCCGTGCTGGCGGTGGTCGGCTTGTGGATCTTTTGGGCCGTCGGCCATGAAAACCGACTCCAATTATCGAGGATCGTTCCGGCAAAACCCGGCACTTCTGTTGTGGAAGAATCGAAGGATTCGGCGACGTTTGATCTTCCCTCACGGCCTAAGGATTTGCGGCTTCCTGCTTTGACCATTCCCTTTCAAGATCTGGATGCTTCCGAATCTGGAAAGGCGCCGTCCAAGGCACCTTTGGACCGTGCCGAGACTTTTGGCCTTGGAAGCACCGAAAGGGATGTGCTTCGTGTGCAGGGTTCTCCCGATCGGCGAAGTGCTGGCCGTTGGACATATGGACTTTCGGAAGTGCGTTTTCAAGACGGACGCGTGGTGGGCTATGACAATTTCGATGGAAGACTTCGTGTGTTTTTGAAACCTTCCGACTCTTCGGCTCAAAAGGAATCCATGGATTTCTTCACGCTGGGTTCCACCAAGGACGACGTCTTACGAGTTCAAGGAACGCCTACAGGGATTCGAGGGGCTCTGTGGCATTACGGGTTCAGTTCCGTACGTTTTGTGGAAGATCGTGTGGCAGCCTACGACAATGCCTTTGGCAACCTCAAGGTTCGTCTCTTGCCTTCCCAGGAATATTTGGCGAAAAGCGGAGGAAAACCCCCATCTTTCTTCACCATCGGCTCTTCCGCCGATGAAGTTTTGGCGGTGCAGGGAACTCCTACGAGTGTGCGCGGTAACATGTGGTTTTACCATTTTGCCGATGTGCTTTTTCGAAACGGACGTGTGGGATGGGTGAACGATCCTGAAGCGAGGCTGCGTTTCGTTGAGAGGGAGGCCCTTTCGGAAGGGCCAAGGGCTGACCGTGAATGAGGGAGAAAAAACATGGAGCAAGCTGGGTTTTTGGAAGCGGCGTATCGAGGAGCCTTGGATGCCTCCATTTTCGAACGGTTTCCCGTGCATGTGGATTCCAGAAAGGTTCAAGCGCTGATCTCGGCCTATGAGGACATTCTCAAGGAATTTCCTGCCCGGGACATTGAAAATCTGGGAAGGGTTCCCGATGAGATGCTTCGGCGTATGGCCCAGGCAGGGCTTTTTGGATTTTCCGTGGCCAGGGAATACGGCGGGCTTGGCCTGAATCTCTGGGAATACCTGGAAGTCATTCGCGAAATGGCCCGAAGGGATTTGTCCGTGGCGTTGGTTTCCATTGCGCATCTTTCCATCGGTATCAAAGGCATTCAGCTTTTCGGAACCGAAGCCCAAAAGGAAAAATACCTGCCGCCCGCCGCTTCCGGAGACATGATCTTTTCCTACGCCCTGACCGAACCCCACGTGGGATCCGATGCGAAACACATTGAAACCACGGCCGTCTTTTCGGAATCGGAAGGGTGTTACATCCTCAACGGTCGAAAAACCTACATCACCAACGCCAATTATGCCGGCGGGCTGACCGTCTTTGCTCAACTTGATCCGGAACATCCCGGTCACATGGGAGCTTTCATCGTGGAAACCCATTGGGATGGGGTCAAGATCGGCGCGGACATGCCCAAGATGGGCCTGAAGGCCAGTTCCACGGCGGCTATTCAGTTCAAGGATGTGAAGGTGCCTCGAGAAAACCTTTTGGGAAAACCCGGTGACGGTTTCAAGATCGCCATGACCATTCTCAACTACGGTCGCTTGGGGTTAGGAGCCGCTTCCACGGGACTTATGGAACAGTCTGTGGAGGATATGGTGCAACGTGCCCGCACGCGAGTGCAATTCAAGGTGCCCATCGAAAATTTCGAGCTCATTCAGGAAAAGATTGTCAAAGCCCGCGCCCATGCTTTTGCCTGCGAGGCCATGACCACCTTGACGGCCGCCTTTTTGGAAGCAAGCCCGCATCGCAACACGGCCATGGAAACAAGCCATGTCAAGCTTTTCGGGACCACGCGGGCTTGGGATGTGCTTTATGATGCGCTGCAAACGGCGGGAGGCTCCGGGTACCTGACCACTCAGCCCTACGAAAAAAGGCTGCGTGATTTTCGAGTCACCACCATCTTTGAAGGGACCACGGAAATTCATTCCATTTATCCGCCGCTTTTTGCCATTCGGCGTATGACCAAAGAAATGGGTGAGGTTTCAAAAGGTCTGTGGGGCAAAGTTCGCGTGTTGTGGAAGGAACTCACACGGCCCATGCAGTGGTCTTTTCCTTTCATGGACAAAGACTTGAAGCGGGCTGCACGGCAGGCCACATGGAATGCTCGATTTCTTCGCTATGCCCTTTGGATGCTTCCGGCACTCTACGGCAAAAAGACGGCCACCAAGGAATACGTCCTTCGACGTTTGACCACGCTGAGCCTTTATACCTTTGCTATTTTGGCCATGCTGGCGCGCATGCAAAAAGATTTGGATCGAGGTCTTCTGCAGGAAGAACATCGCCTGCTTTTGGCTTACATGGTGGAGGAGATGAAAGAACAGCGCAGGGCGTGCCTCAAGCTATGGAACACGAAAAAGGAACGGCTGACGGCGAATATTTACCGTTGGGTTCGAGGGGCTGTGTCCGAATGAGAAGCGTCGGCATCCACCATGCCGAGCACGGTTCGAAAAAAGGGCAGCTTTCGAGAGATACGGGAGAACATAAGGCGTGCCGCCACGTAGGCGATCAAAAAGACCACCACGTAATTGAGGCCAATGGAGGTTCCGGGGATGGAAAGATCGAGGTGGCTGTAACGGGCTTGAAGCCATGCCAAGGCGAAGAAAATGGGCCACAGGGCCGCCGCGGAAAGCGCAATTTTGAAAAAGAACAACTTTCCCCAGACTTCGTTTCCTGCCTTGTTGACAGCTTGATAGGAAGTTTCATCGCCCATGCGTTCGGCTTCATCGGAAAGTTTTTGGTATTCGGCAAGATCCTCGGAAAGTTTCTTAAGGTACCGACGGTTGATGCGGTACCCGAAGGCGAGTGTGGTTTCTCCCGCCAAGGTACTCAGGACCGCTAAGCCGAAAACAGAGGCAAGATAGGTTCCATAAGGCCCGAGGCTGTTTTGAAGCCATTGGAAAAAAGCCACGTGTGATTTTCCTTGTAGCGTCCTTCGGTGCCTGCAAGGGCATGACCGAAGGACGCTGTGATTAAGAAATTCCAGATGCTCTCAGGGTCTCAGGGTTTGGTCTGGTCAATTACATTGGCACCCAAGCCTTGCCGAAGAAACCGAGGCTGAAGTAGCCAAGTCCCACGTAGAGCGCAAGCAGCACAAAGAGCCTCTTGAGCCAGATGTCCGGAATATACTTCTGTGTGCGTGGGCCGATCATGGAACCGACAAAGATACCGATGAGTTCTAACCCGATAAGGACCCAGTCCATACCAGCCTTGGCCACTGTGATGTAGCTGGCAATGCTGGTGATCATGCTAAGGAGCACCGCCATAGCGGACGTGCCGGCCACCACGTACATTGGTGCGCCTGTGAACGAGGTGAGGAACGGGACGTAGAGGAAACCACCGCCCACACCAAGGAAGGACGAAATAGCTGCGATGACCACACCACCGAAGAAAATAATGATGGGATTGAAGTGAAATTCCGTCCCAAAGAAGGTGAACGTGGATTTCGTAATGCTGAAGGATTTAAACTGAATGCCCTGTTGGGCCAGGTCTGTCTTTTCCTTCATGGCCTTGGAAAAGGCCTGAGCGGCCTCTTTGGCGGCTTTCTTCTTCTGTTGACCTGCGGGTGTGGTTTCGTAAAAGAGGAAGGCGCCCACCACGAAGACGAACAAGCCGAACCATCCCTGATACTGCTTGAAAGTGACCTTGCCACCCGTGAGCCATGGAATGAAGATGGCACCGGCGATGGATCCCAAAGCCAGCACGATACCGACGGGCCAGGCTAAAGTGCGAGCCTTCAGGTAGTTGATGGTACTGATCAGGGCGGAGAGTCCCACAAGGAACTGGTTGGATGTGCGCACACTATCCGTGAGAGCCTTATTGAGACCCGGGGCTGTCTTGGAAAAAGTCTTGGCGTAAGGCCCAAGACCCAAAATAGTCATATGGCCCACACCGGCCATGATTCCGCCGAAAGCCCCAACAGTTGAAAAAATCCAGCCGACCCATACGGACCACAAAATCGCAACCACGTAATTGATTTTGACGGCTCCGGGAATCCCAAAGGCACCGGGAGGTGCTGTGGGATCTATCTGACCAGGTCCCTTTCCAAGAGGTGCCTTGGCTACTTCCTTGCCGATCTTTCCGGGAAGCCCAAGGGTATCTCCCACAGGTTTAGCCTCCGTGCTTGCCGGCTTTTCTGCAGCCGGAGCCGGAGCCTGCTGAGGAGCCGCCGGAGCCGTTTGGGTTTGGGCTGCGGGGGCTTGCGGCTGGGCCGCCGGTGGCGCCGTTCCTTGAGCCTGTGTGTCCTGCTGTTGGCTGAGCACAGGTCCCGCCGTGACCCCTCCAACAACAAGTGCCGCCAGAAAAACCACCCATGCCAAAGACCATCGAAACCTTTTCCTCATTGCACCATCCTCCTTAAAAAAGTTAATAAAAACGCCGAAATGAACACCCGCTCGACGCTAGCGGTCACATCTTCGGCACACCACAACGTCTGACCCAAAAGCATCATTCATGCCAATGCCTTCGCATCAAGAATCAACCCTCGTAGGGGCGGACCCGCGTGTCCGCCCCGCCTCCAGAAAACCACGGAACTACGCCCCTTCATCTTCCCTTGTAGGGGCGGACCCGTGTGTCCGCCCCGGCACCACCAAGCCGTAAGGCGGTTCTGCTTCCAAATACCCCGCTCACAGAGGCCCAGGGCGTAACATAACGTCTTCCCATCAAGAATCAACCCTCGTAAGGGCGGACCTATGTGTCCGCCCAAAATCCTCTCTCAGAAAGGCAGCCTGGCTTCCTCAGAGCCCATCTGCTATGAGGGGTGTCGGGGGGCGGACACATCGGTCCGCCCCTACAGATTTTCGAATTCGAGGGTAAGTTCGGTCTATATTGAACTCGCGGGGGCGGACACATGGGTCCGCCCCTACAAATACAGATCTGGAACAGCCTCCGACGCGGTTATCCCCTGGCTCCAGGCATACATCTCAGCCTGCGCAGGCAAACTTCCTGAGCCAAAGGCCGCCTGCACATCCCTGAAGGTTTCTCATTCCAAATGCAGTAAAAAACTTGCAGTGCTATAAAAAAATTGCACATCTCGAGCTTTTTCCATCGTCCGCAAGTGAACTTCTCCTTAAACATCAAGGTTTACTCGTTGGCATGGACTTTGCCCATCAAGGCCGTGATGTCGCCTCGTGGGGTCGTGATGAAGCTCGAAATTCTGCTTTTTCCAAGGGCTGTCCAGAAGATTCCCTCGTCGCGTGGCGGTGGACAAGCTTCATGGAGTTTGTTATGGCGCTCATCATGGTATTGGATGATGAGAAGGATGCGTGCCGTTTAATGCAGAGGGTTTTGGTTCGGTTGGGGCATGAAGTGCACACGTTTTGTCAGGCGAGCACAGCGCGCCGATGGCTTGAGAACCATGACCCGGATCTGGCCTTACTGGACATGAAGCTCAAGGATGATGACGGCCTTTCGGTGTTACGGTTTCTGCGGGCTCATAAACCCCATGTTCGTGTGATGATCATCACAGGTTTTCCTTCTGCGGAAACGGCTCAGGAGGCGAGGCGGTTGGCGACCGAAGATTATTTGGTGAAGCCGGTGGAGCTTGACGAGCTGGAATATCGCGTCAAAAAGGTGTTGGAAAATCGATTTGCGACTTCGTGAAGTTCAGGGAAGCTCAGAAAAGAAAGGAACATTTATGAAGAAGGAAGTCTACAGTCTTTGTTTCATGTGTTCGGTTCGCTGCCCCATCAAGGTGACCGTGGAAAACGGTCAAGTGAAATGGATTGAAGGGAATCCATATGTTCCGGGGATGGAAGGCAGCTTGTGTCCGAGGGGTGCGGCGGGTATCGCCCTTTTAAATGATACCCAACGGGTTCAGTCGCCCCTCATTCGCACCGGTCCTCGAGGCAGCGGCAAGTGGAAAAAGGCCACTTGGGACGAGGCCTTGAACTATGTCGCCGAAAAGCTCAAAGAGATCGTTGCCAAGCATGGTCCCCAAAGTGTTGTTCTAGGTGAACGGACGCAGCTTGCCACCCATGTAAGCAAGACCTTTCTGAGGGCGCTTGGTTCTCCCAATCATTTTACCCATGATGCCATCTGCAAAGGCTCTGTGAACACCGCAGCCCGATCCCTTTTCGGCTACACGGACGCTCAAATGGGTGTGGACTACAAGAACACAAAGCACATCGTCTTTTACGGCCGAAACTTTTTCGAAGCCATAGAGGTTCGAGCGGTCAACAACTTGATGGACGCTGTGGAAAACGGGGCGAAAATCACCTACATCGATCCTCGAGTGACCGTGACGGCAACGAAGGCTCATGACTACTTCATGATTCGCCCCGGCACAGATCTGGCCCTGAATTATGCTCTGATGCATGTGATCATCAACGAAAAGCTTTACGATACTCGCTATGTGCAACGGTGGGTGGACGGCTTTGCCGTGCTTCAGGACTTCGTCCAGCCGTACACGCCCGAATGGGCGGAACAGGAAACGGGAATCGAGGCCCATCGCATCGTGACTCTAGCCAGGGAAATGGCCAAAAAGAAGCCTTCGGTCATTTTCCATTACGGCTATCGCGGTGCTGGTCATCCCAATGAAATTTATCTGCGCCGTTCCATTATGATCCTCAATGTTCTAATGGGAAGCGTGGAAGCTAAGGGCGGACTGTTTTTCAAGAAGGGGCCGGGGGAAGTAGGCGGCAAACCCGCTCGAAAATTAACGGAACAGGAAGGCCTGCCCAAGGTCAACGTGGTTCGATTTGACAAGGTGGGGACCCCTGATTTTCCGCTTCCCGATAAGGACCATGGCGTGGGTCAAATGCTGCCTTTGGCCATCCTCAACGAGGACCCTTACCCTCTGAAGGCTCTTATCGCTTACCGTTTTGACCCCCTCATGTCCATTCCCGACCTCAACCAGAATAAAAGGGCTCTCGAAAAACTGGACTTGGTGGTCAGCATCGATATCAATTACAGTGACATCGCCTGGTATTCCGATGTGATTTTGCCGGAATCCATCTACCTGGAGCGGCTCGATTGCATCCAGCAAGCCAACGGCCTCAAGCCCCAAATGTTCCTGCGCCAGCAAGCGGTGAGCCCTCGTTATGATACGCGTCCTGGAGCGATCATACTCAAGCAGTTGGCGGAACGTCTCGGCTTTGGTCAATATTTTCCTTACGAAACCATGGAAGATCTGGTCCGCTGGCAATTGGAAGGTACGGGATTCTATCTGGAAGATTTTAACAAGAAAGGGTTTGTGGCCTATACAGACAAGCAGATCTTATGGAATCGGGAAGACGGAATCAAATTCAAGACCCCATCGGGCAAAATCGAACTGGTGTCTTCCCTGCTGGAAAATGCCGGTTTTCCGTCTTTTCCCGCCTATGAGCCGGTTCAGGCGCCTCCCGAAGGCCATTATCGCCTCATGGTCGGCCGATGTGCGCAGCACACCCATGTGTCCACTCAGAACAACCCGTATCTTCACGAACTGGTTCCTGAAAACCGCCTGTGGATACACACCAAGGAAGCGCAACGGCTGGGGATCAATGACGGTGATTGGGTGGAGGTTTCTTCCAAGGTGGGATCCGGGCAGATTCGAGCTTACGTCACCGACATGATTCACCCGGAATCGGTCTTTATGCTGCACGGGTTTGGACACGAAGCGCGGTGGGCGGCACGCAGCTTCAATCGAGGTCTTGCCGACACCGTGTTGCAGGAGAACCTGTCCGATATGATCGGCGGCAGCCCTGCCCTGGACCACACCATCGTGACCGTGAAGCGCGTTCAATAAGAAGATGGAAGGAACCCGGAGGATATGCTCATGAGCCAGTATTATCTCTTTCAGGACATAAAAAAGTGTATCGGATGTCATACCTGCGAAGTCCAGTGCAAGGCCAACAAGGGATTGCCCGTGGGTCCGAAAGTGTGCCAAGTGGTGGAAGTAGGTCCTAAGTTCGTGGGAGTCTTGCCGAGGGCTTCCTATATTTTCATGCCGTGTTTTCATTGTGAAAACCCGTGGTGTGTGGCGGCTTGTCCCACGGGAGCCATGCAAAAGCGCGCCAAGGACGGCATTGTCTTTGTGGATGAAGAGCTTTGTGTGGGATGCAAGACCTGCATGTCCGCGTGTCCATGGGGAGCTCCTCAATGGCATGCGGAAACAGGCAAGGTGGTCAAGTGCGACTATTGCAAGGATCGCGTGGACCAGGGCCTAAAGCCTGCCTGCGTGACGGTGTGCACAACCCATTGCCTGCATTTTGGAAAACCCGAAGAGATTCGTGAAATTCGACGGGAACGCCACGCCAAGGCCCTTTCGCCTCTGGACTAAGAGCTTCCCCGAGGATGGATTTTTTTCCGGAAGCATGGGCTGGCGCGCCCTCACCATGAGCGTGCCGAAGGCTTGTGCTTCCGGGAAAAGGTACGGTCTCAGGCTTGTAGGGACGGGGCGCCGTCTCGCCCTTATCCTAAGGGGGCCCAAAATGCAGTGGTACTCCAAGTTCTCGGAAAAGCCTTCAGAGTGTTTTGATAGTGGAGCGCGGGATGAACACACACGGTCACCAAGGCCATTTTTTATCCGGAAACCTATTTACCATTTCACGACTTCACGACTTCACGATTTCACGACTCCGAGGTCATAACGTATGACGCTTTCAGCATGTCCGGTCAGTGAGTGCCGTCGGCAGTTCCAAGAAATTCTTGCCACGGATGCCATTACCACGCCGCGGTTTCGTCACGTGGCGGAGGAGATTTTTCTTCTCTTGGAAGACATAGCGTGGGGTCGAGGCGGTCACGACCATGTCCATGCCTTACGATCCTTGGGCGAAACCCTTGCATCCAAAGGGCCTGATGCCAAGACGGTGGAAGCCGGCACGTTCCTGTTGGACACCTTGGCGGAATACGAAGAGGTTTTCGTCAGCCATATCGAGACGCACAATTGTGCCACGGGCGACTGCGTGAAATTGGCTCCTGCCCCTTGCCAAATGGCGTGTCCTGCCGGGCTGGACGTTCCAAGCTATGTGACCCTTATTGGAATGGGCCGAGAAGCGGAGGCCATCAGTATCATTCGCGAGGATAATCCTTTTCCCTGGGTCTGCGGCTTGGTGTGCACGCATCCGTGCGAATTCATGTGTGTGCGAGGTCGCGTGGATAAGCCCATTGCCATCAGGGATTTGAAAGGTTATGCGGCCGAACGGGCCATGTCTCGTATGGAATACGTCAATCCTCCGGCTCCGCCCTTGAACGGTCGCAAGGTCTGCGTGGTGGGGGCTGGTCCGGCGGGTTTGACGGCTGCCTATTTCTTACGCCTCAAAGGCTATCAGGTCACGGTCATTGAGGCTTTGCCTGTGGCCGGGGGCATGATGATGGTTGGGATTCCTCGGTATCGCCTGCCTCGGGAAGTGATCGATCGGGAAGTGGCCATGATCGAGGATTTGGGTGTGGAAATTCGGCTGAACACTCGCCTCGGCAAAGATGTGACCATCGAACAATTACGAGCGGAAGGCTATGAAGCTTTTCTCATCGCCATCGGGGCTCATAGCTCGTACAAGCTTATGATTCCCGGGGAAGACGAGTACCCTCAAGTGATCAGTGCCGTGGACTTTTTGCGCCAAGTGGCGTTAGGGGAGCGCCATGCGCCGGGGAAAAAGGTGGCCGTGATCGGGGGTGGCAATGTGGCCATAGATGCGGCCCGAACCTGCATTCGGCTGGGCTGTGAGTCCGTCACCTTGCTTTATCGAAGGACGCGTTCCGAAATGCCGGCCCATGAAGTGGAAGTACGGCAGGCGGAAGAGGAAGGGGTTCAGTTTCAGTTTCTTACGATTCCGGTGGAAATTAAGGGCAAGGATGGGCGGGTGACGGCGTTGCGCTGTCTGCGTGCCGAATTGGGGGAACCGGATCCCAGCGGACGAAGGCGGCCGGTTCCGGTGGAAGGAAGTGATCACGAACTGGATGTGGATTGTGTCATTGCAGCCATCGGCCAAGTGATCAATCCCGAGGGATTGGATCGCCTGGAGCGTCTGGCTTGGTCAAAACGTGGCACGATTAAGACGAACACGGCCACCATGGAAACCACTGAGGAAGGTGTTTTTGCGGCGGGAGACGTAGTGACGGGACCGGCGACGGTCATCGAAGCCATCGGGATGGGTAAAGTGGCCGCCGATGCCATCGATCGTTACCTTCAGGGGCTTCCTCAACCCAAGATGCCCCCGGTGCCCGTGCGTCGTCGCCGCCTGCCTTTCCTGAAGGTTTCTGCATCCAAAAAGATGCGCCTGGAACGACCAAGAATGGCGGAATTGAACACGGACCGTCGGCGCATCACGTTTCAGCAGGTGGAGCTCGGGCTTTCGGAACAGGAGGCAAGAGACGAAGCTTTGCGGTGTCTGCGTTGCGACGTTTGTCGACGGTGCGGGCTGTGCGTGGAAATCTGCCGGGACAAGATGAAAATCGACGCCTTGAAACTTGGGTATTTGGACTTGGAGCAGCCGACGGAGACGGATTTTCGAGTGACGGCGGAAAAGTGCATCGCGTGCGGTGCCTGTGCCACCAATTGTCCGAATGACGCCATGCAGATTGAGGATAAGGACGGCACACGCGTTCTTTCTATCTGCGGCACGGTTCTCAGCCAGCTCAAATTGGAATATTGTGAAGAATGCGGGAAGGTCTTGGGGCCGGAAAGGTATCATGACTTCATCATGAAGCGCATGAACCATTTGGCGTCTGTTGTGCGAGGGCATCGAATGTGCCTGGAATGTGCCCGCAAAAAGGCTGCCAACAGCCATGCGGAAATAACACCTCCCGCCGCTCGAAAGACATGAAAAGATTGCGGCTCGGCTGTCCATGAAGCCTTCTGGATTCCTTTGGCAAAGACAGCAACCGCGCCAAAGAGGAGGTGCTTTATGACATTTCGTCGAGGACAAAGGGTAGAGATATACAGAAAGTCCGCGGACGAAAGTTGGGAACCGTACATGGACCAGTATATAGGCGCCCGTGGTGTGATCACGGATCCGGATACGAGCAAGAACGATCCCACGGCGTTGGTGGAAGTGAGTCTGGATGACAAGGGCACCCACCGGTTTCCTCAGGATTGCCTTCGTGTCCTTAGCGAGTGAACAGGTTAGGCCTCAGGGCGGGGCATGCGAGGCATTTTTCTGAAGGGGATCATGGAGTTTTTATGAAAGTGCAAGAGCTGTTGGCCGGCAAGGGATCTGAAGTCTACACGATCGACGTCGGGGAAACGGTGGAAAAGGCCATCGACGAGATGACCTCGCATCGTATCAGCGCCCTGATCGTCATGGACCGAGGGCGTCCCGTGGGTATTTTCACGGAAAGGGATGTTCTTAAAGTCCATTTGAAGTTTCGCGAGAAACCTTTCACGGCCATCGGCATTAAAGACGGCATGACAGAAAAACTGATCGTCGCCCGCCTGGACGATGACCTTTACACTGTCATGTCGGCCATGGTGCAGGCGGATATTCGACACATGCCCGTGGTTTCCGAAGGTCGAATCATCGGCGTTTTGTCCATTCGGGATATCATTCATCAATACGTGGGATCCCTTAAGGCGGAACTCACCTACCTGCAGGACTACATCAGCCGTCTTGAAGATGCTCAGCACGACTGAAAGAAAGGTGCCTTCGATGGTCATCATCACCATTGATGGAAAGGATTACGAAGCGGAAGAGGGGCAGAGTGTTTTGCAGGTGATGCGCCGGCATGGCATTTCCGTGCCCACCCTTTGTTATCACCCTGCTTTGAAACCTTCGGGCAGTTGCCGTCTGTGTGCGGTTGAGGTGTCCGGCAAATCAGGGCGTCCTGTGGCCATGCTGTCGTGCATCATGCCGGTCAAAGAAGGGCTACGGATTCGAACGGAAGGAGAAGTGGTTCAGGCGGCGCGTACGAAGGCTTTTCGAAGCCTTTTGCAGATGGCGCCTCAAAGCACAAGAATTCGGGACTTGGCCCGGCAATACGGCGTGGATTTGGGACCTCCGCCGGATGGGTGCGTGCGCTGCCGTTTATGTATTCGCGTCTGCAAGGAAATCATCGGGGCGGAAGCTTTGCGCATGGAAAAACGGGATGGTGTCAATTTTGTGGTTCCCGTGGAAGGGGCGTGTATTGGCTGTGGCACCTGCGCCAACCTGTGCCCTACCGGCGCCATCAGCATCCGGGACAGCGAAGGGATTCGAACCATTTCCATACGTAATGAAGTCATCGGCATTCATGCCATGGAGCGGTGTCAAGCCTGCGGACGTCCCTTTGCCACACGAAAATTCGTGGAATACGCCGAGCAGCATGTGCATCCGCACCCGGACGTCAAGGAGCATCACCGGTACTGTCCCACCTGTGCCAAGATGCTTGCCGATCGCGTCAAGTTGGCACTTCGCCAAAAACAGCGCTGATCTCTTGAATCCTATCCTTTCCTCATGCCCTTTCCCAAAATGCCTTTGAAAACAAGAAGGGGCACGCCGCTCCGTGCCCCCTCCCACTCCCCACCTTACCATCCCACCTTCCCCGCCTTCACGATTCACGATTCACGATTCACGATTCACGATTCACGATTCACGATTTCACGATTTACGATTTACGATTTCACGATTCACGACTTCACGATGTCACGCCCCAATTGACCTTTTGAACACCGTAAGGTAAAGGCAAGGGGCATACCAAAGCGTTTCTGAACCGGAAATACACGTTCATTTTAAGGGTTTGACCTCATTTTTAGGAAGCGACGGATATCTCACAGGTGGCGGAAGATGATGGGGTTAGAGGTTTTTCGAGGAGCCTTCAGAGCTCGGTTTTCGTTTCCACTTGCCAAGCCTTTCTCGGGGTTTAAGGTTTTGACAGCCGTCTACCTTCTGGCCGTCGTTCTTTTTCCAGGAGAACTTTGGGCGACTCAGGTGCATGCCGATCCCGAGGGTTTGTACAGTCATCAATTGGGCCACGGCTTTTTTATCTTATCCATGGGGGTTTTGGTGTATTGGCTTCGAGGGCGAAGGCTTATTCGTTACAAGGGATGGCGTTACCTTCAATACTCGGCGCTGCTTTTTACCCTTTGGAATGTGGATGCCATTTTGGTGCATCATTTGGAAGATCAAGATGATATCTTTATGAAGTTTTCCGAAGGGACGCTCCATGCCTATCTTCAACCATATCCTGGGCGGGAATGGCTTGCCTGGATTTTCTTTCTGGGAAAACTGGACCACCTGCTCTGTGTTCCCGCTATTGTTTTTCTCTATTTGGCCCTCAGGGAAATGAGGCGTTCGCCCCATCGGTTTTCGCCGCAGGATGATGCCGGATGATGACTCTTCCTTTTTTTCCTATTTTTTTTGTGGATTTGGCGGGTTCAGCCTGCATGGTGTTTTTCGCCATGGCCTGTGTGCGGCTGTCTTATGCGTTGTATCTTCGTGATCGTGAAAATGTGCTTTATCTGTATCTGCTCATGGTTTGTCATGCCTTGGCTGTTTTTGCCATTTCTCGAGGCATAGGGCATATCGCCAAACAATTGCTGCTTCTAGGAGGATACCGACACATTTGGGAAGCTTTAAGGCCCTACAGTGGTTCGTTGAACACCATCAGTTTCTGCGTGGTGGGAGCAGTGACGCTCTTTTTTGAAAGGATTTGGAAGGTGCATCAGCAGATCCTGCGGGATCGTCAAGCCTTGGAGGAAGCCCATGAGAAGCTGGTGTTGATCAATAAACACTTGGAGGATCTGGTGTCCGAGCGCACCGCGGAGTTGGGGCGATCCGAGCAGAAGTTCCGCCGCATTTTTGAGGCGTCACGAGATATGATCGCCGTTGTGACGGCGGATGGAACTTTGATGGACATCAATCCCGCAGGCCGGGAGATGCTTGGGATCCATGGCGTAAATGGGCCGGTCGAGGGGGGTGAAGGAAGGCTGTCCCTTTGCAGCTTTTTCGAACAACCCAAGGACTGGGAACGCCTTAAAGAGCAGCTTCAGCGTTCCTGCTACGTTACAGACGATGAAGTGGTTCTAGTGCGTCAAGACGGGCGCGAGATCAGCGCTTTGATCAGTGCCTCCTCTCAGTGCGACTTGCAGGAAAAGACGGAAGTTTTCCATTTTGTGGTGAAAGACATCACGCAGCGCAAGATTATGCAGCAGCAGCTTCTTCAGGCGGACAAACTGGCTTCCTTAGGACAACTTGCCGCCGGAGTCGCCCACGAAATCAATAATCCTTTGGGAATCATTCTAGGGTACACGCAGCTTTTGATCCGCGAAGAACCTGAAGGCACGGAACGTTATGAAGACTTGAAAACCATTGAAAAGCATGCACGGACATGCAAGACGATTGTGGAAGACCTGCTGAGTTTTGCTCGAAGCGCTCATAGTCGAAAAGAGCCCGCCTCGATTCATGACTTGGTGCAGGAGGTCCTGAGTGTGGTGCGACACAATCTGGAGCTGAAGCGCATCCAGGTGGAAACCCGTTTCGATGCGAAGGTGCCGGTTCTTGTGATGGACAAGGACAAAATGCGTCAGGTTCTCATGAATCTGATCATGAATGCGCAGCAAGCCATCGGCAAGGAAGGCCGCATAGAAATTCGCACGGCTCTCGTGGAAAACGGGCCGAGTGTTCACATCGTGGTGTCAGATACGGGAACGGGAATCGACCCTAAACATTTACCGCGCATCTTTGATCCTTTTTTTACCACGAAAAGCACTGGGGAAGGCACGGGCTTGGGCCTTTCGGTGAGCTATGGGATTGTCAAGGATCATGGGGGCGAGATCCTTGTGGCCAGTGAACCTGGAAAGGGGTCTGTGTTCACGGTTGTGCTTCCTGTCCCTTCAGGAAAACCGGAGTTTACGGGGCATGAAAACTGATGTGAGCACGGGGGACACGCCGGAAATCCTCAAAGACCGTCTCCTTGTGGTGGATGACGAACCGGATTTCCTGCGTCTTTTGAAACGCAGTCTGGTTAAGGACCTGGAGTGCGAGGTTTTGACGGCTTCTTCGGGAGAAGCGGCGCTTGAGGTGCTTCAGGAAGAGCCCGTGGATGTGGTGCTCGTGGACATGAAAATGCCGGGTATGGACGGTCTGGAGTTTTTGGATCGTTTGCGCGCCATGCATCCATGGGTGACGGCCATCATGATGACGGCCCATGGGTGTGTGGAGCTGGCCGTTCAGGCCATGCGCCAGGGAGCCTATGACTTTATAACCAAACCCTTTGACCATGAGACCTTGGTGTTTACGCTTCAAAAGGCCTTGGAACGGCACCGACTGCTTCGCGAAAACATGCGGTTGCAGAGGCGATACAAGGGCGAAGTGGCCTTTCAGGACATCGTGGGACGCAGCCCGGCCATGCGCCGCGTTTTTGATGCGGTGCAAATGGTGGCTCCGTCGGATCTCACGGTCCTTATCACGGGAGAGTCGGGGACAGGAAAAGACTTGGTGGCTCGTGCGATTCATAACCTGAGCCATCGCAGTCAGGAGCCTTTTGTGGCCGTCAACTGCCCCACAGTGCCGGAAAATATTCTGGAAAGCGAGCTTTTCGGGTACAAAAAGGGTGCCTTTACACACGCGACTCAAAACAAGATCGGTCTTTTTCAAGAAGCTCATCGAGGCACCCTTTTTCTGGATGAAATCGGGGACATTTCACCCGCTATTCAAACCAAGCTCTTGCGGGTGCTGCAAGACAAGGCCATCAAGCCACTCGGGGATACGAAAATGATCAAGGTGGATGTGCGCGTGGTCGCCTCCACCAACCGTAACCTTCAAGAAAAGATCCGCGCAGGGACCTTTCGAGAAGACCTTTATTACCGCCTCAATGTGGTTCCCATTGAAATGCCGCCTCTTCGTCAGCGCCGTGAAGATATTCCTTTGTTGTGCGACTTCTTTTTGAAAAAACACGCCGAATCCCTTCGCCGACCCCATAAGACCATCTCTTCGGAACTCATGGAGCTGTTTCTAGCTCGGGAATGGGAAGGAAATGTTCGCGAGCTGGAAAACATGATCATGCGAGGTCTTTTGTTTGCTTCGGGCGATGAAATTCGTCCGGAACACGTGGGACTGCTCTCGGAACGCAGGTCATGCTCGGAGTTTGACGATGCTTCCCTTGAAAATTTGCCTTATAAGGTGGCCAAGGAAGAAGTGCTTCGACGTTTTCATAAGCGGTATTTGGAAAAACTTCTGGCTCAAACAGGCGGAAACGTCACACAAGCTGCCAAACAATGCGGTCTGGAACGTCAGGCTTTGCAGCAGGTGATGCGTCGTTTCGGCATCGAGGCCGAAAAATTTCGAAACGCCAACGACAAGACATCATAGTTTTTGCCAGGGTTAAGAGGCTTTTTGAAACGGTGCATGGCTTTTAGGAAAACTTGAGACAGGGTTGACGGCCTTGATGCTTTCGGTTAAGTTTTGAGTGTGTTCAATACCTTGAGTCGCTTTTCGGCTGCAGAAGTTGGGCTCCTCAATGTTTTTCTCCTCACGTGCTCCATGGCGAAGACCTCCGCTTTAGGCCGGGTGTGAGCGGTGCCATGAAGGTGCCGCCCGAAAAGCAACTCCCTGAACTTTAAGGGAAGGAGGTGGAAGCATGAAGCTCAACGTCGTGGAAATTCTCAAGCATCTACCGAAAACCAATTGCAAGGAATGTGGAGAGGCCACGTGCATGGCTTTCGCCGCCAAGCTGGCCAAAAAGGAAGTGGAGCTGAAAGCCTGCCCGCCCATGTTTACGGGGGAATTTGCGGCCAAGAGGGAAATGCTGGAAAACATGCTCCTGGGCAAAGCGGCTTAAAGCCGTTAAGGAAAGGCCGCACACTTCCAAAACCGAGCCCACCGTGTGGCGCCGGGGTCTTCGGGGGAAAGCTCAGACCCCGGCTGTCCGTAAGAAATCACTTCCGAAGATAGCCTTATGGCATGGAATGAAATGAGCCCTTCTCGGTCATGCCACTTCAAGCCAGAAAAATGGTTTTTCCAAGCGGGCCCATGGTCCCGGGCCTGCATTGGAAGGCGGACCCATGTCTCTACGGTTGTGCCCAAGGGTTTGTGGGGGGGCGGACCGATGTCTGTTCGCGTGTGCTCAAGGGTTTGTGCGGCCGGACCGATGTCGGTGTGCATGTGCCCGTGAGTTTGTAGGGCCGACCGGTGTCTACCAGCGTGTGTGCGAGAGTTTGTAGGGGCGGACCGGTGTGTCCGCCCCCAAACAGCCTGGTACGTGGAGATTCTGGGGCGGACACATAGGTCCGCCCCTACAGAATGGTTTTTCAAAGGCATCTGATTGACCCAGGGTATCCTTCGATGGCGCATAGGCGGATAGCTGTTTCTGCCGCTGTGTCTGTGGGTTTGTACGGGCGGCCCAATGTCGATGTGCATGTGCCCGTGAGTTTGTAGGGTCGACCGGTGTCTATCAGCGTGTGTGCGAGAGTTTGTAGGGGCGGACCGGCGTGTCCGCCCCT
>FWPV01002623.1_pt1 | contig 42967 bp, 40 predicted proteins | sample 2228371 | NCBI WGS metagenome assembly FWPV01 (sample SAMEA103939776, study PRJEB20133) | metagenome
ATCATGGTTGTCATGCGGTATTGTTTCGTAAGGCAGATTAAACTGAAAAACCGATCCTTTCCCGGGTTCAGATTCAACCCATATTTTGCCGCCAAGCATCTTTATAATATGTTTTGATAGTGTCAGACCCAAACCCGAGCCTTCGTATTTTCTTAACATCGGTTCTTCATCAGTAAGCCGGTTAAAAACAGTTTTTTGTTGCTCTTTTGTCAGACCAATGCCAGTGTCTTTCACATAAAATTCAATCTTATTATCAACCGGCATTTTATATCCAAATTCAATATAACCTTTTTCAGTATATTTTATTGAGTTATTTATCAGGTTGGTAATAACCTGTTGTAATCTGCCCGGATCTGTATGAATAATCATCTCTTTATCAACAGGTAATTCAAGTTTTATGTCGAGGAAATCTTTATTTAATATTTTCTTTTGCTGATTGGCATGAATTTCAATTTCTTTAAGCAGAATATTTATATTACATCTTGTCTTGTTAATTTTTAATTCTCCTGATTCAAGCTTAACTAATTCAGTAATATCATCAATAAACTTAAGAATGTGAGTACCCTGGTTCTTGATTGTATTAACATATTCTTTTCGTTTTTCATAATTGAGGTTACCAATGTTAAGCAGCTCGGCAAAACCAATAATGGCATTCATAGGTGTCCTGATTTCATTGGTAACATTCATTAGTAAATTATTTCTGAGTCTTTCCGATTCTTCTGATTTTTCGAGTGCTTTGGTAAGTTCCTTTTTTATTTTCTCATCGGTAGTAATGTCAATAAGTAATCCAATTGTAAACTCGTCATCATCTTTTTTTATCCTTAATAACCGGCAGGAACATATTTTTGTTGTTTTTACCTCATTTTCAGCATCAGAAATTCGAAACTCAACATTCGTAACCTTTTCGTCAGATACCAATGTGTTAATGGCTTTATTAAATGCAGAAATATCTTCATGATGAATGCAGTGAGCAAATTCATCATAACCTATTACGCTTTTGTTTTTTATTCCGAGTATGGTTCCTGCGTTTTCTGAAAGCTTAACAACCGGCTTGTTAACCGGAAAGATCAGGTAGCCCAATTTACTGATTTCAAATAGCTTTTTTGAGATAAAAACAGTTTCCTGAATTTCAATATTCCGGTGTTTTAGTTCATCAATTTCCTGTTCAAGCTCTTTTATTCGCTTTTTCAATTGATTCAGGTCTTTATTCTTTTTGCCAATAAACATATAAAGAAAATTTTTCAGAATAATTCAATTTCAATATTTTGAATAAAAGCAGTGTAAGTTATTTCATTTTCAACCTGGGCGCGCGATAACAAAATAAGAACAGGTTTTTCTTCTTTATTACGGGTCAGTATTTTTACTTCTTTTCTTACACCAATTATTTTTTGATCGCCAGGCCCGGTATAACGCGAAATAAATTCATCGCTTTCAATTAGATGAAGCGGAAATAAAAGACCAACATCCTGATATAGTATTTCCTGTTTATTATATCCCCATAATTCTTCAGCAGCATGATTGAAAAATATTATCTTATTATCGCTGCCTGTTGTAATAATAGCATCGAGAGCACCTTCAAGTGTTCTCTCATTCCTGATTTTAATTTTTTCAATTTCTTTATATTGATTTTGCATCTCAAGCCTTGCTTCTCTTAGTTTTCTGCTTAATTCTTTTTCCGATTCACGTAACATTTTTTCCTGCTTTTTAAGGATTTCAGTCTGATTTCTGAGTTCAATTTCCATAAGTTTCTCATTGGTAACATCCTGACCAATATATATAATTCTTTCAACCTCGTTGTACATATCATACACAGCACTAAATGCCCCTCTGATCCATTTTTCGAGGTTGTCTTTGGTTTTTGCTTTAAACTGCCCGATAAATCCTACTCCTTTAATAATTGTATCCCATTTTTTATTAAACCCTTCTATTTCTATAGGATCTAAAAGGTCAAAGATGGTGAGGTTTTGAACTTCTTTTGATGTATATTGAAATATATTCAGGAATAGTTCATTATGTTCAATAATATTGCCATTTATGTCGAGCTCAAGTTTAATTCCCGACCTGTCAACCGAATCAATAAAGCCCTCCATTTTAAGGCTAAGTTTTTTCTGTTCGGTTGTGTCAAGGGCAAGAAATAATATTTTATCAACCGATGCGTCTTCTTTTCTGATACAGGTATAAGTAGCAATTGTCCATAAATCTTTTCCAGTGCGGGTAATATGTTTCATGTATCCTTCAAAATGCCTTCCACCCTTGGCCAGGTTATCCCAAATCCTGTTGAACCAGTCTCTGTCTTTTTCACTGATAAACATCGAAATATGCTGGCCTTCTACCTGCGAATTTGAAGTATATTCAAGTTTACTCAGAAATTTGGTATTTGCATATAATAAAGTGCCGTCAACACTATATTCGGCTCTTATTAAGGTATGATTTACTGTATTTTCGAGCAGCATGAAACGTTCGGCCTGCCGGGTAGCTTCTTCCTGTGTTGCCTGAAGCTCTTCGAGGTTTTGCCTCATTTCCTCTTCCTGTGATGCAAGAGCCTGAGCCTGAGCTTTTGATTCTTCGAGCAACTTCGCTGTACGTGCATTTATTTTAATTGCAGAAAGTGTTGAAGCGAAACTTTCGGCCACCCTTTCAGCCATTGTTATATGATGTGCCTCCATGAGGTTAAGCGATGCTATCTCAATAACTCCGAATATTTCATTCTCACGCTGGATGGGAACTATAAGAAGACATTTAGGATTTGTTTGCCCCAAACCTGATGTTACACTTATATAGTTTTCGGGTAATTGTGTTATATATATCGTTCGGCGTTCCATAGCAGCCGTACCAATAAGTCCGTCACCGAATGGTACCTGATGATCTGCAAATTTTTTTCTGTCATAGGCAAAAAATGCTTTCAGATCAAAGTACTTATTGTTAATGTCGGAATCCTCAAGTAAATACAAACCTCCCTGAACAGCATTAATGTATTTTGTAAGTGTTTTTATGGTATTAAATGTAAGTTGCTCTAAATCATTAATATTGTTTCGTAGTATTTCTCCGAATATGGCCATTCCCTCAGCAAGCCAGTTTCTCAGTTCATCTTCTTTCCGACGTTTTATCTCGTTATCTTTATTTGCTTTTAAAGTATCTCTCAGATTAATCAGTGATACTGTCAAATCATCTTTTTCATCTGCCAGTTCAAATGTTGCAGTATAATCATCATGAATAAGTTTTTGGGTAAACCGACTGATTGCTTTTGTCTTTTGTTGTTCAGCATCAATAAGTTTTTGTTTGTTCACCAGAATACCCGTAAAATATCGAAGAATAAAATATATTACCACAGAAAAGAAGATAAAAAATACAATAATAACCCAGTGCACCGGATTATTTTTAAGAAGCATAAGCAGCCCACTGAGTGTGTATTTGTAATGATTAGCCATTAAATCGAAAAATATTGCTGCTAAAGGAAAAACAAAAGAAATCACAATGGCCAGAATTGTATATTGTGAAATAACCTCTTTACGTTGTTGTGCATCCATACCTGTCTGAATTTTCAAACTATTGTAACAATCTAAAAATAGTTAATATTTTTATAACTTAAAAACTTGTTGGTGAAAAACTGAAAACCAGCAGAATTTACATACTTTATCTCAGGATGCAATTAAAAGCATGACCGTATGACATAGAATTGTCGTACTTCACCGGTAGCGGTATTAAAAATAATTTTACGGCCGAGGTTGCCTCCAAGGCTTGAGGAAATAATAGGAATCCTCATGTTTTTCAGTATCTCAAAGGCAATTTCAATATTTTGTGCACCAATATTATAATTCATATTTTTTTTCTCAATAATTTCGGCCCCGCCGAATACTTTGGCAGTAATACTATCAGTTTTACAGCCATGAATAATCAGCTTTTCATAAAGTTTTTCTATGGCAATATTTCCGTATTTTGGCGATGCCAGCCCGCTTCCGTTCCATAAAGGAAGCATATAATGATTAATACCTCCTATAGATAATTTTTGATCAAATAAACATACGGCCACACATGATCCGAGAATTGTGGTAATTTCGTATGGCTCTTTACTTACCCATATGGTTGATGGATACAGAAAATGCTTTTTTATTTTTTCTGAAGTTTCAGTCTTCAAAATAATAATTATTTGAATATCAACTCATTACCATCAAGTGTGATGCCTTCACTTGTATTTTCAGAGTAGGGCAGGGTAACGGTAAAAGTAGTCCCTTTTCTGGAAGCAGTTTTTACTGAAATGGTTCCGTGCAACATATCGATAAAAGCCTTATTAATGGATAAACCTAATCCGTGCCCTCTTACTGATGAACTAATGCCGGAATCAGCACGCTGAAAACGATCAAAAATAATTTTCTGGTTAGCCTCTGAAATTCCGGTGCCAAAATCTTGCACAGTCAAGATAAGCAGCTTGTTTTTAACGCATATTTCAATAATAATAGTGCCATTATTGTAACTGAATTTTATTGCATTACTCAATAAATTCGATATAATCAATCTAACTTTCTCAGCGTCAGTTCTGAAATAATAGCTTGCTCCGGTTATTTCACCCGTAAAGTAATATTCTATCTTCAGGTTCTTTTTCTTGGCTTCATATTTAAACCCGTCAACAACATCAGTAATCAACCCTGTTATTTCAACATCAGAAATTTCGGGATATGTTTCACCGGCCTCTACCTTAGCAGCAGCAATAATGTTTTTAAACTGGAAATCAAGATTAAATGCTTCTGAATGAATCAAAGACACCATGGAAATTACTTTTTTCCAGTTTTCCTTTTTAACCTCAAGTATACTTCGGGCCAATGCTATTATTGATGTAAAAGGATTCAGCAGTTCATTGCTGATATTCGAAATAAAATTACTTTTTATCTGCTCAGCTTCAATAAGTTTATGATTAACACTTTTTAATTCATCTTTAAGATGTGCAATTTCTTCACATGAAATACAGTTAGCGGGTTTGCCAACTTTTTTGGTTTTCTTTTCCTGATTTTTGGGGTTATTCATAAGTTTTTATCAGAGGTTAGGTTGAATTATTCGGTAACTGAATGTTTAATCTGATTAGTAACTTCTTGCATGTCAACTATATCTTCATCAGAAAATATTTCTTCCACGTTAAGGATCATTACAAATTCGTTGTTTACTGTTGCTATTCCTTCAATGAATGATGTTTTATAACTTATTTTTAAAGTTGGCGGAGGCATTATCTGATTTTTATTTAATTCAATTACCTCAGCCACAGCATCAACAAGTGCGCCAAATTTAATTGTTTCATTTTCCTTTCTGATTTCAATGACAAGAATACAGGTCGAGGGGGTAATCTCAGTTTCTGTCATGCCGAATTTTAGTCTGGTGTCAATTAATGGCAATACGCTGCCCCTTAAATTAATTACACCCTTCATGTACAAAGGGGACTGGGGAACTTTTGTAATCCTTGTAAGTTCAAGTATGCTCAGCAAATAAAAAACATTTACAGCATACCATTCATTACCCAGTTGAAATATCAGATAAGAATTTATCTCAGGAATTGATTTGCCGGCAGGGTCATTAGTCATAACTTATCCTCCGATTTAATAAATATTTTGTTAAAGTATTTTATTGCCCTATTTGTATCAATAACAAGGGCCACTGTTCCATCGCCCAGAATAGTAGCTGCTGATACAATCTCATGTTTTTTATAGTGCTTTCCGACAGGTTTCAGGACAGCCTGATATTCTCCGATAATATTATCGACAACCAGACCCACTTGCTGATCCTCATAGTCTATGATAATAAGATGTTCAATGTATTCATCATCAGATTCAGGTAATTGAAAGGCGTTTCTTAATGAAAAATAGGGAATTAGCTGGTCATCAATCGTTATCTGATTATTGAACAGATACTTCAGCGCTTTATGACGGATTGGATGTATTTTATGAATTACATAGAGAGGAATGAGATAAAAGATATCTTCAACTTTTATAAGCAATCCATCAATAATAGATAATGTCAGAGGTATTTTTAATGTTATTAAGGTACCTTTGTTTTTTTCGGATTCGATAGATATCTCACCACGCAGTGATTTAATTTTTTGTTTAACAACATCCATACCAACACCCCTTCCGGATATATCGGTAACATTTTCGGCAGTTGTAAAACCCGGCTGAAAAATCAGATCATATATCTGCTTTTCTGAAAGCGTTGTTTCGGGTAATATCAAACCATTATTAACGGCTTTTTTGCGTATTTTTTCTATGTCAATACCTGCTCCGTCATCGCCGATTTCAATATGGACATTCGTACTTGAATGATATGCCTTGAAAGAAATAGTTCCTTTTTCCGGTTTTCCCAACATCCTGCGTCTTTCTGATGATTCTATGCCGTGATCAAGGCAATTGCGTATTATATGCATAAGCGGGTCGGTCAGGTTTTCAATAATGGTCTTATCAAGTTCGGTTTCAGTTCCGTATGCTTCAAAAACAACATCTTTGTGAAGCTCTTTAGATAAGTCTCTTACAAGCCTTTGCAAACGGGTAACGAGCACATCAATTGGCACCAGTGCGATTTCAAAAACCAGATCTCTCAGTTGCCTTGAAAGCTTTTCAGTCGATTCTGCAATAACCGTTAGTTCATTGATATTTTCTTTTCGCGCATATAGGTTGAGGCGTGCCTGAGTTGAAACCAACTCACTGACCAGATTCATCAGACGATCGAGTTTTTCTGAAGAAACCCTGACACTTGTTGCTGTATAGTCTTTATACCCGTATTCTGAGGTATCATTCAGCACTTTTTTGACTTTCTGGCTCACCGATTCTTTTATTTCTCCGGCAATTATAAGCGCTTCATTGATGCCAATTTCACGTTTTTCCTGTATTATTCTTTCAATTCTTTTAATGAATTTTTTATGTGATATCAGATTATGGTTGCTGATTTTATGAATATCAAGTTTACATGAATCTTCAACAAACATAAATACTTCGCGTATTTCATCCACTTGTTTTTCTGTAGCAATTATCACCTCCCAATATGTATAGCATTTGAAGGGGTCAATTTCAAATATATCCGGAATCCGATGTAAATAAGGTATAACAATGCAATCACCCATACCAACAAGTTCGTCTATCAGATATAACGGATTTGTTCCATTGTTGAATATATCGCTGTCGGGTTTGAAATAAATATAATATGTTTTTGCAGTCTTTGAAGTTTCTTTACGGCTGATTATTCTAATTTTTGGATGCTGATTCCCCAAAGCAGGAGTTGTTAGCGCCGGAGCTAATTCATGAATTTGTTGTAATATATTCTGATGATTGTTTAATAGATTTTCAGAGAGATTATTTCCGTGCTGAATTAACAGTTTAAGGTGGTCAACTGATGTCAGGGTCAGGTCAATAATTTCGCGTGTTGTCTGACGCCTGTTATTTCTAATATCATCATATATATTTTCAAGCTCATGAGTCAGTTCACAGATTTTATCAAAACCAAACATGGCACTGCCACCTTTAAGGGTATGCATTGCCCTAAAGATATTTTCAATAAAACTACCGTTGTCAGGCTCATTTTCAAGTAGCAGCAAATATTGTTCAATAGTATGAATATGCTCTGCTGCTTCTTCAATAAATTTTTCAGCAAACTTGTCCATCAACGGATGACTTTGTTTATGGCTGCCAGCAACTTGGCCGGAACAAAAGGTTTGATGATCCATCCTGTTGCACCGGCTTCCTTAGCTTCTAATTTACGGGAAGCTTGTGATTCGGTAGTCAGGAACAGAATCGGAGTTCGCTGGTAGGAAGGGATTTTCCTTATTTTCCTGATCAATTCGATACCACTTGTTTCAGGCATGTGCAAATCGGTAATGATTAAGTCAATGTGCTGTCCGTTAAGATACTTAAGGGCAACAGAACCATTTTCTGCCAAAAGTACATTATACCCCTCGTTTTCAAGTGTAAACTGAACAATCTCCCGAATACTCTCAGAGTCATCAACAAACAATACAGTTTTATTCATTTCTATTATTAATTAACGGTTACAATAGAGTTTTCAGATAAAATCAGTAAATCCATTACTGATGAGTAAAGATTTCATATCATCATTATTTATTTGAGATTCAATCTTTAAATCCATACCTTTTTTTTCAGCATATCTCCTGATTGACTGCATAACCTGAATGGCAGATAAATCTATTTGTTCAATATTTTCCAGCTTGACGAGTGCCGATTTTGCATTTTTTAAATTCTTTTTTAAATCCCGGGTAATATCTCCAATATTCTTGATACTGAAATCGTTTCCTATTTTTATTATTTTTTCTTTATCTTTATGTTGCATAAACTTTCTTACCATTACCTTAATTATTATAAATATAATAAAAAAATCCGATTTATCTAAAACTTACTTACATATAAAAATTCATCAGCAAAAAACTGATTATTTTTAATGCTTATAAAACCCATATCAATTATTAACTCTGATTATATGTCGGTTTTATTCTCTAATAAATTGAAATATACTGCTGATAACATGACAAAACGGGAGTATCTAATTCTTTTCAGTTGCAACACAATCATTTGAAGGCAACTGTATGATTCGCTTAACCGCTTTAAGAAACATTTCACGATTTAGTGGCTTTGTAAACACACCCTGAATTCCAAGTTTCTTTGCCATATAAAGATAATATGGTTTTCCGCCTGAAATAGCAACTATTTTGATTTCCGGAAAATTTTTCCGAAGATTCATAATTAGTTCAAGACCTTCCATTTTTGGCATTATGATGTCTGTAATAATAAGATCAAAGGAATTTTGCTCTGCAATTTCAAGCCCTTCAATACCATTACTGGCTTCTTCTATTTCAAAATTTTCATCTCTGAATAAATTACGGATAAGTTTGCGCATCATCACATTATCATCAACAATAAGTATCTTTGCCATTTGTATAATGATCTATTGATAGTATTACAAAATGTTTTTACTTTAAACTATTAACGATTTTATTTCCCTAATGTTAGGATAATTACTGGAATAGCGTTGTATTTATGACTAATGAATAGTATTAATTGATAAATTGGCAATAAATTGTAATAAGCAGTGAGATTAAATTCTGGAAGTAAAAAATGTAGGAGGATAAAAATATTCCTACTGCTGGTTTAAAACCGATTCCACTTTTTCAACAAGATATTGCAGATCAATAGGTTTCTTAACAAAATCAATTGCCCCAAGTGCCATAATCTTATTGACATTTTCTTCATCGGTTAATGCTGAAACAATAATAACCGGAGTTTGCCTTGTATTTTCGTTTTTGCGAATCTGTTCAAGAAAATCAAAACCCGAAATTTTAGGCATCAGCAGGTCGAGCAAAATAAGGTCGGGTGAATGTTTTGCAATTATATTATATGCTTCCTTTGCATTTAACGCAGTTTCAATGTTATAACCCTTTTCGTCAAGAATTGCTTCAAGCAAAACAACATAGATCGGGCTATCATCAACTATAAGAATCGTTGGTTTTTGCAGATTTCCTTTCACTGTCTCAAAATATTTTACAATTATGTCTAACTATTGTTTGCCCTTTTTGATTAAAGCATAGTAAATATAAAATAAATTCAACAATACCGAAAATATTTTATAAGAAAGATTTTATGACATTGGTTACCACATTTTGGTGATATAAATCATCTTTTTCTTAAAAAAATTCTCATTTATAATTTTTTTTACTAAATTAGTAATGATAACATAATACTGTTATGCTTGTTAGTTATAAAGGTGAAGAACAATGCTCTGTTCCTTTTTCAAGATTCCTTACAGAATCAGAAAGGGTTGAAATTGAAGCAAACAGTAATGTTGTGCGTTATGAGAAAAAGGAAGTTATTTTCAGACAAAATACACGGACATCGCATATTATGTGCCTAAAATCTGGCCTGGTAAAAATTTATAAGGAGGGAAGAAATAACCGTTTTATCATTTTAAAAATAGCTCAGGAAGGTGAATTTATCGGATTAATGTCGATTTACGGAAGTGATATGCATCAGTATTCTGCCACGGCAATACAAACATCTGACATTTGTTTTGTTGACATAGGTGTTTTTAATAAAATTTTAAAGTCTAACGGTGATTTTGCACAACATATTATAAATCAACTCAGTATTGACGGATTATTTATTTTTGACAGGCTCATGAGCCAGTCACATAAACAACTTCCTGGACGTATAGCTGATGTTATACTTTATTTTGTTGAGAAAGTTTTTAAAAAGAATGAATTTGAATTTCCGTTAACACGCCGCGAATTAGCTGAGCTTGCTGGTACAACCAAAGAAAGTTTTATTCGCACACTTGCAGAGTTCAAAAATGATAAAATCATTGATCTTGATGGCTCTTTTGTTAGAATTAATAGTTTGAAGATTATTAAAACTTTAAGTGAATTAGGATAAACAAACAATATATAACGATTCCATTTTATGAAGGTTCTTATCGTAGATGATATTTTTACGAACAGGCTCTTGATTTCAGAAATTATTAAAGAGCTGGGGCATGAAGTTATTGAAGCCGAAAACGGACAGCAGGCAATTGATGCATTGCACAGCGACGTATCAATAGATATTATTTTGATGGATATTGAAATGCCTGTAATGAATGGTATTGAAGCAACACGTTATATTCGTGAATCGATGCCCTCGCCGTTTAAATACATGCCTGTAGTTGCTCTTACTGCCCATAACCCGAAATTGTTTTTTGAAAACTACAAGGATGTAGGATTCAGCCAGTTATTAACAAAACCCTATTCAATTGAAAAAATTGTCAAAATTATTGATGAATTCAGGAAATGATGCCAAATGATTCTTATCTGTAAATCAATGATACGATTTTTTCAAGTTCGGTAGCATCTGTATCATCAAAGTTATCAGCAATATAGCTATCAATGTCAAGTACACCAGTTATTGAGTCATCAGTGTTTTTCAATGGAACCACAATTTCCGATTTGGTGCGTTTATCACAGGCAATATGGCCGGGAAATTTATGAACATCGGGTACAATTATGGTTTTCTTTTCATTAATACCTGCCCAGCATACTCCTTTGTTTTTCTCAAGAACCTGACAGGCAAGAGGTCCCTGATAGGGGCCTGCAACCAGTTGGCCGTCGACAATCAGATAAAAACCAACCCACGAAAAATTCTCCATTTTGTGATACAAAATAGCATTAATTGTTGCCATGCGGGTTATGGCATTTTTACACCGGGGTAGGAGATTCTCAATCTGTTTGTGAAGTCGTTCGTATTTTCTGACCTTTTTAGCATTCATCGGGCACAAATAACTAAATAACCAAAGCTATTGAGAGCAATTTACTTTTTGCAAAATTTAAAATTAAACCCGAATTAATCAACAAGAGACCATAATTTAATTTTGATTATCGCCAGGTTGCCAATTTGTCTGAACCAGAAAAAAAATACTTATCGGTTCACATTTTTGGTGTGTAATTTGGGTCAAATATAAATGGAAAAAATAATAAAAAAGGCTGCCTCTGTAATGGGCAGCCCTTTTTACATGTTTCTTCTTGGTTTTGAGATTTCAGGCAGGAATAAATTCGTAAACTCGCAATACCTTAAACATATTGCGTGGCAGCGGTTCTAAAATAATCCGCTTGTTTCCTTGCTGATATAAAACATAATTGTAATAACTAAAGCATTGGAGATTCGTGGGAAATATCCCCATGCTTTCCAGTTCATCTCCAGAAAAGCGGGCATCTTTTTGTAAAGTTTTTTCAACAGAAAGTAGAATTGTTTCCATGGGATGTGATTTATATTTCTATAATAAAGCTACTATAAATGATATAGTAAGTCAAGTAAATAATGGTGATTTAAATCAATTTGTCAGATGATATGTATCACTTTTTAATTGAACAGAAACTATCCCGATCTCCATCGATCATGGCAGAAAAGCATAAAAAAAGCCGCTGTTGCGGCTACCATATTTAGTGATCCAGCTGGGATTCGAACCCAGGACCCCATCCTTAAAAGGGATGTGCTCTACCTGCTGAGCTACTGGATCAATGCACTTAATATCAGCAGTTCAACTATTAAAGAACAAAGTACTCTTGTTTTTTAAAAAAGAGTTGCAAATATACTATCTAATTTTATTCTGAAAAATTTTTTATGACTAAATTTCCTAAAAAATCATACTCTGCTTAGAAAAATCCGAATCTTAATTTTTCTATCAATAATGGAACAAATCATTATATTGTTCGTAAAACTGTAATGTTTATTTAAGGTTTTTATTCGTTAATAATAATAAAAAAACTTTACACTATGAAAGCTTATGTATGTAAACAACTTACCTGCATCCTAACCCTTTTGGTACTTTTCTGTAATTTCACATGGTCACAGGTAAAGGATCTGGGTACGCTAATGGCTGCAGGCGCTGATGATGCCGAATTACTGCTTGAGCCATACATGGCCCCATATGTTAATGGTTTTGGGGCTGCTTTGGCTGGCGGATGGTATAACACAGCTAACACCCATAAACTTGGTGGTTTTGATATTACCCTAACCATGAATATTGCAGCCGTCCCTGAAAAATTCAAAACATTTGATTTGGCCGACATCGAATTGCAAAGCCTCAGACTCAATGATCAGAACGAAAGCACCACACCCACCGTTGCAGGTCCGAAAGAATCAGGGCCGCAGTTAAACTATAATTTATCAGGGTATAATGTTAGGGCATTTAATATGCCACAGGGAATTAACTGGAAATACATTCCTGCGCCAATGATTCAGGCCGGATTGGGACTGGTAAAAGGAACTGAAATAATTGGCCGTTACATGCCCGATGTTAAATTAGGAGATAGTGAGACCGGTTTATGGGGTATTGGGGTAAAACACGATGTTAAACAATGGATACCAGGATTGAAAAAAGTACCGGTATTGAATATTGCTCTGATGTATGGATTTACCAAATTGCATACAAATATAGGCTTGTCAGTAGCTCCTGAAGATATTAATGCACAAAACCTTGAAGTAGACCCCGCTTATTCCGGTAATTGGGATAATCAGGAATTAAATTTTATTGCCCGCAGTCATACAGCCAACTTACTTATATCTGCTAATTTACCTGTTGTTTGTTTCTATGGGGGAGTTGGATTTATTTCTACCAAAACAAATCTTTCTTTATTAGGCGACTATCCTTATGTAACCATGGGTACAGGAACTCCTTATACAGGGCCTTATGTAGCTGCTATTACTGACCCGGTTGATATGACTATTAAGAACCAGGACGGAGGTATCACCAAACCAAGGTATAATATTGGCATTCGGTTTAAAATGGCTGTTATTACAATTCATTTTGATTACACCCGTGCCAATTATAATGTATTTACGGCAGGATTTGGTGTTTCATGGAGATAAAAGAACAAAATCCTGTTTAAAAGATAAAGGAGACTATTTGAATCTTATTATATTTTTTAAGCAACAATAAATTTAAACAGTCTCTTTTATTAGATATAGTTAATTGTTAAAAGCAATAAAAGCAAATCAAGAAATCCGTCAAAAATAGAAACCTATTTTTACAATTGGATTGGAGTAAGGTGAATATTGATTTTGCGTTATATCCCATAACACATAAATGTTTATTCCTCCCCGTGCACCAAATGACTGATTTAATCCTGCTCCAAGAAGCCAGTTATCTACCCAGATCCTTTCCTTTGTATTAACATATCTTTGAAGGTAATAATCAAAATATATCTTTTCAAGATTCAGCATCTCGTTTTCGGTGTGCAGCATGATATTGCCCAGTCCTATGTTCAGATATTGCCCAATATCTTTAAAGACAATAAATGACATTATTGCTTTTCCTCCGTAGGTTGAAGTCTTAATATCGTAATATTTGTATTTCTCATATATATAAATAGGACCAAGCCCTGCCGATAAACGATTTGTTATTCGGTAACCAACATAAGGAGAAATATTAATGTAAGTATTTGTACCGAATGTCATACCAAAATCTCCGCCGATAAAAAGCCGTTGACCAAATGTTAAATCCTTTACATCCTGTGCAGAAACCGGCATTATAATATGGATAAAAACAAATAAAAACAAAATTATACTACGATTCATAGCGAAAGAATTTATATTTTAGTAACTCCATGCAATTATTTAAAGAAACTCGATTTTCACAAATTTAGGTAAACTGCCAACATTATGCCAAAAACAACAATATTTATTACAGGTGCCAGCCAGGGTATTGGTTTTGAGACAGTTAAAAGTTTCGCAAAGCTCGAACATTTTGAAATATTTGCCCTTTCAAGGAATAAAGCAAAAATGGGAAAACTTCTGACAGAATGTACAGGTCTGAGTAAGTCCACCAAAATTATACCTATTGCATTCGACCTTGAAACAATAATTAACCAGCCCTCTGTGTTGATTAAAAAATTGCCTGATGGCTGTAAACACATTGATGTTTTAATAAATAATGCAGGCTTTCTGGTTAATAAGCCTTTTGAAGATGTTTCGGTTGATGAAATCCAAAGAATGATAAGGATTAATTTTATTGCACCATCATTACTTATTAAAGAGTTGCTGCCATATATGGGAAAGAAGAGACTGACACATGTAATCAACATTGGTAGTATGGGTGGTTTTCAGGGTAGTTCAAAATATCCCGGACTGGCATATTACAGTGCAAGTAAGGCTGCACTTGCAAATATTACAGAATGTCTGAGTGCTGAATTTGAAAAATCAGACATTATTTTTAATTGCCTATCTCTCGGCGCTGTCCAAACCGAAATGCTGAACAAGGCTTTCCCCGGATATGAAGCACCAGTTACAGCAAAGGAGATAGCAAAATTTATTACCGAATTTGCTTTAAATGGACATAAATATTTCAGAGGGAAAATACTTCCTGTCTCTGTTACAAATCCTTAAGCTTTAACCCAAAAAAGTCTCTGGACTTTTCAACTAAGATTTTGTAAGGATTCCGTGAATTATTAGTTAATCCCAAAAAACTCATCAGAGTTTTTTCCCGATATCCGGGCGATTAATATTCTGTAAGGTTTTCTTCTTTTCGATAAAAGTAAGAGAACCTAACAAAATCTAAGTTGGGGTTAACCCAAATACAGCCCGCATGCCAACACGCCTGTCAATAGAATTTTTCAAATCCTATTGACAAATCCGGGTTTAAAAATCTTATTTATTATTGTTCAGCTATTGGCTTTGTTTTGTTTTTTTATATTTTAGGCCAAAAATTTAATCTTATAAAACTGATTTTCATGCCCAGAAAATATTCTCTCGATAAGGAGAAAATTAAAATATTATTGCTTGAAGGAATTCATAAAAGTGCTTCTGCCTTTCTGAAAGCTAACGGTTATAACAATATTGAGTCAATTTCTCATGCACTTGAAGGCTCAGCACTTAAAAGTAAAATTCGTGATGCCAATATCATTGGAATTCGCTCGCGGACAATGCTCACAAGAGAAATACTTGATTGTGCCGAAAAACTCTTTGCTATTGGCTGTTTCAGCATAGGAACAAATCAGGTAGATTGTCATGCAGCAAAACTCATGGGAATACCAGTATTTAATGCCCCGTTTTCAAATACTCGTTCGGTGGCCGAACTGGTAATTGCCGAATGCATCATGCTCATGCGTGATATACCTTCGAAAAACGCAGCTGCACATCGTGGTATCTGGCTTAAATCAGCAAGTAATTCATTTGAAGTACGCGGCAAAAATCTCGGTATAGTAGGATATGGCCATATAGGTTCACAGGTCTCTATTCTTGCTGAGGCTATGGGTATGAATGTGTTTTATTATGATATTGTTAAAAAACTTAGTCTGGGTAAAGCCAAAGCCTGCAGTTCTCTTGATGAGTTATTGTCACTCTCTCATATTGTAACTTTGCATGTTCCCGAAACTCCCTTAACAAAAAATATGATAGGCGAACGCGAACTTAGTCTTATGTGCAAAGGAGCATGTCTCATTAATGCATCCAGAGGGAGTGTTGTTAATGTACAGGCTCTGGCTGAAGCATTAAGATCAAAACATTTGCTTGGTGCTGCGCTCGATGTTTTTCCCGAAGAACCTGCCTCAAATAATGACCCGTTTGTGTCAGATTTACAGCAATTTGAAAATGTGATTTTATCGCCGCATGTGGGAGGCAGTACTATCGAAGCTCAGGAAAATATAGGTATTGAAGTAGCCGAGAAGCTTGTGAATTATAGCGATATAGGCTCAACAATTGGTGCTACTAATTTTGTACAGATAACATTGCAACCCAACCGCGATGTTCAACGCTTTCTGCATATTCATAAAAATGTTCCCGGCATTCTGAAAGAAGTGAATTATGTTTTCACCTCTAAAGGAATAAACATTGCTGCAGAATATCTTCAAACCGATCCTGAAATTGGTTATGTAATAATTGATACTGACAGTAAACTTGATATTGGTATTCTAAAGGAACTAAAATCAATTGATGGGACAATCAGGGTCAGAATGCTCTACTAAACTGATTATTCTTCCATTATCATTTTGCGGTAATAAGCCATTTTAATGGCCGTAACAGCGGCTTCATCACCTTTATTTCCGTGTTTTCCTCCGGCTCTGTCAAGAGCTTGTTGAAAATTTTGTGTAGTAAGAACACCAAAAATAAAAGGTATGCGGTGACTAATATTTAACTGTGTTATACCTTGCGTAACACCCTGACAGATAAAATCGAAATGACGGGTTTCTCCCTGAATAATACAACCTAAACAAATAATGGCATCAAAATTCCGGTTTTCAGCAAGCCATTGTGCACCAAAAGTCAATTCAAAACTTCCGGGGACATAATATACAAATATATTCTCTGCTTTTGTACCATGCTTTAGCAATGTAGAACGTGCACCCTCAAGCATGGCACCTGTAATTTCGTGATTCCATTCAGATACGATTATGGCAAACTTAAATTCTGAAGCATCCGGAACATTTTCCGGATCATATACAGACAAGTTTTTAAGTGCTGTGGCCATTTATCTCTATAACAGTGGTGAATGCTTCTTGTATCAGATTTTCATTTTAACAGCTGAAATAAAACGATCAATATCACGCGCTTCATCAGTATTGGGATATTCATTTTTTATTCGCTCATAATATGAAAGTGCTTTTTTATAATCTTTTAATTCTTCATAAACAAATGCCGCTTTCATACAAAAAACAGGTGTTGTCAATTCATTCTTCTTCCGCTCCGATGCCTTTACATAATATGAAGCAGCCCTTTCCAGATCATCCAGTTCAACATAACAGTCACCAATAACTCCAAGTGCTAATGTTGCAAATAGCATATCGTTTGCATCAAATTTCTTAAGATAATCAATGGCTTCTTCATACTGACCCAGATTAAAGTAACACAATCCGGCATAATAACGGGCCAGATTGCCGCTTTTTGTAATGCCATACTCATCAATAATATCAAGAAAACCATAGTTTGCTCCATCTCCTTCAAGCGCTAAGCGAAAAGAATCTCTTTCAAAATAATTCTGTGCATAAAACATAGCAGTATTAGCTTCTTCATTAGCCGGTTCGAGATAGAATTTTTTATAGCCTAAATAAATACCCACAATAACAACAATAGCTAAAATTATTATTGTTAAACTCCGCTGATTTTGTTCAATATATTGCTCGGTTCTGCTTAATGCGTTTTCAACTGTTTCAAAACCGGCTTGTTTAGTTTCTTGTTTCTTGCTCATTTTGCTTTTCTTTTAAAACAGAACGCAAATGTAATTTTTTTATCTTTTACAAGAAAATTATTTTTTAAAAAGAATTTATACAGATTCCTTATTTTTGGGCAGAAATATCTGTCAATGGAAAAATCAACGGTTATATATTTGAAACACCTTTCCATAGTTAATTTCAAGAATTATATCCAGTCTGAATTTGATTTTACCGGAAAAATTAACTGTTTTATTGGCAACAACGGAACCGGCAAAACTAACATTCTGGATGCAATACATTATTTATGCATGTGCAAAAGTTATTTTAATCCTATTGATTCTCAAAACATTCGCACAGGTTGCGACTTTTCTGTTATTCAGGGCATGTTTATGCTTGATGACAAGCAGGAAGATATATACTGTGCCATACAACGTCTGCATAATAAAGTTTTCAAAAGAAATAAAAAAGAATATAACCGCCTTTCCGACCATATTGGTCTTATTCCTGTTGTTGTTATATCGCCTGCCGATGAAAACCTCATTACTGAAGGAAGCGACGAAAGGCGTAAATTCATGAATAGCGTTATTGCACAATATGACAAGCAATATCTTGAGGATAACATCAGGTATAATCATATTCTGATGCAACGTAATAAAATGCTTAAGGAAACCAATATGCATCAGAAATTTGATGAAGATACTCTTACAGCTTATGATGAACAACTAATTCCTATTGGAGAACGCATTTATAATAAGCGCATGGAATTCACCTCTAACCTTATACCTATTTTTAAAAAGTATTACCATTTTATTGCCTCTTCAAAAGAATCAGTTGATCTGGCTTATCATTCCCAGCTTGCTGAAGGATCATTCAGTGATTTACTGAAATCAGCCAGAAGTAAAGACAGAATTCTTCAATACTCTACTTTTGGTATCCATAAAGACGATCTGGTTTTTACACTCGATGGAATCCCAATTAAACGTATTGGTTCACAAGGCCAGCAGAAAACATACCTGGTAGCTCTTAAACTGGCTCAGTTTGAATTTATTAAACAAATCAACGAAAAACTTCCTGTGTTTCTTTTTGATGATATTTTCGACAAATTCGATGAAAACAGGGTAAAACAGATTATTCAGTTGTTTTCTGATGATCATTTTGGACAAATTTTCATTACCCATACTGATCAAAGCCGTATGAAAGAATTATTGCATCAGATAGGTGCAGAATTTAAACTTTTTTATATTGATAATGGCGCTGTTGTATCAGAAGAAACAAACATAATTTAACCCCTATATAGATTTTGTCAGGTTTTCTTACTTTTATGAAAAAAAATTTGCAAAATATTAATCGCCCGGCTATTGAAAAAAAAGTCTGATGAGTTTTTTGGGTTTAGTCAGGATAAATTATTTGGTGAGCCGCGTTTCCGGAACGAATCATTGATTTCTCTGATTAACACCTACACCAGATCGTGACGGAATGATTTGAGAATTAAATTATTTAGCACAGAGAGTATATGCGCAGAAATGAACCACGACCATTGAAGGATATTATCGGCGAATGCCTTGATGATTTGAATATCAAACGTATTCTGAAAGAAAAACGAATTATCGCGCAGTGGGAAAATATGCTTGGTAAAGCCATTGCCAACCGAACCCGCAAAATATTTATTAAGAACCGGACATTATATATTCAGCTTAATTCATCAGTCGCCCGCGCTGAACTATTAATGATCAAACAAGCTATACTTGAAAAAATCAATGAAGCCGCCGGCGAAAAATTAATTGACAATATTATCATTCAATAAAATATTATTTCCCTCCGTTAGGATTTCCGCTCAGTTATCATTGCTCAGCTGAATTTATTTACCAAATCGCTCTGTCATCGAAAAGAAAAAATTACATTCAGTATCCGCATTTTCATCACTGTCAGAGCCATGTACCGCATTTTGCTGAACATCTTGCCCATACAACTTACGTATGGTTCCATCCTCAGCATTGTCGGGGTTGGTAGCTCCCATAAGCTTCCGGTATTCTGCAACAGCATTTTCTTTTTCAAGAATTGCCACAACTACCTCACCTGAGGTCATAAACTGAACGAGGCCTTCATAAAAAGGCTTACCTTTATGTATTGCATAAAAACTTTCTGCCTGCTTTTTTGTTAGCCATATCATTTTTAAAGCAGCAATATGGAAACCATTTTTATTAATTTTATCAAGAATAGCACCGACTAATCCTTTCTTTACGGCACAAGGCTTAATGATTGTTAAAGTTTTTGTCCCTGTCATGTTGCTGTTATTATTTCAGCCGAATATATAAAATATTTCTGACCCTGAATTCAGATGTTAATATCTCATAAAATATTGTAAGGGAAAAATAATGTTAAAATTTTCTTATAAATTGATACATATAATAGAGTGCAGGCAGTTAAAGTTATGTAAATTTGAACTAAAGCATAAATTATCAATGAAAGCAGATAAAAAATCAGGTATCTGGAAAGGTGTTGCTTCACTTAAAAAAAGACTCGGAAAAAGTGAACAAAAGATTACAATTCTGACACACGTGAATCCTGACGGCGATGCTATCGGATCATCGCTTGCACTATTCAATCTTTTATCATTAATTGGCCATAATTGTAAAATATACATTCCCAATGACTATCCGTCTTATCTGAAATGGCTCCCGGGAAATGAAAACATATTTGTTTTTAATAGTAATGTATTAACTGATATACAACAAATATTGACATCGGATATTATTTTCTTTCTCGACTTTAATGACATAAAAAGAATTAAACAACTGCATAAGACAGTAACCGAATCATCGGCATATATTGCACTGATTGACCATCACCCCAATCCCGAAATGAATGTTAACTGCATAATTTCTGATACAGGAGCAAGTTCTACCGGCGAACTGGTTTACAGGTTAATCAAGAAAATTGGCTTGATCGATAAGATTAATAAAGATATCGCTACATGTTTGTTTGCAGCCATAATGACAGACACCGGTTGTTTCAGTTATAATTCATCTTCACCCGATACTTATCAGATTGTTTCTGTATTGCTGAAATACGGTATTGATAAGGACAGGATTTATTACCGTATTTATGATAATTTTTCTGTTGACCGGATGAGGCTCCTTGGATTCGGGCTTAATAAGCGAATGGAATATTTCCCTGAATACCGGACGGCGATGATATGGCTTAGTCGTGACGACTTGCGAAAATATAATTTTCAAACCGGCGATTCGGAGGGATTTGTAAATTATCCTTTGTCGATTAAAGGAATAAGGTTTTCAGCATTTTTTATCGAAAAAGATGATCATATCAAAGTATCATTCCGTTCAAAGGGAAATTTCCCGGTTAACCGGTTTTCAGCTGATTATTTCAATGGAGGCGGCCATTTAAATGCATCAGGAGGAGAATCTTACGACACACTCGACAATACACTTGATAAATTTCGTAAATTGCTTCCGCAATTTAAAAAAGAATTGAATGACTATGATGAATAAATCAATAACGATTTTTTTTCTGATCATTCTTTTCATTATAGCTGCTTGCCATAAGCACAATAAAGAAATTTCCGAAGAGGAATATCGTAAAACCAAAGAGGCTTTGGTGGGTGTAAACCGTATCCTGATTAAAAAAGATACTGAAAAGATAAAAGCATATCTGAAACGCCGAAATATGATTATGCAACAAACTGAATCAGGCTTATGGTATTCTGTAATTGAAAGAGGAGGAGAAAAACTAGTTAAACAAGGACAAAAGGCTACAATTCTATTTAAGGTTGAATTGCTTGACGGCACACCATGCTATAATTCTGATTCACTTGGCCCGAAACAATTCAGGGTAGGCAAGGGAGGGGTTGAATCAGGACTTGAAGAAGGAATACTTTTATTGCATGAAGGAGACAAAGCCGTATTTATTATGCCCCCTCACCTGGCTCATGGACTTATGGGCGATGGCAATTGCATACCCCCAAGGTCTATTGTTGTTTATGAAGTAAAACTTCTTAAATTAGAAGACTAATTTTGCCAACTGATTAATAACATAAAATGAAATGCGGATAATTAATATAACACCAACACCCCGATGATTATCGGAATAATAAATAGTTTCCATTATACCTGAAAAATTAATAAAATAACATGATGAAAACCACATGATTATTAGATATAAACAAAACCATATTTTTAATCATTTGGGTTCCATCATACCTTAAAAGAATAAAAAAAATATGATGAAAAAATCTACATTTGGTTTATTATTATTTATCATACTGTTAGCAACAATTACCTATTCCTGCAAATATTTTTCGAAATACCATGGTTTTAAACATACCCGGCACGGTATTTATTATCAGCTGCATAAAATAGGTGAAGATGAAATAAAAGCCATGCCAGGCGATTATATCACTGTTGACATAACTTACAAAACCATAAATGATTCCGTTTTTTTTACAGGCAGGAGGAAATTTCAATTAACTACACCTGCATTTGAAGGATCTATTGACGAATGTTTTATGATGTTGGCTGAAAAAGAATCGGCCACCTTTATTATTTCAGCCTATGATTTTTTTCATAAAACGTTGCAATCTGCCTTACCATCGTTTTTGAATGAGGAAAGCAAGATGAAAGTAACTGTTGATTTGCTTGAAATACAGACAGAAAGTGAGTATCAAAAAGAGAAGGAAGCATTTTTGCACTGGATTGAAGACTTTGGTGAATATGAAAAGGTAGTTCTGCGTCAATACATTGAAGAAGAAAAAATCCCTGTAGAGTTGATGGCTTCAGGCATTTACTTTATCAATCTTGTTCCTGGCAAAGGTAAAAAAATAGAACCTGGTGACACAATTACCATTAATTATGAAGGACGTTTTCTGAATGGTAAATTTTTTGACTCTACCATCAAACGCAATCAGCCATTTCAATTTGTTTTCGGAACTGAATGGCAGGTAGTAAAAGGGTTGGAAGAAGCTATCGGAATGATGCGGGAAGGAGAAAAATCTTTGGTTATTCTTCCATCTGAGATGGCCTTTGGATCAGATGGGTCATCAACAGGAATTATACCACCTTTTACTTCATTAATTTTTGAAGTTGAAATTTTAAAAGTATCTTCGTCCGGAAAAATATAAACGCAACCTTTTCGTTTGTAATTTCGTCAGTTGTTATATTAAGCTAATAAATAATTATAAATATGAACTTCTTTCAAAAGGTTTTCAAAATTGCTTTAATTTCTGGTGTCCCGGCTTTGCTATTAACATCGTGCCTGAAAAATGACTGGGAAGAATGTGAAAAAAAGTCAAAGGATGAATTAAATAAATATCTGGCATCCCATAATATTTCAGGTGAATATAAAAAAGAAAGCGGTTTGTATTACATTCCCGATACCGTTGGTACAGGCCTTTCTCCGGTAGTCAATAACTATATTGTTGTTAGTTATACAGGATGGTACCTAGATGGTACGATAATTGAAACAACTGATAGTACTTTAAAAAGCGAATGGACTGCCGATACCGTATTCCCTGATTATGTATACGGACCCACTAAATTCAAATTCGGATATAGCCGTCCCGGATTTAATGAGGGATTATACTATATGAAGGAAGGAGGATGGTCTACTCTGATCATGCCAACAGAGATTGCATTTTATGATTGCCGGCCCGTAAAATACAAAATTCACCTAATAAGCGTAATTACTGACCCTGTAAGGTATGAAGATTCGGTTATGTTTAAATATCTCGAAGAAAACTCAATAGATACATCTACTGCTGCATATGAAGGAATTTACTACAAGGAATACTTCTCAACCGGAGATACACTTTCTGTAGAACCAAATGACACAGTATATATCAGATATACAGGTAAATATTTTTATGTCGATAAAGGAGTAATTAAAACTAAAGTGTTTGATTCCAACATTAAAGACCAAAATCCTTTGAAAATAATTTTTGGTAAGAAAACATTATTAGGCGGTTCTATTAAAGCCATTCCCGATGGATTTGAAATTGCCATTGATTCTATGAAACAAGGCACAAAAGCCATTGCAGTTTTACCTTATTCAAAAGCATTCGGTACAAAAGGTCTATACAATTCAACCTATGGATATTATTATGTCCCTGAATATCAGACGGTTATTTATGATCTTTACGTTACACGCGTTGGTAAAGCAAAATCAGGAAAGTAAAATAACAATTAGTATTTTTGTATAATAAAAATAACCGGCTGCTTATGCAGATCGGGTAAGTCTTTTTTCCATGCAGCAATAGTTTTTGTGCATATCAGCTCATTTTCAAGTGTTATATTTGCTGCAATGCATAACAAAGTTTCAGGTGAGCATGATTCTGTTATTGCCTTTAACAATTTGTTATTGCGATAAGGAGTTTCCATGAAAATCTGTGCTTGATTTTCCTGAAATGATCTTTTTTCAAGATATTGCAGTTTCAGTTTACGTTCATGATCCTTTACAGGCAGATATCCGTTAAATGCAAAATTCTGCCCATTAAGTCCCGAAGCCATCATAGCAAGTAATATTGATGAAGGTCCTGTTAACGGTACTATACGAAATCCCGATTTATGTGCTGCCATAATCAGTTCTGAACCCGGATCAGCAATAGCCGGTACACCTGCCTCAGAAAGTAAACCATAATCAGTTTTGTCAAGCTGCTGAAAAAATAATTCAATCTGCTTTTTATCTGTGTGTTCATTAAGTAAATAAAAGCTGATTTCCTCAATTCGTTTTTTAATTCCGATTTTCACAAGAAAACGTATTGCGCTCTTTTCTTCCTCAACAATAAAGTGATCGAGATTTCTGATAATCTCAATGGTTCTTTCAGGAATTACCTCATGGGGAGGCATATTTCCGAGAGGACAGGGTATAAGATACAATGCCGGCATATTATTTACAGAAAATATGCTATAAATCACTAAAATATGTTAATATTTGCCAAAATCAAAATTTTCTTCAACAACAATGCTGATAATTCAAAAAAAATAGATTAATTGCATTTTTATAAATTTGTGCTGAATTTTTTTAACAATTATAACTTTTTATGTATTATAAGAACAATTCGCATCAGCTCAGAAAAATAAGGGATGTTGCAGGTGATCTGGGTCTCGATTACGATTCTATTTTACCCCACGGGCATTATATAGCCAAAATTCCGGTTGATCATCTTTATTCAAAAGTAAACGAACCTGATGGTAATCTTATATTAGTCACAGCAATGACTCCAACTCCTCAGGGTGAAGGAAAAACCACCACAACAATTGGTTTGGGAGATGCATTAAGATTTTTAGGATATAACAGTACAATTTGTCTGCGCGAACCTTCTCTTGGCCCTTATTTTGGCATTAAAGGAGGAGGAACAGGTGCCGGTGCCTCTCAGGTTATGCCTGCCGAAGATATCAACTTACATTTTGTTGGCGATATGTACTCAGTCAGTAAAGCCAATAATCTCTTATCTGCAATGATTGACAATCATATGCAACACGGAAATGATCTTGGCATTGATCCCCGTCGCATTGTATGGAAACGAGTGATTGACCTGAATGACAGGGCACTTCGGGAAATATTTGTAGGATTAGGCGGAGTGCACCACGGAATACCCAGGCCCGATGGGTTCAATATAACTCCTGCATCAGAGGTAATGGCAATTCTTTGCCTTGCCGATGATTATAGCGATTTAGGCCAGAGGCTTGCAAAAATTGTTGTAGGATATACCTACAAAGGCGATCCAATAAGAGCTTCTGATATTCATGCCGAAGGAGCCATGCAGGTATTACTGCGCGATGCTATTCATCCTAATCTGGTTCAAACGCTGGAAGGCACTCCTGCTTTTGTCCATGCAGGTCCGTTTGCCAACATAGCCCAGGGCACAAACAGCACACTTGCAACACGCATGGCACTAAAGCTAAGCAATTATGTTGTAACCGAAGCAGGTTTTGCAACTGACCTTGGCGCAGAAAAATTCTTTCACATCAAATGCCGTAATGCAGGACTTTTTCCAAAAGCTGTTGTTATTGTGGCTACATTAAAAGCAATAAATTACCATGGCGGCTTCACTGATGAAGGCGGATTCGGTAACCTGGCCAAACACATTGAAAACATAAGAGCCTTCGGAATTAATCCGGTTGTTTCAATAAATCGGTTTGAAGATGATAATAATGATGACCTTAAAAAAATTGTTGATTTTTGCAATGGATTGCATGTAGATGCAGTAATTTCAGAGAACTACAAAAAGGGCGGGGCAGGGGCATCAGAACTGGCAAAAGCAGTAATCCGAAGTATTCATGACCATGAAAAAACCGGTGCAAAATTCCTTTATGAAAATGAAATACCTCTTCAGGACAAAATTGATGTAATTGCAAAAAGGATATACGGAGCAGATGGTGTTGATTATGATCACAATGCTTTAACTGACCTTGAACTTATTGACAGGCACGGATTCAGTAAATTGCCTGTATGCATTGCCAAAACATCAAAATCATTATCTGATAATCCTAAACTTAAAGGAAGACCAAAAAATTTCAAAATTACGGTCAATGAACTACGTCTGGCAGCTGGTGCCGGTTTTATTGTTGTAATCTGTGGCAATATTGTTACCATGCCGGGATTGCCTAAAGTACCGGCAGCCGCACGTATTAAGGTCCTCCCCGACGGTAAAGCAGTCGGCCTTTCATAAACATTTGAAACACCCATGCAACACACTTGCATTAACAGGCATGAATAAAAAATGGGTATTACATCCCTGAAGCTTTTAACCCAAAAAATTCCTAAGACTTCTTTGGGTTAAAATATTGTAAGGATGAAAAAGAAGAAAACCTTACAAAATACTCATCGCCTGGCTATCAGGAAAAAAGTCTAATGAGTTTTTCGGGTTAAAATTTTATACGGATGAAATAATTGTGATTGTTACTCATCAGCCAATATCTGTATTATTGATAAACCCAGACTATCCCGATATTCGGGAGCGCTTTAATTTTCCAATAACAATCGGGATTATTCCAATGCCTGATAAAGCAATACACGATAATAGTAAGTTATTTCTTTGAAAGCAGTAGGATAACAATTGGTATATACCAGACATATTAAGTCTTCGGCAGGATCAATAATATAATCTGTAGAATATGCTCCTCCCCATTTAAATGATCCGACAGACCCAGGAATCAGTGCATTGCCTTTTTCAGTAATGATTTCAAAGCCAAGTCCGAATTTATTACCGGTATTCCAAACAGCAAGATCACCAATCTGGTTGGAGGTCATTAATTCAATTGTTTTACGACCCAGAATTCTGCTATTGTTAAATTCTCCCCCGTTAAGCAACATCTGACAAAATCTGGCATAATCTTCAATAGTACCTACAAGGCCTGCACCACCGGAAAAATATTTTTTTGCACCTGCTATCGGGAACAATTGGTTATTTATATCTTCGGACAATTTTAACGGCCCCTTCATATCAGTTTTTTCATAAAGTTTTACGAGTCTTTCTATTTTATCATCAGGCAAATAAAAGTAAGTGTCTTTCATGCCTAAGGGTGTATATATTCTTTCCTGTAAAAACAAATCAAGTGGTTTGCCTGAAATTACTTCTATAAGGCGTCCTATAATATCAGTATGAAGCCCATATGTGAATGATTCCCCCGGCTCATGCACTAATGGTAATTTTGCAAGCCGGTTGACAACCTCCTCAAGTGAAATATTATCCATGCTGTTAAGCATGGGAATACCTGCTTTAATATATATCGGATGCCCATAAGGTATCCCTGCAGTATGATTCAGCAGCTGGCGTATTGTTATTTCACTTCTTGCAGGTCTTGAAGTATAACCCGAATCAGATGGATTAAATGAAACAAGCACTTCAGGATTACTGAAAGCAGGTATATATTTTGAAACAGGATCATCGAGCCAGAACTTTCCTTCTTCATATAGTGTCATTAGTGCAACCGATATAATAGCTTTACTTTGTGAGGCTATTCGGAAAATGTCAGTTACCTGAACCGGAATACTGTCTTCTATACTGCGAAAACCATAAGCTTTTTTATAAACTACCTTACCCTTCCGGGCAATAAATGAAACGGCGTTAGGTATCTTCCCCTGTTCAACGGCATGCTTTAAAAAGGTATCCAATCTTGCAAGTCGTATGCTGGAAAAACCAACTGATTCGGGTGTGGCCGAAACAAAATATTGCGGTTTACTTTCGCTAACTGCAGTATGTTTTGGTGTACAACTAATTAAAAGAAAAAAAATAGTAATGAATAAAACAAACCGATATGTTTTCATGTTAAAAATAAATTTAATAGCTTAAAAAATATAATGAAAGTAAGCCTTGTTTTCCGCTTGTTTTCATCCGGTAAATAAAATTACAACGAATATACATTTTTTGTTTGTATTCTTTATGAAATAATTAGTTTTGCGTCTATCATTTTATTCTTATGAAAGTAACTGATAGCGATTTGAAAAAAATTGCCGGGGCTTTTAAAGGTGACCTGTTCACAGACTATGTAATGCGTGCTTTATACGCAACTGATGCCTCGGCCTATAAAGAGCTGCCAACAGGTGTTGCTCTTCCTAAAGATATTGAAGATATAAAACTGTTGATCAACTATTCAAGAGAAAAGGGACTTACACTCATACCTCGCGCTGCAGGTACTTCTTTGGCCGGACAGGTTGTTGGAAACGGTTTAGTGGTTGACATATCACGTTATATGAATGAAATAATTGAATTAAATGTGCATGAACGGTGGGTTAGGGTTCAACCTGGTGTAGTCCTTGATGAATTGAACATATTTCTTAAACCTCACGGATTATTTTTCAGTCCTGAAACTTCCACTTCAAACAGATGTATGATTGGCGGAATGGTTGGAAATAATGCCTGTGGCGCACATTCGCTAATATATGGCAGCACACGTGACCATATTATTAGCATAAAAGCTTTGTTAAGTGATGGCAGTGAAGTTGAATTCAAACCGCTGGATAAAAAGAACTTTTTCCTTAAAATGGAAAACAATACCTTGGAAGGTCATTTATATAAGCATATTTATGACATTTTATCTGATCCGGAAAATCAGGCGGAGATTAGAAAAGAATTCCCCGATTCCTCGCTGAAAAGAAGAAATACAGGATATGCACTTGATATTTTGCTTGAAAGCGAACCTTTTTCCGGAAATCATCAGCCTTTTAACTTTTGTAAACTAATTGCAGGATCGGAAGGGACTTTAGCGTTTATTACCGAAATCAAACTTAATCTTGTTGAACTACCTCCGCCACAGAAGGGTCTGATTTGCGTGCACCTGAAAACACTTGAAGAAGCTCTCCATGCTAATCTTATTTGCCTTAAACACAAGCCTGCAGCAATTGAACTCATTGATAGTACCATTCTTGAATGTACAAAAGCAAATATTACTCAGCGTAATAACAGATTTTTTATTCAGGGAGATCCCGGAGCAATTTTGGTTGTTGAGTTTGCCTGTGAAACATTGGAAGAAATCAGAGAAATAAAGGAAGGACTTGAAAAGGATTTAACTTCAGCAGGTTATGGTTATCATTTCCCGCTCATTACGGGAGAGGAAATTAATAAAGTGTGGGCTCTTCGCAAAGCCGGACTGGGAGTTTTATCAAATTTACCCGGCGATGCCAAACCTGTTTCCCTTGTTGAAGACACAGCCGTCAGACCCGATTTATTACCACAATACATAGCTGATTTTAAGAAAATATTAGATACGTATAATCTTCAATGTGTCTTTCATGCGCATATAGCAACCGGCGAATTACATTTACGACCCGTACTGAATCTGAAAGACGAAAAAGATGTAAAACTCTTCAGAAAAATCGGAGAAGAAGTAGCACACCTTGTTAAGAAATACAAAGGTTCTCTCAGTGGCGAACATGGCGACGGCCGCCTCCGTGGAGAATTTATACCAATAATCGTAGGTGAAAGGAACTTTCAGTTAATGAAATCGGTTAAAAACACATGGGATCCGGATAAAGTTTTTAATGCAGGCAAAATTATCAACACACCGCCCATGGATACTAACCTTCGTTATAAAACAGGGGAATATAAAGAGGCATTTTCAACAGTATTTGACTATACATCATCACAGGGAATGTTAAGGCTTGCAGAGATGTGCAATGGCTCAGGTGATTGCCGGAAATCATCGCTTATTGGAGGAGTAATGTGTCCGAGCTATCAGGCAACTCGTAACGAAAATACAACTACAAGGGCAAGAGCTAATGCTTTAAGAGAATACCTCACTAACCCCGTTAAGGCGAATCCTATGAATGCCGATGCTATCCGTGAAATACTCGATTTATGTTTGTCTTGCAAAGGATGTAAATCAGAATGCCCTTCCAACGTTGATATGGCTAAGCTGAAAGCTGAGTTCTTACAACATTATTATGATATTAAAGGCGTGCCATTAAGGGCATGGCTTATTGCTAACCTGGCTAAAATTCATAAAATCAACGCTGTCTTTCCATATATATATAATATGGTAATGAAAAACAGAATTACTTCAGGTATTGCAAAAAAAATAATGGGTTTTGCACAACAACGTTCTTTACCGCTTTTATCAAAAAGACCTTTCCGTAAATGGTTAAGAAATAATCTTCCAAAACTAAATAGTAATTGTAATCAAAATAACTCAAAAGAAGTTGTATTGTTTATTGATGAATTCACCAATTACCTTGAAGCCGAAATAGGAATAGCAGCAGTAAAATTGCTTAATCGGTTGGGATATTTTATTCATGTTGTCAATCATCAGGAAAGCGGAAGAACATATTTTTCAAAAGGATTGATAAGAAAAGCAAAAAAAATAGCTTCAGCCAATGTGATTGCTTTTAAACAATTTGCCGATAAAGATATTGCTATTATTGGCATCGAACCATCAGCCATTCTTTCATTCAGGGATGAATATCCTGAACTTGTAAACGCCCAATTGAAGGATATTGCTTTGAAACTTGCCCGGAAAAGTATGCTCATTGATGAATTTATTGCCCGTGAATTTGATGCCGGACGGATAAATAAAGATTGGTTTACTAAGGATGAGAAACAAATTAAATTCCATGGCCATTGCCAGCAAAAATCAATCAGTACAACAACATGGACAAAGAGGATGCTGTCTATTCCGGCTAATTACAAGGTTGAAGAAATCAAATCAGGATGTTGCGGGATGGCAGGTGCTTTCGGGTATGAGAAGAAGCATTATGATTTATCCATGAAGATTGGCGAATTGGTGCTTTTCCCTGAAATTCGTAAAAGTTCAAACGATACAATTATTTCCGCGCCCGGAACAAGTTGCCGGCAGCAGATCAAAGACGGAACAGGCGTGATTGCCCTTCATCCGGTTCAGGTTTTATACAATGCACTGATTAAATAAAAAGCATTAAATGCTATATGACAATTAAAAAAAGAGGATTTGCAAGTGATAACAATGCCGGGATACACCCCGAAATATTTAAGGCAATTGCTGAGGCGAATTCAGGTCATGAAATAGCCTATGGTGATGACCCATACACTGAAAAGGCAATAGCTCTTTTCAAAACCTATTTTGGGGAAGATTGCGAAGTCTTCTTTGTCCTTACCGGAACAGGAGCGAATGTGCTGGGTTTATCAGCAATAGCTCAGCCATATCATACTGTTATTTGTGCCGATACAGCACATATTGCTGTTGACGAATGTGGTGCTCCTGAGAGATTTATCGGGTGTAAGCTGACAGGTGTGTCAACAAAAGATGGTAAATTAATGCCGCCTTTAATAAAACCATGCCTTCATTCAATTGGCTTTGAACATCACGTTCAGCCTCGTGTAATATCAATAAGCCAGAGCACCGAGCTGGGCACAGTGTATTCCTTAAATGAGATCAGTGAATTGGCTGAGTTTGCACATGCCAATGATATGTTCCTGCATATGGACGGGGCAAGATTGTCAAATGCGGTTGTCAGCCTTAATTGTACGTTTATGGATATCACTAAATCAGCGGGCGTTGATATACTCTCCTTTGGAGGTACAAAAAATGGCCTGCTTTTTGGTGAAGCAGTGATTTTTTTTAATCGAGACTTAGCTGAAAATTTCAAATACATCAGGAAAAAGTTTATGCAACTTGCATCAAAGATGCGTTTTATTTCTGCCCAATTTATTCCTTTTTTTGAAAAAGAAATATGGAAAACCAACGCTGATCATGCTAACCGCATGGCCAGATTGCTGTATGATAAAATATCAGTCATTCCGGGTGTGAAAATAACACAACCAGTTGAAGCAAACGGAGTATTTGCGATAATACCCAAACACGCTGTTGAGCCACTACAGCAAAAATATTTTTTCTACATATGGAATTATGAGACAAATGAAATACGTTTGATGACATCTTATGATACTCAGGAAGAAGAGATTATTGATTTTTCTGAAACATTAAAGAGCCTGATCTGAAATCAACACGTGGAAGGTATTAGTAGTGAACTGTCGCCGTAACTTAGAAAACGAAAATCATTCTGAATAGCATATTCATATACCCGCTTCCAGTCATTTCCTATAAATGCTGCAACCAGCATCAGTAAGGTACTGGATGGCTGATGGAAATTAGTAATAAGTTGATTTACACACCTGAATGAATACCCGGGAACTATTAAAAGTCCTGTGCTTGCTTTAATTTCATCCAGATTATGCTTGTCCATATACTTAATAATCAAACGCAAAGATTCTTTTAAACTCAAAATTTCCCTATATTCGTATGGCATCCATTGTTTTATGTAAAATGGTTGTGTATTGCTGTTTTTCAGGTTTATTCCTATCCAGTATAAACTTTCAAGAGTTCTTACCGTGGTAGTTCCTACAGCAATAACCGGCGCAGTATTTTCCATCAGTTTTTCAAGAAGACCTCTTGATACAATAAAATTCTCAGCATGCATCAGATGATCTTCTATCTGACGAGCTTTTACAGGAATAAAAGTCCCTGCTCCCACATGAAGCGTTATTTTTGCTATGCTTATTTTTTTCTGCTGAAGTTTTTCCAGAATACTTTCCGTAATATGTAAACCGGCAGTCGGAGCGGCTACTGATCCGTTGTGACAAGCATAAACAGTCTGATAACGCTGACTATCAGCCTCCTCAGGCTGCCTTTTAATATAAGGAGGCAATGGCACAATACCGAATTTCTCAATTATTTCAGCAAATGTTACTGAAGTATCTGTCCATGAAAATTTAACTTTAAAACCATCGGTAGTCTTAGCTATTTTTTTAATTTTCAGTTCAAAATGTTTACTGTTTATGGTTAACACCTGGCTCAGTTCATCTGTTTTCCATTTTTTTAAATTGCCTATAAGACAATCCCATATACACTCGCCTCTGGAACCCAGAGCTTTTGAATAATCAACAGGGTCAGCAGGATTCAGGCAGAATATTTCAATAGTACTCCCCGTAGGTTTATTTAATCTTAACCTTGCATGTATCACTTTTGAGTCATTTATTACCATAAGTGACTCTGATTCAAGGTAATTATCAATATTTCGAAAGATATCCTGTGAGATATAATTATTCTTAAATATCAGTAACCTCGACATATCTCTTTCCTTTAAAGGATGTTGTGCTATCCTTTCTTCAGGAAGATCATATATATAATCATCTAAGTTTAGTTGTGGCTTCAATGTTTATCAATTTAAGGGTAAAAATAACTAATTTTGCCTGTCAAATGATTTATTGTAAAATGAAACGAGGTTTTAACACACATGCCTATGATTACAGGATGAGCTAAGTATGACCTGGTAAAAAAATAAACAAATGAGATTCAAAATTGGAGATAAAGTTAAGTTTTTAAATGACACCGGAGGAGGAAAAGTCAGCCGGATTATTGCTAATGGCTATATTTATGTTATGACAGACGATGGCTTTGAAATTCCGGTAAATGCTAATGAACTTATTATTGATTCATCATTTACAAGCTTTGACGATGTTAAAGACAACAAGCCTGATGTACATACTGTTGGTAATAACGATACTGTTAATCTTTCCCTGAGAGAATCAGTCAGTAAAAAAAGGAAAATACCTGCAGGTCTGCCTGCTGATACACAGCTTAATATACACATGGGTTTAGTTCCCTCAGATTTCAAAGCCATCTATAAAACACAGATTAGTTGCTACCTGATTAATGACAGTGATTATTTCATCTATTTCATGGTTGGGACACAAATACAGGGTAGTTTTTATTATCTTTCAAGCGGTGAAATAGAACCTGATACAAAATTACTTCTTCATGAATTTGATCAGGCCACACTCGCTAAAGTAAGCAAATTTCATCTTCAGGCAATAATTGTTTCTGAGGGGCACTATTATCCGGTTTCGCCGGTCAATAAAGAAATAGATATCTCACAATATGATTTCTTAAAGAATCATATTTATAAGCCAAATGATTTTTTTGAAGAAAATGCTTTAATTATTGGTTGTGTTCAAACAAAAAAATCATTTACTCAGGTAATGAATGAAGAAAAAGACCGAGAAAACGGGAAAAAAACGGCCGAAGGCGCTAATCTCAACAGACAAGGAGATACAATAGAGGTTGACCTTCATATTGAGGCACTTTGTAATGATTATACACAGCTTTCAAATTCAGATATTCTGAGGATTCAGCTGAGTCATTTCAGAAATGCCCTTGAAGATGCAATAAGTAATAAAAAGCGCAGGATTGTCTTTATACATGGGGTAGGAAATGGAACACTAAAACTTGAGTTACGTAATGAACTTAAAAGAAATTATCCTGAACTGGTTTATCAGGATGCTTCTTTCAAAGAATATGGTTTTGGAGCTACTTTGGTGCATCTGAATGTATCTAAATAATTAGCATAAAAGCAGCAGACTGACCTGTCGCTCTGATATATCTGATGATATATCGGGGAGGAAAGTCCGGACAGCACAGAACACTGCACTTTCGAAATGGAAGATGTCCGTGAGGGCATAGTAACAGAGAAGAGAATGACCGCCCGCTAAAGACGAAGAAGGTACGCCTTCAGAAAAGCTTTGGCGAGCAAGGGTGAGAAGGTGGGGTAAGAGCCCACCAGGGCATGTGGCGACACATGCTGCTGTCTGTCTTGCAGGCTGCAAGATCATGTATATCGCGGTTCAGTTGTTGTTCGCAATGATGCTGATATCAGAAATGATATTGGCAGCCGCGAGGGGTAGATCGCTCAGATAAATGACAGGTACCCTTCGGGGGTTACAGAATCCGGCTTACAGGTCTGCTGCTTTTTTTTATTTCTGCCAATAAATATAACCAATTAACAGTAGTTCACCAAAATAAAGAAAGCCTGCTGTTAAAACAGGCCTTCTGCGAATATGGGTCCAATTGTTAGGGTTAAGAATGTAAATTTAATAAATTTGTTGATAAGTCCAACTCCTTATTAATAATTTATTATATCTGTTATCTTAATTTGTTGATCATATGTTACTTATACAGAATAATTATAATCAGTTTTCAAATTCAATAATTGTTTTTCTGATTTTAACGAGTTTTTCAAGAAGATTTTCAAGCATATCAAGCTTTAGCATATTAGCACCATCCGATTTTGCTAACATAGGTTCGGGATGCGTTTCAAGAAAAATTCCATCAACGCCTACTGCAATACCTGCCCTGGCAATGGTTTCAATGAGCTCCGGTTTGCCTCCGGTGATCCCAGAGTGCTGGTTAGGTTGCTGTAATGAATGAGTTACATCAAGCACAATGGGAAAATTAAATTTTTTCATTTCATGAAGTCCACGGAAATCAACTATCAGGTCATGATAGCCAAACATAGTACCTCTGTCGGTAAGCATTATATTATTGTTACCTGTATGCAATATTTTTTCAATAACAAATTTCATCGACTCAGGGGCTAAAAACTGGCCCTTTTTAACATTAACCGCTTTTCCGGTTTTGGCGGCGGCAACCAGTATGTCAGTTTGCCGGCATAGGAAAGCAGGTATCTGTAGTACATCTACATATTGTGAAGCAAAATAAGCTTCTTCAGGTGAATGAATATCTGTTAAAACCGGTATCTTGAAATGCTTTTTAACATCTCTGAGAATTTCAAGTGCTTCCCTGTCACCAATTCCGGTGAATGAGTCAAGTTTTGACCGGTTTGCTTTCTTATAAGAACTCTTAAAAATATATGGAATCTGTAATTTGTCTGTTATACCAACGATTTTTTCAGCTACTTCAAAACAGATTTCTTTGTTTTCAACCACACATGGCCCTGCTATAAGAAAAAAATTACGGTAATTAATATGCCTGATTTGTGGAATTGTTTCAACAGTTTTCATTTTTAATTTATTAATATTTAATGTATTATGAGCATATTTAACCAAAACAACATTGTACGGAAAACAAGGTTGGTTTTATAATATCTGATCGAATTTCACGTTTAACTCAAATTTACGTTAAAAAACTCAATATTCATACTTACCTTTCCAAAGTGTGTTAAGTTTCATTCTTATTTCTTTTTCACGAGTGTTTTCCTGAGGTTTGTAAATTACTTTTTTTCGTATTTTATCAGGCAGAAAATCTTCCTGAACAAAATTGCCTTCATAGTTGTGTGCATATTTATATCCCATTCCATATCCCAACTCTTTTAACAAACCGGTAGGTGCATTTCTGATTGCAAGAGGTACAGGAAGATCTCCGGTTTCTTTTACAATCCTTTGCGCATCATCAATAGCCAAATAAGCAGAATTACTTTTAGGCGAAGTGGCCAGATAAATAGCGGTTTCCGACAGAATAATCCTCGACTCGGGCCAGCCAATCATATTAACAGCGTCAAAACAAGCTGTTGCCAGTAATAAAGCATTAGGATTAGCCATTCCGATATCTTCAGCCGCAAGAATCAGCATCCTTCTGGCTATGAATTTAGGATCCTCGCCGCCTTCTATCATTCGTGCAAGCCAGTAAACTGCAGCATTCGGGTCGCTTCCACGCATAGATTTTATAAAAGCAGAAATTATATCATAATGTTGTTCGCCACTTTTATCATAAAGCGGCATTTTCTCCTGAATTTTCTGTAATACAAGTTCATTAGTTACTATCAGCGGCATTCCTTCATTATACTGAAATGACCCTATTATTAATTCAATAATATTCAAAAGTTTACGGGCATCTCCACCAGAATACCTCAGTATTGCCTCATATTCTCTAATCTCAATTTTTAAATTCCTTAAATAATAATCGTTCTTTAAAGCACGTTCCAAAATTTTCAATAAGGCTTCTTTGCATAGAGGTTTCAAAATATAGACCTGGCAACGTGATAAAAGGGGAGAAATAACCTCAAATGATGGATTCTCAGTAGTTGCACCAATGAGGCAAATAACACCCTCTTCAACTGCGCTTAGAAGTGAATCCTGTTGAGCCTTATTAAACCGGTGAATTTCATCAATAAAAAGTATTGGTGCCGGTTTATTAAAAAATTGTTGTTTTTTTGCTTTTTCAAGTGTTTCACGAACATCCTTTACCCCCGAACTTACTGCACTTAACTGATAAAAAGGCCTGTCAAGTTTGTTTGCAACTATTCGGGCCAGTGTTGTTTTTCCTACCCCGGGCGGCCCCCATAATATAAAGGAAGTTAAATGGCCTGAGTCAATCATCTGACGAAGGATAGCGTTATCACCTGTAAGGTGTTCCTGCCCGACAAACTCCTCAAGGTCTTTCGGACGCATCCTGTCTGCAAGAGGTTGATTAGTTCCCGCCATTTGAAACACAAATAAAATATAAAATTAGCCAATTGTTTTTAAATTTTTTCAGGCAATTAGTTTTTATTACTTTTATCCGGTTTAATTCATTATTTTAAAATGAAAGATAAAGTTGTCATTATAACAGGTTCATCTTCAGGCATTGGTTTAGCTACAGCGCGTAAGTTTGCCCAAGAGGGTTCAAAAGTAATGCTTGCTGCGCGTTCGTTTGAAACCATAAATGCCATTGCTGATGATTTAAACAATAACGGTTTCATTGCAGCTGCCTGTAAAACAGATGTGACTAATGAAGATGAATGCCGCAACCTGATTAATAAAACAATTGAAATCTTTGGTAGTGTTGATGTGCTGATTAATAATGCAGGTATTTCAATGCGTGCTCTTTTTAAGGATGTTGATTTATCGGTATTGAAAAAACTATTTGATGTTAATTTCTGGGGTGCTGTCTATTGTACAAAATATGCACTCCCGCATCTCATCAGAAGCAAGGGATCTGTTGTTGGTGTATCTTCAGTTGCAGGCTTTGTAGGTCTTCCTGGCCGGACAGGTTATTCTGCATCCAAATACGCTTTGCATGGCTTTCTTGAAACACTGCGGATTGAAAACCTGAAAAACGGACTTCATGTGCTTATTCTGTGTGCCGGATTTACAAGTTCCGATATACGGAAAAAAGCACTGACTGCTGACGGAACACCTCAGGGATTCACACCCCGTGAGGAAGAAAAAATGATGACGCCCGAACAGGTTGCTAACGCTATTTATAAAGCAGTAAAACATAGGAAAAAATACAGGATTCTTACACTTGAAGGAAAAATGACTGCATTGGTAAAACGAATAGCACCAAGTTTTCTTGAACATGCAGCTTATTTAAAAATGAAAAAAGAACCAAATTCACCTTTAATCTGATATGTTTGTTACCGAAACCAAGATAAGAGTCAGATACGGCGAAACTGACCGCATGGGTTATCTTTATTACGGCCATTATGCCGAATATTTTGAAGTTGGCCGTACTGAAATGCTTCGGACACTCGGAATGACCTATAAAACGATGGAAGATAACGGTATTATTTTACCTGTCAGGTCAATGTCAATTAGTTTTAAGCACCCTGCACAATATGATGACTTACTAACGGTGAAAACCTATTTAAAAGCTTTCCCTGAAGTAAAACTCGATTTCTATTATGAAATTATGAATGAAAAAAACCTGTTACTTTGCAGCGGAAATACAGTCCTCGTTTTTGTTGATGCCAAATCCAAAAAAGTCCTTCGCGCACCGAAATACTTTCTTGAAGCAATTAAAAAATATTTTGATAATTAAACCCAAATTACGCATTAAACCCTGATTAATCAGGAACCTTAATATCGATTATGCCATATTTAATGCGTAATTTGGATAAAGCTTATATTTCGCTGCGAATACAGTTATTTCTGTCAAGTTAAGGTGTATTCGTATTATTTCAGATTAATTTGCTTCTCCGGGAAATTTAAATTCATCATCAGGAATGTCTTCATTAATTAAAATTTTTGTAAAAATCAGGCTGTTGATAACTTGCCCTGAAACCTTTGTTTCTATTGCAAAAGGCATCAATAATCCATTACCAACTTCCTGATAATCTGTAAAGTAAGTTTCTGTTACCTGTTCCGGTTGATTTCCCATTTTGGCATTTGATCTAACCATTATTGGCAAATAGGTTGTTTTATCTAAAAAATAATACATTGTTGTTTCCTTATCTTGCACTCCTTTGTTTTTTATCAGTTTTAGCTTAAAACACTGAATACCTTGTATTTCTTCTGTACCCTCAAGAACTACTTCATGCCCTTTTGACGCATAATCAATAAATGGGTCTTCAATATCAGCATCATTAATAATTTGTCTGGCCATATCGTCAGGCAGTTTCTGGGCTGCATCACCCGCAAACGGATTGAGCATCCATGCAGTTTTTCCATCATAAGCCTGAGGAATAAGTTGCTTCCCCATGATGTCAACCATTATTTTTATTTTGTTCGGTCTTTTCTGATAAAAAATAAACGAAAAATCACCCTGAGGCGTGGGAGTTTTTCCATAAGCTTTGGTAGTATTGTGTTTCTTTAATTTTTCAACACCACCAATACTTTTATAATAATTACCCAGAATTTCATCAACTGTTTGTGATTTAACGATAAAAAAACAGAAAAACAGTACTAAAACTGATAATATTGATTTTTTCATAATAAATAAGATTAATTGGTTTTAAATAAGTTTAAGCGTTGAAATTACATTAAAAAATTATACTAACCGGATTTTCATAAAAAATATTTTCAGGATAATTATTTGCTTTGGCTAATTTAACTATCTTATAGAATGAAAAATTACCTCAAATACAGGCAGAATTAATTGAAAGGATGTTCTTTAAAAAAATCCGGATTGTAATGTTCAGCACTTTCAAGTTCCTGGATCCAGCCATTATAAAAACCTAAATTTTCCATTTCTTCAATTACTTCCATGTATTCCTCTTTTGTTGTGTTTCTGCTTAAATATTTATGACCTGAAACAAAGGGGATTGGTTGGTATTGAGCCATTAGCGATAAGTGCACAGAAGTACCGATTTCCTCAGCAATCCATCTGAGAATTCTTTTACTGTCAGTTGTTTGTCCCGGTAATACCAAATGTCTTATAATTAGTCCATTTAATGCCTGACCATCATCATCCAATATAAGCGTACTCCCTTTTTGTCTGTGCATCTCTTTAACAGCCCTCATGGCTACCTGCGGATAGTCTTCAGCATCCGAATATAGTTTTGATATAGATGAATCAAAATATTTAATATCGGGTAGATAAATACTTATTTTATCTTCAAAAGTCCTTAATATTTCTGTTTTATCGTAACTATTTGTATTATATACGGTTATAGGAAAGTAATTTCTTTTATGCAGAGCGTCTATTATAGAATGTACATGTGGCGTGAAGTGAGTAGGAGAAACAAATCCTACCGCCCGGCAACCTTCATTAAGAATATTGACTACTTTATCGGCAATTTCTTCGAGAGTAAAGTACTTAATCAGCCCAAAGCAATCATTTCTGCTTATCTGGTAGTTCTGACAATACAAACACTGTAAATTACAATGTGCAAAAAAAATGTTACAGATACCTTTCTGGCCGCTTATTGCAGGTTCTTCTCCTTTGTGATTACAGATTGCCCCAATTTCAAATCTGTCAGAACAATGACAATATCCACGTTTACCCTCAACCCTGTTGGCACCACAATTTCGGGGACATAAAGTGCAATTTCTTAATAAAGAAAGCATAATTCTGACTCAAATTTAAAATAAAACAAAACACTCAATTGGTAATTTACCTTTTATTTTTAACTTTGCAGCTCTTTCGGTCCGTAGCTCAGCTGGTAGAGCACGTGACTCTTAATCATGGGGTCGAGGGTTCGAATCCCTCCGGACCGACACACTTAAGAAATAAAGAGTTTATCAATTCGTTTTGTCAGATGAGGGTGTGAAAGAAATTTTTCTGTAAACCACGTCCAGAATCCGGCCTCAAGTCTGTAACTCTTAATGTATTCATTTACATCAATCTGGTTATATAGAGATTTTCCTCCGGCAAGCAGCAAAAGACCATGCTGTGCAGCTTCAGGTGATGATACTGCAAAACCTATTTTATCACAGGTATATTCACACGCCCGTGAATAAGCCAAACCAAGAAAAGGTACCAGGTAGGCCGGAAAGAGTAAGGTCTTTTTAAGCATATGATGCCTTTTTATATGAGCCAGCTCATGACCAATAATAAATGGTAGTGATTTATTTCCTTTTGAAGCACCGGCTTCAACAATATCCGAATATAAAATAATAAAATTATTCCCCATAAATCGGGTAGCAAAGGCATTCAAAAGACCTCCTGATTCAATAATATAAGTCTCGGGTGCAGTAAGTTGAAGTTTTGAAGCTATCTGATTGGTTAACTGATAAATGTATGGAAACTGTTTTTCGGAAACTTTAACCGCACTACCTCTTAGAAAGCCTATTAAAAATCCTTTCTTCAATAATAACAACAAAGAAAATAACAGGATATAAGTAATCAGAAAAGCAAAAATCGTACTGCTCCATTCAGTTTTTAGCATAATAGCGCTAAATCCGAGGACTGCAAAGAAAAAAATAGTTATTATCAACATAATGACGAAATAGGCTCTTTCTTTCGGATTAATATAGTATTCTGCCTTTTTGTAACCTCTATCAGGTGTTTCGGTTTTCTTTGCTAAGATCTCCCGGTTCAATGAAGCAGTTTTGGCCCTGAACCATTCTTCAATATTCTGACCCATGCAGTAATTCTCACGCAGATAATGGATAAAATCAGCAATGTAAGCTTTATCCAACAGTAATTCATTATTTCTGGTATTGTCTTTAATAATCAGTGACTGGTCATGAATGATTATATTAAAATGTTCATTAGCTGTCTTTTCTGATAACACTTTATATAAATTATACAATAAAGTGGGATTATTGTGCAGATTCATCCCGAAAAGCCAGTTTTTAAAATTTGTTTCCTGCATACTCATCTATTTTGATTTTTTAATAGCTAGTTCAATATAATAAATTATGTCATCAATATGTTCAAGACCGACAGATACTCTCAGCATTCCATCGGTAATTCCCGATTCGCTTCTTTCCTGCACTGTAAGTTTTGAATGTGTTGTTGTAGCCGGATGCGTTATAATAGTGCGTGTATCTCCAAGGTTAGAGGTAATTGATAAGAGTTCAAGTGCATTTATAAAGCGCATAGCTCTTTTAATACCACCTTTAAGCTCGAACGTAACAATGCCTCCTCCGAGTTTCATTTGCTTCTTGGCCAATTTATACTGCGGATGTGAAGGCAAAAAGGGATATCTTACCCAGTTGACCTGATTATTATTCTCGAGGAATTTTGCCAGCTGTAAGGCATTTGCACAATGCCTTTCCATTCTTACTGGCAGGGTCTCCAGACTTTTTGAAAGGAGCCATGCTGAATGTGGCGAAAGTGTTGGTCCAATTATCCTTGAAAACATTCTTACATCTTTAATATTATCTTTGCTTCCAAGCACAGCTCCTGCTATAGTGCGTCCCTGTCCGTCTATGTATTTGGTTGCTGAATGTACTACAAAATCGGCACCATACTCAATTGGCCTTTGTAAATAAGGCGTAGCAAAACAATTGTCAATGATTACATACAGTCCGTGCTTTTCTGCCAATCTGCATATCCATTTCAGATCAATAAGTTCGACACCCGGATTTGAAGGCGTTTCGGCAAAAATTACTTTCGTTGTCGGCAATATACTTTCTTCCCAAGTCTTCTTATCATTATTTAATACAAAGGTGTGCGAAATGCCCCATCTCGATAATACTTGTGTTATCAGAAGTCTGGTTGTACCAAATATTTGGTTTGATGATAAGATGTGATCTCCCGGCCTTAGAACTGAAATAAAACTCAGAAAAATTGCGGACATACCCGACGAAGTAGCAATGCCGTCTTCTGCACCTTCTAAGGCACACATTTTTTTTATGAATTCATCGGTATTCGGATTGGAAAACCTGCTATAAATATTACCTTCCAATGTTTCAGCAAAAATATCCCTGGCCTCTTCTGCACTATT
>FWPV01002656.1_pt1 | contig 42941 bp, 31 predicted proteins | sample 2228371 | NCBI WGS metagenome assembly FWPV01 (sample SAMEA103939776, study PRJEB20133) | metagenome
GGTCGAAACCCCGATTTTGCAACCCTTATATGGCGGGGCGGCAGCGCGCCCTTTCATCACCCATCACAATCAGCTCAAGCAAGATTTATATCTGCGAATTTCCTTTGAGCTCTATTTGAAGCGGCTGTTGGTCGGAGGCTATGAGCGGGTTTATGAGATCGGGCGCGATTTTCGCAACGAAGGTGTGGATCGCACCCATAACCCCGAATTCACCCAGCTCGAGTTTTATATGGCGTATGCCGATTACGAACAGGTGATGGCGCTTACGGAGGAGATGATTGTCTATGCCGCGGACAAGGTTCTGGGGAGACGCACCTTTAGCTACCAGGGGATGCAAATCAACCTGGAGCCGCCGTGGCAACGAATTGAGTTGAATGAAGCGATTCACGAAATGGCAGGGATTGATATTGAGGCGCACCCCACCGCGGTGAGCCTGGCATCGGCAATGCGCGCCAGAGGTTTGCAGCCCGACCCAGCCGCCACGCGCGGCAAGTTGATCGACTCTCTTCTGGGAGATTTTGTCGAGCCAAAACTCATTCAGCCCACCTTTATTTATAACTATCCGCGCGATATTTCGCCCCTTGCCAAAAGCAAGCCCGGCAACCCGCAGATTGTAGAGCGTTTTGAAGGTTTTATCGCGGGCTTTGAGCTGTGCAACGCCTTTACCGAACTTAACGACCCGCTCGATCAGGAAGCGCGTTTCCTGGAGATGGGGCGCGATTACAATGCGGATGACGAAGAGCGCCACCCGGTGGATGAAGACTATCTGCGGGCGATGCGTTACGGTATGCCGCCCAATGGCGGCTTTGGTATGGGCATCGACCGCCTGACCATGCTCTTCACCGATAGCGCCAACATCCGCGAAGTGATCCTCTTCCCTCACCTGCGAGAGAGGGAGTGAGATGTTTGAGAGACAATCGCCGGGTTGTGTAGGAAAGTGAAAAAACCTTGACTTTTGTCTTTCATTGGTTATAATCCTTGCCATATACCCCAAGACCCCAGCGCGGAGACAAGTAACCGTCCATCCAGGCAGAGAGCTGTCGGCAGGTGCGAGACAGCAGGACAAGCGGTGAAATCCCCTCCGCCGGTCCTTTCCGGACCAGGCACCTCCGCAGGGGCAAACGCCAATCGGGAACGTCTGGCGTCTTGCCGTAAGGAGGATCGGGTTCGCCCGTTAGCGCGAGACAGAGGCTGCAAAGAAGACCTTTGCGGCAAATGCAGGTGGCACCACGAGCGCCCCCCTCGTCCTGCGCGGACCGGGGGGCGTTTATTATTCATCTCGTTGATGGAGGTGCTATCATGATTGATCTGAATCTCATCCGTGAAAAACCAGACGTCCTGCGTCGGGCGCTGGCTGCTCGCCAGATGGAGACTTCGCCGGTGGATGACATCCTCCACCTGGACGAAAAGCGTCGCGCCTTGATCCAGGAAGTTGAGGCGCTCAAAGCTGAGCGCAATCTGGTCTCCAAAGAGATTGGGCAAATGAAAGACGCCGCAGCGCGCCAGGAGAAAATCGAAGCGATGCGAGCTGTTGGAGATCGAATCGCCGCCCTGGAAGAGTCGCTGCGCCAGGTGGAAGCTGAACTGAATGACATCCTGGCTGGCGTTCCCAACATCCCCGACCCACGCACGCCAATCGGGATAAATGAGCAGGATAACCAGGTGATCAAGACGGTTGGCGAGATTCCCCGCTTCGATTTTGAGCCCAAGCCACACTGGGACCTGGGTCCGGCGTTGGGCATAATCGACTTCGAACAGGGAGTTAAAATTACCGGTTCACGCTTCTATGTCCTCAGCGGGGCTGGCGCCAGATTGCAGCGGGCGTTAATCTCCTGGATGCTGGATCTGCACGCCCGGCAGGGCTATCTGGAGAAGTACCCGCCCTTCATGGTGAAGAGTGCCACCCTCTTTGGCGCCGGTCAATTGCCCAAGTTCTATGACAACCTTTATAAAGACCATGAAGAGGATTTGTGGATGGTGCCCACGGCTGAAGTGCCCCTGACCGGCTTGCATATGGATGAGATCCTGGACGAAGCCAGCCTGCCGCGCTACTATACCGCTTATACCCCATGTTTCCGCCGCGAGAAAATGAGCGCCGGTCGAGATGTGCGCGGCATCAAACGCGGTCATCAGTTCGATAAAGTGGAGATGTACATTTATTGCAAACCCGAGGATTCGCCAGCCTGTTTTGAGAAAATGGTGGCAGACGCTGAGCAGACCTGTGCTGAGCTTGGGCTGACATATCGGGTGATCCAACTGTGCACCGGCGATCTTGGTTTTGGCTCGGCAATCACCTATGATATCGAAGTGTGGGCGCCGGGTTGCGGGGAGTGGCTGGAAGTCTCATCCATTTCGAATGTCACCGATTTCCAGGCGCGCCGGGGGAATATCAAGTATCGCCCGGCAGATGGCAGCCGCGCCCGTTTTGTGCATACCCTGAACGGCTCAGGGCTGGGCATGCCGCGCACTTTGATCGCGGTGCTGGAGAACTATCAACAAGCCGACGGCTCGGTGGTGGTGCCGGAGGTCTTGCGCCCCTGGATGGGCGGCATTGACGTGATTCGCTCTTAGGGATGGTCAAGGTTTCTGATGCCCTCCTGGCTTAATCTCTCGCTTTTTGCCCTGGTCCAGATTTTTATGTTGGTAGGTCTGGTAGGCTCGATTGTGCCCCTCTTTCCGGGACCGTTCATCATGTGGCTGGCGGCTTTGGGTTATGGCGTGGCGACAGGGTTCGATACGATTGGCGTGATCGTTTTTGTCATGATCACCCTGTTGGTTATCGCTGCCGGCGTGGTGGACAACTTATTCATGGGCGCCGGGGCGCGTACGGGCGGGGCTTCATGGAGCACAATCATCATCGCTTTGATTGCCGGGGTGATGGGGACAATCCTGCTGCCGCCCTTCGGGGGCATCATTGCCGCTCCGGGGGCAGTTTTATTGCTGGAGTACCTGCGGGTGCGCGACCTGCAAAAAGCCTGGCTGGCATTGCGCGGCATGACCCTGGGATGGGGATTATCGTTTGTCGCCCGCCTTTCCCTGGGGCTGATCATTATGATTTTATGGTGGTTGTGGGTGTGGCAGAACAACCTCAGGAGTTAGGGTCGAAAAACACCATCCCCACCCCCATTCGCTCCAAGCCTTCGTTTGCCCAGTATTCGATGAGCATCGAGTCTGAGTCGAGGGCTTCAACCAGGGTTGGGATGGAGCGCTGATCTCCGATCAACGCCAGGGCGCGCATCATTTCTAAGCGCATCCTTGGCGAGCTTTGAGGCAGCTTTTCCAGCAAAGCGGGGGTGGCTGTGGCTCCAATGGCAGCCAGAGCGTTGCCCGCCAGCCTTACGACCAGAGAATCGTCATCTCCCAAAGCCTCTATCAGCGCCGAGACGGCGCGTTCGTCGGGGTGTAACTGCAGTCCAAGGGCGGCGCACTGGCGCACCGCGGCGTCCTCATCTTTGAGCGCCTGCATCAACAGGGGGACGACCTCCGTATCAGGTATCTCTGCCAGGGCGCGAACCGCCCACCAGCGCGTCTCCGCCAGCGGATGGTTGATAAGCCCTTTGAGAGCGGAGATGGCTGCCTGCCCATGAGCGGCTAAGCGACGTGCAGCGCTCTCTGCCAGTCCATCATCCCCACTGAGTAAAGCCTCCAGGGTCTGAGCTAACTCGTCCATGCTTCTGCCGAGATGGGAGGCGTTGGCTCACTCAGCCGGCGGTGGTATCGGCAGGGCTTCTTTGGCGGTTTTGATCCATTTGTCCCCTTCATCAATCAGCATCACCGGGATATCCTCGCGGATAGGGTATTTCCGCCCGCAATCCTGGCAGATGAGCCAGCTTTCCTTGTAGTATTCCAGTAACCCTTCTTTTTCCCGCACGCAGGCGGGGCAACGCAGGATCTCAAGCAAATCTTGACTGACCATTTGGTGTCCATCCTTACTTCTTTGTTGAAGATATTCCAGAGATGAGCATCGAGCCATACCACTCTGGCTTTGGCGAGACGCGTCGCGCAGCCGGGTGTGATTAGCGGCACGCCACCCGGAAACTATCCAGCTCCAGATTCTTCTTTAACCAGTCAAAGTTCATCGCGTTTGCCTGGGGACAGAATTGCTCCGTCTCCAGATTGTATTCTACCCCAAAGACAGCCTTTCCAGCCTGGATAAATGGCAGGAGAAGGCTGCACTCGTCATATTCGAAGCATTGCTCATTCAACGCCCAGTCGAAGTGGGACAGCAAATCCGGAATCTGCCCCAGGTCATTCTTCAACCCGATGGACAGGTTTCTGGCGTGCGCCTGATCTGCAAGCCAGATATTGAAGTTGAGCTGGTCTTGAGCTGTGAGGGGGAACCCGGTATCGTTAATGTAGCCATCCACATTGTCCGCCTCGACTCCATCACAGCCTTTCTGCCGGGCGAGATCCAGGCGGTGTGTCAAAATTGGGCTAAGCGAATCGATCTGGCGGATATCCAGCCAGCGTTCGTCTTGCCAGCCCTCCAATGGCTTACCCAGCGTCTCAGGTGGATATTGACCCGCGTCCGGACGCCAGTCTTCCCAACTCCCGGCGCTGAAATAACAAACGACGGTTCTTCCATTGGCGTGAAGCTCATCTATGACTGCCTGAGGCGCATCGAAAAGGTCAATGTCGTACATTTGGGCTGAGATGGAGGTGTCAATCTCACCGCTCAGTTGCCATTGCCAGGATGTACCGGGAGAGGGCATCCACCAGCTTTTTGGGTGGGGGGTTGCGATGCTGAAATTGTTTTCGATGAGGGGTAAGCTGAGCCGCTCGCTTTGGCGGAGAGTGGCTTGGGTGTTGGATGGGTTTTCTTTGGCTGACGCCTGAGGGTTCTCGACGCGCGGGGCGTTACAGCCGGTCAGAAAAATGGCAACCGCGGTCAGAATCGCCAGAAAAATCTGGCTCGATAGAGGGACGGGTGAAGCGAGAGAGGCGGGTTTGACCCTCATCAGTTATCGCGATTGCGGTTTTTGGGTATCTTTGTGCCGGGTCCGTACTCGTACACCGCTTGCCAGGGCATGTAATGGGTGGAAAACTGGTCTTTGAGGTACACTTCCCCGTCGCGATAGACAGTGCGGTAGATTGTCACGTCTGCGCCAGCAGCTTCCCAGTCCACCTGGCGGATTTCACCCTCTCCCAACTCGGGATTCTCTTGATAAAGCGGGTCGGGTGGGTCAACGATGTTTTGCAATCCGGTCGTATCCCATTCCACCCGCCGACCATCGGAGGTCGAATAGAATTTCCAGGTGAGCTTGCGGGCTGCGGCGTTGACATATGTCTCCATCAGCAGCCAGTTGGGGGTGTCATTGGTGAACTTGAAATCCACCACCGGCACAAAGACCGTGGCGTCCAGCCCTGCCAGGTTGGGGTCCACCCCGCCGGAAGCGGTTTGCTCGTAATAGGAGACCCGGTAAGCGTGTGAATGGCGCTCAACGATGGGATAGCCGCCCAGGAAAGCGGTGCGGAACAGGGTGGTGCTGACCTGACATACCCCACCCCCCACGCCTTTGATGGTGCGATTGCCGTAAATGATCAATGCCTCAGCATAACCGTTGTCCAGGCTTACATCACCCAGCACCTCTCCCATGGAGAATGTCTCGCCCGGAGCCACCAGGACGCCGTGGAAGCGCGCTGCGGCGGTCTCGATGTTTTGGATGCGAGAGGCGCTTGAGCCATAGAAATACGAGGTATGGACGCTGACCAGTTCGCGTATGCCGAGTTGCTCGGCGGTGGCGTCGTCGGTCACCGGTGGATTGGTGTAATCGAGCACCAATGCCACATTGTGCTCTCCCTGTCCCAGTTTCTCGTTGATGGTCTGCAGGCTGGCTTCGACGTTCAACGTGCGCCCGATGACGGCGGGTTGAATCACTTCCAGTTGGCGGGTGTCGTCGTTGAAGATAAAACGCGCATTTGCCGGTTGACGGGATAAATCATCGGCGATGCCCTGCAGGAAGCTGCGCAGGCTGTCGGTTTTCAGCCCGACCTGGTAGCGCGCGCCTTCATTGGTCTCAACCCGCTCGATTGCCAGCATCTCCGCCAGGCTTGCCTGATCGAAAGTCCACGGTCCCGGCTCGTCGTCTTTGGCATCGGGCACTTTGATGGTGAGCGGCGCGCTCAAGATGCGCCTGGCAAGCTCCGCCTGGGCGCTGGCGTCCAGTATCTTGGGCGGGTTTTGCACCACCACAATCGGCAAGATGCCATCGGTGAGGCTGCGCAATTGACCTTCCAGCGGCGCCAGGGTTGCCTCGCGGTCCAGGCTACGCCCCACCTGTCCGGGAGTGACCGTCACCTCTGTGCCTTTCACGCTAATGGCTGCTTCAACCGTGGGCAGTTCCACCTGCGCAGCAATTCGATCCAGGTAAGAACGGGCGATGCGTTCGTCGTAGACCAGGTATGGGGGCAGGTTCACCCCGGAGAACCAGGCTTGGAATTGCTGGGTGAAGCTCCCAATCAATCCCCCCCGACGCCCGATAGAATAAGCTGTCATGGCGCTGGTTTTGGGGTCGAGGAATAACCCCAGTTCTTCCGGATGAGCCACCCACAGGTTTTCCCCTTCTTTGAGAACGATGCGACCTTGCTGTGGATAGGTCAGGCTTTGCCTCAACCGTTCCTGGGCTTCTTCGGGGTTTAGTCCAGACAGGTCCACGCCAGCCACCGAGACCCCGGGGTACACCCGCCCGGCGTAATAGACATCATAGCCGATCATCACACCCAGGATAAGGGCAACGAAAAAGATTGTCCCGATCAGGATGGCAATCAAGGCGCCTTGAAATACTGCCGGCGAGGGCAGGTGGAGCGGTCGTTGGGTGGCTGTGCGCGTGGTCATCGTTTTTTCAGTAAATTTGCCAGAGTATTGTACCAAAAGGTCACGCTTGAGAGGTTAAACAATCTTTAGACGAATGATCGAGGAGCGGAGTTCCAACCACTCTTGTTTGGGTTTGTGTGATATGTATTCCCCAGCCAAGCGGGTATAATCCTTCCCAGACCAGGTGATTACGCCACGATGGATATCGAAATGACCCAAGAGCAATCACAACTCATCGAATATCTTCGACATCATCGTTTTGCAGCCATCTCGGGCTGCGCCGGTTCGGGAAAGACGCGAATCCTGCTTGAGCAGGCGCGGTATTGGGACAATCAGGGTTTGAGGGTGTTGTTCTTGTGTCGCAATCCCTTCCTGGCGGCACGCCTGGCGGATGAACTTCAAGGCACACGCGTGGCGGTTTTCGCATTTTCTGCTCTCGTCCAGTTTATCTTGGAAAATTTCCAGGCAGGGGGTGGCGTTCCTCTATCTCGCCCTGGATGGGAAGCACCCTGGTCCCAGCACCAGACGCCCTCGCCTCAGGAGTTGAGCCGGGTATTAGACATCCTGGCATACGTGGACCCGGCAGAAGGCTCAGCCCGGTATGATGCAGTCATCGTTGATGAGGGTCAGGATTTCGAGTTGAGCTGGTTGGAAGTGGCAGAAGCATTCCTGGAGCGCCTGGATAGTTCTAATTTCCTGATCGCCTTTGATAATAACCCCCTGCTTCTGGCGTTTAGCCCTCAACGCTTCTATGCCGATTTGCAGGCACCTGTGACTCTCATGCGCAATTGTCGCAGCTCAGGGGAGATTGATACCCTGGTCAGGCGCTTCCATCCGGGGGCGACGCTCCTTGGTTTACACGCCGGAGAGGAGGCGGCCCTTGGCGAGTGGCTGTATCATTCGGAAAGCGAGATGGTGGAGGGGGTGCGCCAGGCGCTGCTGAAGGCTGAGGATTTCGCGCCAGAAATGAAGGATGTGGTTATCCTGACCGCTGAGGCTGTTCCCGCCAGACAGAGCAAATTAGCCGGACTCACCTTCGACTCACCCCGCCTGCGCGCCGCGCCCTCCCCGGGGCGATTGGACTGGCAAGTTGCTGTGTTGCGTTACTTGCAGGGTTTTGGCTTGTTGGAGAGTGATTTGAGCGACGATCCCACCCCGACCCCGGGCGATATCCGACGGGTGAACCAGTTTTGCGCTGCCTATTGGGTTGCCCACCGAAGGGTTCTCTCGCAGCAACGCAGCGATCTGCCAAGACGAAAACTGGTCTGGTATCTGGATACTTATGGACAGCTTCGTTTGCGCTGGGCAGATCAGGGCAAGCCAGATTTGGCGCCAGTTGATTTGATCACCTTTTTCAATTCGCCGAAATGGGCTGAGGGTTTTCCTCCCGCTCATCAACGCTATCGGATTACCCCAATGGGGGAATTTGAAAAATATCCTCATGCGCATCATCTTCCTCTGGCGGATATTTCTTCCTTCAAGGGACTTGAGGCGGATGCCGTGGTGCTGGTCGTCTACAACTACTTTGCAGGCGATCGCGACCAGTTACTGGCAAACTTATACATTGCCTTCTCGCGCGCCAGGCGCTTTTTGTACCTTGTCGCCCCAGCCACTCTGCAGGAAGAGATTTTCCCTGTGGGATAAGGGATAATGCAGCTTGTATCGTACTTTCCTAATGGAGGATCATCATGCCATTTAACCCAGCCTTACTTGGATTGAGCACACTGGTCAGCCACCTGGACCAAGGCGCCAGCCCATCTAAAGCCCATGTGATGCCGATCTACCAGACCTCCATCTTTGGTTTCTCCAGCGTCGATGAGGGGCGCAGCATCGTGGATGGCAGCCAGGCGGGGTATTACTATACGCGGGTTGGGAATCCCAACCAGGAACACCTGGCGCGAGTGATTTCAGCTCTGGAGGGGCTGGATTTGTTGCGCGCTCAGCCGGAAAGCGCCGTAGACGAGCTGGTCGCCGGGCGGGTTTTTGCTTCGGGTATGGCAGCCATCACTTCGGTGCTGATGGCGCGGGTGCGCAGCGGCGATACCATCCTGGCGCAGGAGAGTCTCTACAGCCATACCTACACCTATCTGGCAGAGATCGCCCCCCGCCTGGGGATCAAGGTCGTGTGGGTGAAGGACACCTCGGAGCAGGGTTGGGAGATGGCATTGGAAGCCAATCCCGGGGCTGTCCTGGTTTATGTCGAAACCCCCGCCAACCCAACCATGTGGGTGGTTGACCTGCAAATGGTGACTGACCTGGCGCACCATCACGGCTGCTGGCTGGTAGTGGATAACACCTTCGCGACCCCCTATTGCCAGCGACCCCTGAGCCTGGGCGCGGATGTGGTGGTTCACTCCACAACCAAATATCTCTCCGGTCATGGGACTGTCATCGGTGGGGCTGCGGTCAGCCGCCACCCGCAGTTTGTAAGTGGCGAATTACAGAACACACTCAAGTTGTATGGCGGCGTGCCCAGCCCATTCGATTGCTGGCTGGTGGACCTGGGTCTGAAGACTTTTGAACTGCGCATGCAGCGCCATTGCGAAAACGCCCTGCGGGTTGCCCGGTACCTGGAACGCCATCCCAAGGTCAAGACCGTGCACTATCCAGGGCTGGAGAGCAACCCCTGGCACGCCATCGCCAAACGCCAGATGCACGCTTTTGGCGGGATGCTCTCCTTTGAGCTTAAAGGCGGTTACCAGGCGGGCAGGGATATGTTGAATCGGGTGCGCCTGGCGACCCTGGCTGTCAGCCTGGGGAATGTGGACACCCTCATCCAGCATCCCGCCAGTATGACTCACTTCAGCGTCCCACCCGAAGAACGTCTGCGGACGGGCATCACCGAGGGCTTGGTGCGCCTTTCGGTCGGGATTGAAAATGTCGAGGATATCCTCGGAGACCTTGAACAAGCGCTGGATGGCATTGATTAATAGAAAAGGTATAATGAGATGGAACCTGGCGGCGAAAATTGTCGTCTCCTCCCATGTAAGGAGAATATAAATGGCTAGAAAAACTCATCCAGTACGTTACGTTATTTTGATTCTTGTCGCTCTATCTCTGGCATGTTCGCTGCCCGGTTTATTCAGGAGAGGCGAGCAACCTTCTGGAACACAGGAGGCAAACCTGCCTCCCACGTCGGTACCAGCCCAGCCTCTTCCAACCCCTCGCCCGCTACCCCCTGCTATTGTGGAAAGCGATCCGCCTCCTGGAGCGGAACTGCCGCTGGAAGGCTTGGTTACTTTGTATTTCAACCAGCCCATGCGGCGCGCGACGGTCGAGGCGGCTCTGAGTTTGCAACCTGCGCTCTCCGGTAAATTCGACTGGCGGGATGATACAACCCTGGTCTTTCAACCCACTGAGCCGATGCTGCCTGAAAGCGGGATCACCTTCACCCTGAATACCGGCGCCCAGGCAGCAAACGGCTTGGCTTTGTTGCAACCGGTCAGCCTGCAATATCGCACGGTGGGATACCTGCGCTTAACCCAGGCGTTGCCGGAGCCGGGCGCTTATGACGTGGATCCGACATCGGCAATCCTGGTTACGTTCAACCGCCCTGTGGTGCCCCTGGGTGGGGAACCCGAATCGATGCCCGAGGCGTTTACGATTGACCCTGCTCCGCAGGGTCGGGCGGAATGGCTCAACACCAGCACCTACGCCTTCTATCCCGACCCGCCCCTGGAAGGTGGGCGCACCTACACCGTGCGCATGAACCAGGACCTGCGCAGTCTGGATGGGAGTCCCTTGGAGAATGAGGACGAACCCCTCCGCCCCGCAAACGAGTGGTCCTTTATCACCGCTTCTCCCAGGGTGGTTGCCGTCTCGCCTGCTGCCGACTTGGGATTGATCGGATTGGATGCCACCTTTGTCATCACCTTTAACCAGGCGATGGATCCCTTGAGCGTTGAGGCGAATTTCGGCTTGTTCCAAGATGGGAAAGTAAACGTCAGTGGGAAGACGAGCTGGAATGAGCGTTATACCCAGATGGCATTTTCTCCGGATAATTTGCTGGAGCGAAATAGCCGCTATACCCTGCGATTGAATCAAGAGGCTCAGGCGCGGGGCGGTACCCCGTTGGGTGCCTCCCTGGTTCAGGAATATGTCACCTTACCCAACCTGGCGATCAGCAGCAGCGACCCACCTCAAGGCGGCGTGAAGCCATATTACCAGAGCGTGGTATTGACTTTCAATGCGCCGATAAAAGAAGATAATCTGAAACAATATCTGAGCATTGAGCCGGAGATACCCAACTTTCAGGTGTATTGGAACCCTTATGATCGTCAGATGTATGTGGATGGCGGTTATACCCCCGGTGAAAATTACACCTTGAGAGTTTCACCAGAGCTATCCGATATCTGGGGAGGCAGGCTGGGCGCAGAGTACGTCTTGAGCTTCACCAATGCTCAATTGCCGCCGGCGATCAATTTAATCTATGGCGCTGAAGCGATCTTCCTGACCAGCCAGGATAACAGCTTGCCCGCCCAGATCACCAACCTGTCGGTGTTGAATATGGCTCTGGGTAGCGTCAAGTTATCAGATTTCATGGGCATGGTGAGCGGTGAGAACGCTTACGAGTTGCGCAATCAGTATCGCCCTGGGGATATGCGCGCCTGGCAGCAGGCAGTTGATGTGCCCCCCAACCAGATCCAGCCTGTGCAGTTGTTCGTCTCACCCGATCGGACACCCTTGCAACCCGGTCTTTACTATTTGCGGTTCAACAACCTGCCCACCGATGTCTATGCCGGTCCATACTTGATGGTGGTCAGCGATGTCCAGGTGACTTTCAAGCTGGGGGCGACGGATGTGCTGGTCTGGGCGGTGGCTGTGGATGGGAATGCGCCTCTGGCTAACGCGCCGGTGACCATCTACGATAGCCAGGGTCAGGTGCTGGCTTCCGGAAAAACCGACGCTGAAGGGATTTTTTACAGTTCAATAGCTCCGATTAGCGAAGTCTACAACACCTTTTATGCGGTGGTCTCCGAGCCGGGGCAGGCGGATTTTGGCATGGCGCTTTCCTCCTGGTCGCAAGGGATTGCCCCGTGGGATTTTGAGATTGCCAGTAATATCCGTCCACCCAGTCTCTCAGGTTACCTCTATACTGACCGACCGATATATCGCCCCGGGCAGACGGTCTATTTCCGGGCGGTGGTGCGGGACGCTTTCAACGGACGATATAGCCTGCCGGATATCAGCAGTCTGCCGCTGGTGCTGTACTACGATTACGGTCAGGAAATCGCACGCTTTGATTTACCTTTATCTCCTTACGGCACGTTGCATGGCGAGTACACCCTGCCTGCCGACGCTCAATTGGGGAATTATCGTCTTGCGGCGACGCTTGAAGACCCGAATTCCAGTATCGAGGTCTATTTCAAGGTCGCCGAATACCGTAAGCCGGAAATTGAAGCCCAGGTGCAATTCAGTGCCGATCAGGTTCTGGCGGGGGAGACGGTGGAAGCCAGTATCAGCGCCAGATATTATTTCGGCGCGCCGGCAGCGAATGTGCCGGTGGAGTGGACGCTGACCTCGGTCAACGTGCCCTTTGAACTCCCGGGTTATCAGGTGGGCATGGATGACTTACGCTGGATGGACCCCTCCTCTATTTTCGGTCCGTATTTCCCATGGGGCATCCTGGTGGACCAGGGTAAAGCCACTACCGACGCTCAAGGCAACTTAACTCTGAAATTCCCCGCAGAGGGGACGGAATATCGCCAGCGCTATACCCTGGAGGTGACCCTCCAGGATGAGAGCGGTCAGCGCCTCAGCAGCCGCGACTCGGTGGAAGTGAACCCGGCGGATTTCTTCATCGGCATCCAGCCAGACGCCTGGGTTGGGCGCGCCGGGGAAGAATCGGGTTTCAACGTTCAGGTGGTGGATTGGAATCGGCAACCCACAGGTGAACGGGAGTTACGGGCGGAATTCCAGAAGGTTGTCTGGGAGCGCCAGGATCCGCCCGCTTCCAATCCATACGATCCGCCCAAGTTCATCCCGCAATATACACCGGTGGGCAGCACTGATTTCCGCACCAATGCCGAGGGGCAGGCAAGGGTGGCGTTCACCCCGCCCGAGCCGGGCACTTACCAGTTGGATGTTACCGGCGGCGGGGCGCGCACCTCGGTGTTGCTCTGGGTGGGTGGTCCCGGGCAGGCAATTTTCCCCAACCTGCCCAATCAGCGCCTCAAGTTGACCGCCGACCGCCAGGAATACCAACCAGGGGATACTGCCCAGGTGTTTGTCCCCAATCCGTTTTCACAGGACACTCTGGCGTTGTTGACCGTTGAGCGTGGCGTGGTGCTGCGTCACGAGGTGCTGAGACTGCCGCCCGGTGGCGATAATCTCGAAATACCTCTCAGCAGCCAGGAGGCGCCCAATGTCTATCTTTCCATCCTTTTGCTTGGAAACACCCCGGATGGTCGTCCGGATTTCCGGGCGGGTTATCTGAACCTGCCGGTGGCGCCGCTGGAGCAAACTTTCAATGTCCAGATTACCAAACAGCCGGAGCAAACCGGTCCGCGAGATCAGGTCACCCTGGATGTAGAGGTGACCGACTCCAAGGGCGCGCCGGTACAGGCGGAATTCTCCCTCTCCCTGGTGGATAAAGCCGTACTGGCGCTGGCGGATTCCAATGTCCCAAGCATCGAGGAGTATTTCTACGGGCAACAGATGCTGGGAGTGCGCACCGGTGTGGCATTGGCGGCTTACGCCTGGCGTCAGCTCAGACCACCGACGGGCGCCGGAGGCGGTGGAGGGGAGGAGGTTTCTCCCTTTGTCCGCGAGCGATTCTTGGATACCGCCTATTGGAATGCAGAAGTGCAGACCGATGCCAACGGACGGGCGAGTGTCAGCCTGACTCTGCCGGATAACCTGACCACCTGGCAGGTACTGGCGCGCGGGGTGACGCCGGATACGCGTGTGGGTCAGGCGGAAACAGATTTGCTCACCACCAAGGATTTACTGGTGCGCCCGGTGGTGCCGCGTTTCCTGGTTGAAGGGGATCACGTTCAACTGGGAGCAATTATCCACAACAATACTGCCGCCGATCTGACGGTTGAAGTGACTTTGCAAGCCATCGGACTCACGCTGGACGACCCTGCCTCTGCCAGACGCCAGATAATGGTAGCAGCAGGCGAACGCCAGCGATTGGATTGGTGGGGAAAGGTTCAGGCGGTTGAAAGCGTTGATTTACTGTTCACAGCGACTTCGGGTGACTTGAGCGACGCGGTGCGCCCTGCTTCGGGCAAGCTGCCGGTGTTACGCTACAACGCCCCGCAGACCTTCAGGACCGCCGGTATTCTGGATGACGCCGGCGAGCGTCTCGAGCTGGTCAGCCTGCCCCGCTCCTTTGACCCCAGCAGCGGGGAGGTTAGGGTGGAGCTGGCTGCCTCTCTGGCTTCCGCCATGTTCTCCGGCTTGGAAGTGTTGGAGAATTATCCCTACGCCTGTACAGAACAGACTCTGTCTCGCTTTTTGCCCAACCTGGAGACCTACCGGGTGCTGCAGGACTTTGGCGTCAGTTCGCCAGATATTCAGGCGCGCCTGGAACGCACGTTGAAACCGGGGCTGGAGACCCTGCTCGCCCAACAGAAGACGGATGGGAGTTGGAGCTGGTGGTCTGGAGGCGAGGGAGATGCTTATATCACAGCCTATGTTGTGTTTGGTTTGGGGCGCGCCCGCCTGGCGGGCATCTCGGTGGATGAGGCTGTGATCCAGCGCGCGGTTGAGTACCTGCGCGGGACGCTATATACACCCGGCATGTCCTCCGAGGGCTGGCAGCTTGACCGTCTGGCGTTTGTCCAGTTTGCCCTCGCCAGCGTAGGGGCTGGAGACCTGGCAGGCGCCGAGGCGCTCTTCGAGGCGCGCTCGCAGCTCAGCCCGGCTTCGACGGCTTTGTTGGCGCTCACCCTGGAGCAGCTCTCACCGGGCAGCCAATCGGCGCGGACGCTGTTCTCCGATCTTGAGTCGAATGCCATCCGCAGCGCCACTGGGGCGCATTGGGAGGATAAATCGCCCGGGTGGCAGAACATGAGCACGCCCATCTCCACCACAGCGATGGTGATCTACGCCCTGGCGCAGCGTGACCCGGGGTCGCCTTTGTTGGCGGAGGCGGTGCGCTACCTGATGTTGCACCGCAGCGCTGACGGCGCCTGGGATACCACTTACGGCACCGCCTGGACGTTGATGGCTCTCGGTCAGGTGCTTAAAGGCACCGGGGATTTGACGGCTAACTTCGGTTTCTCTGCGTTGCTGAATAACCAGCCGATAGCCAGCGGGCAGGCGAGCAGCACAGGCGGACCGGTGCGGGCTGATGTGCCATTGAGCCAGCTCTACCCTCAGGACCCGAATGCGCTGCTCATCCAACGCGAGGCAGGCAGCGGGCGCCTGTACTACACGGTTGGTCTGCAGGTCAGCCGACCGGTGGAGGAGGTGGCGCCATTGCAAAAGGGGATCAGCCTCCAGCGCAGCTACTATCCGATCAGCGCGGTGTGCCCGGGTGGTGATTGCACCCCTATCCAGGAAGCTCCTTCAGGAGGTATGGTACAGGCGCGCCTGACGCTCACCCTGGAAAATGCCGCTTACTACCTGGTGGTGGAGGATTACCTGCCCGCCGGAGCCGAGATTTTGGACACCAGTCTGAAGACGGCGCAGCAGGTGATCCCTGAGTACCAGGAGCCTGGCGTGGAGCAACCCCAAGAACCCTTGTATGATGCCCGCCAGCCTTTCGAGAAAGGTTGGGGTTGGTGGTATTTCAGCTCACCCCAGAATTACGATGAACGGATCGCCTGGTCGGCGGATTACCTGCCTGCGGGCACGTATGAACTGACCTACACCCTCAACCTCACCCAGGCGGGTGAGTTCCGGGTGCTGCCCGGGCGCGCCTGGCAATTCTACTTCCCGGAGGTTCAGGGTAACAGCGCCGGGAGCATCTTCACCATTCAGCCATAACTTGATGTGTTTTGATAAATCGCAAAAGGCTGCTGGTTTGAGAGAGCCAGCAGCCTTTTTGGTGACCAGCGATTGTTTTTATGAATCGGGCTGGAGGGGGAGGAAGATCTGGTGGGTGGCGATCAGCCCTGAGGCGTATTTCAGATCGCCATTGGAGGCGTCGTAGTAAGAAATGTGTGGGATGTTGGAGCTATCCAGAGCCAGAGAGGTGTATAGCCCCACCTGCCCCACTACATCCACATAGGTGCGCAACCATTGCGTCCCGGAGAGGTAGGCAAGTTTGAGATCGCCGTTGGTGGCGTCGTAATAACTGATGTAGGGCTTGTTGGAGCTATCCAGGGCGATTGAGGAATACAAGCCGACATCGTTCATGCTATCCACCACGGTGATGACCCAGCCTGTGGTATAGGTAATGTAATTCAGGTTGCCGTTGGTGGCGTCGTAGTAACTGATATGCGGGGTGTCGAAATTGCCCAACACCATCGAGCTGTATTTGCCCACATCGCCGGTGGTGTCAATTGGATAACGCAGCCAGGTCGTCCCGTTCCACTCTGCCAGCTTCAGGTCTTTATTGGTGGCGTCGTAGTAGCTGATCTTGGGGTAGCCGGTGCTTTTTGCCAGCGCCAGCGAAGAAAACTGCCCGACATCAGCGCCTTCGTCCACCACCTGGATCACCCACTTCCCTGTGTTGCGGTCCCAGTAAGCGTATTTCAAACGATCATTGGTGGTATCGTAGTAGCTGACATGAGGGTCGCTGTTGATGTCGAAAGCCAGGGAGGGGTAGAGACCCACATCGCCGCTGGTATCAATGACATCGTAATACCAGACGCCGCCGACGTTGTTGGCGTAACGCAGGTCGCCAGTGGTGGCGTCATAGTAGGCGATCTTGGGGTTGTTGTAGAAATCGAGTTGCAACGAGTTGTACAGACCGACATCTCCGGCTTCGGCGACAATCTGGATGGGCCAGCTTGTCAGGCTGCGCGAGGCGAATTTAAGATCGTTCGTCGAGGCGTTGAAGTAGCTGATGTAGGGGTCGCCGCTGGCATTCAAACGCAGGGAGGTGGACAACCCAACGTCGCGGAAAGCGTCTATGTCGCGCCCGCTCCAGGTAGATGTCCGGCGGTAAGCCTCCCGCAACATCGCCTGTTTCAGGTCCAGGTAGGCGATACGGGGCACATTGTCTTTATCTATGGCAAGGGAAGTAAATTTGCCCGCCTCGCCGTCGGTGGTGACATTGGAGGCGCTCCAACCACTTGAACCTTTGCTGGCATATTTGACATTATTGGTGCTGAAGCTGTAATAGCTGATGCGGGGATTATCGTCCTCGTCCAGGGCGATGGAGGTGTATCCCCCCACGTTGCCGCTGCTATCCACCTTGGCAAGCTCCCAACTGCCGCTGCGTTTGTAGGCGTAAAGCAGGTCGCCGTTGGTGCTGTCGTAGTAACTGATATGCGGTCGGTTGAGCGAATCGACCGCAATGGATGAATAGCCGCCAACGACGCATGGATTGGCATCGGTGCAGGCGGGGTCAACCGGGACGGTCTCTTTGTTCCAGCCCGAACTGGAGAGGGAGGCGTACTTCAGACGGTCATTCGACTCGTCGAAATAGCTGATGTGTGGACGCTTATTCGAATCGACCGCAATCGAGCTGTACTTGCCGACCCTGCCTTTCGAGTCGACCACCGTGGCGACCCAGGCACCGCTGGAGTTGGTGATGTATTTCAGGTCGTTGTTGACCGCGTCGAAGTAGCTGATATGGACATAACCGGAACTATCCACGGCGATTGAATTGTAGGTGCCAACCCCCTGGATAGCGTTCAGGGCAGACGGGGCGAAGGCGTTACTGGCATCGGCTTCCAGGATTGGATGGAGCCAGTTCCAACGACCGTTGGTCTCCTCCTGGCTGGCGGCGATGTCACTCAGCTCAGCTTCGGAGGTCATGGCAGTTGTAGAGGACGGGGTGTCGATGACGCTTACCACCCATTGCGTACCGTTATAGTATGCGTACTTCAGGCTGCCATTGTAAGAGTCGTAATAGCTGATGTGAGGGTTTCTGTTTTTGTCGAGCGCCAGGGAGGCGTACTCGCCCACGCCGAAAGCGCCATCCACGATGGTGGCTTTCCAGTCGCTGCCATCAAAGCGGGCGTAGTACAGGTGGTCGCCGCCGTAGGCGATATGGTTGAAGCCTCCCGAGTCGGAGCGGAGGCTATGGTTGCCCATGTTGAAGAATAAGCGGGGAGCGTCAACCCGCTGGATGTCCCAGATCCAGGTCTGCTCGCCAGCAATATCCTGCGACTGAAGGTCTGGGTTGGGGAGCGGGGCTGGCGCACTTAATCCCGTGCTTACCAACAATCCAGAGAGGGTTAACAGGCTTACCAGGGTCAGGATGGTCTTGGTTAGGAATGTCCAAGGTTGTTTTTTGTACATATGCACTTCTCCTTTTTTACTACGTTACTTGATATTGACGCGTGGACAGGGCAGAGGCTTTGTCTGCCTGGAATCTAGACGGATGATTTACCGCGAATGTTCCTTACCTTTCGATAATTCTCACTGATTTTGAGGTGATTGGAGTAAACTATGTTCCGAACGATATTCAGTCGCAGCAAGCTTCGTTATAATCTCATCCCAGGGTTGATCTTAAGGAAGGTTGAGGCGATTGCCAGAATAAGCTGCGCCTTTACTCGTTCTTGACTGCGACCTCTCTCTGAGCTGGCAGGGATTGGATTTCATTTTATCACGGAACGGATTGATGGCTGGGTTGCTCGACCTTGCGAATACATGGAAATTGGTGACAGAAATGGATCTGCGCCCGCTGCGCGAGCAGGTGGAACGTGGCGTGCGGATTGTTTTGATTGGAAAAGTCGGAAGTGGTCGGCATGCTCTGGCGGCTCAGATGCGCAGCGATCCGGCTCGCCCGGATATGAAACTCGCCACACCCCTTCCGTTGTTAGAGCTTGAGAAAGGCAAACAGATCTCCCGCGCTGATTTAATTATTTTGGTGATGAATTTTAATGACAGCGATGACCATCTCGAGCGCGAGTTAGTGCGGCAATGGCTGGATGCGGGTCAGCGCATATTGGTGCTGATCAACCGCGAGAATGCGCCGGTTTCCAGTGCGCAGAATCCAGAGGCTGGGACATCTTCGCTCGATATCGAAACCTGGAAGAATTGGGGGAAGCGGGATGTCCTGATTGGTTCCGTGGAAGATCAGCAATTCCTGAGCAAAGAATTCATCCCGGCGGTAATGCGCCTCCTGCCCGAGTACCACCTGGCGTTAGCCAGAGGTTTCCCTCTGTTTCGCCTCGCCGTCGCTCGCCACCTGATCAACGATACCTGCTTCACCAACGCCGCTTATTCCCTGAGCACCGGCTTGATCGAGATTGTGCCGATCCTGAATATCCCTCTCAACGTGGGTGACGTGATTATCCTGACCAAAAACCAGGTCTTCCTGGTTTACAGGCTGGGGCTGGCGTTGGGCATGCCCACTGAATTGCAGTCGTACATCGCCACTTTTGGCGGGGTGTTGGGGGCGGGTTTTTTCTGGCGGCAGTTTGCGCACATGATGGTCGGGTTAATCCCTGCCTGGGGGATTGTCCCCAAAGTGGGTGTGGCGTATGGGGGGACAGCGGTGGTGGGCAATGTGGTCTTGCAGTGGTATCTGACCGGACGGCATTACACTCAATCTCAGATGCGTCAGCTTTATGCCCGGGCGTCAAACAAGGGAAAACAGTTAGCCTCCCGATTGAGGTCGCGCCGACCACGGCTGGAAGGCGGGAAGAAGAAAAAGGCAAAACAGGCATTGAAGCCTCCGCAGGCGGAGAGACAATGTCTGCATTGCGGCAGGCTTAACGCTCCAGACGCCAGTTTTTGCCAGTATTGCGGAACACACCTGTACGACGCCGGCGAAGGGGATAAATCGAGCGGAGAGCCTATATCCCGTTGACCTCTTCCGGGTCGAAGATGACCTCTTCTTTGCCGGTCAGTTTCTCCTCGATCTTGCGCACAATCAACTCTAAATGTCGGGCGTGGGCGACATAATCCAGGTCGTCCGCCGGGATGGTGAGCACAGGGCAAAGGGCAAAGTGCTGGATCCAATCCTCGTAGAGAGCGTTTAGCTGGGAGAGATACTCAGGGGTGATCTGACGCTCGTAGTCGCGCCCGCGTTGGTTAATGCGATGCATTAACGTACCGACCGACGCCCGCAGATATACCACCAAATCTGGGGGCGGCAGAAATTCGATCAACACCTGGTACAGCTCCCGGTAGGTGCTGTAGTCGCGCTCAGCGATCAGACCCTGCAAATAGAGATTCCGGGCAAAGACCTCGGCGTCCTCGTACACGCTGCGATCCTGGATCACAGAGGTGGGATGATCGATTAACTGACGATGGGCGCGCAGCCGACGGGTGAGAAAATACACCTGCGAGTGGAAAGCCCAACTGCGCATGTCTCGATAGAAATCCGCCAGGTATGGATTGGCTGCCTCCGGTTCGTAGAAGGGCTGCCACTTGAGATACTCGCACAACAAACCGACCAGGGTCGATTTTCCCACCCCGATATTGCCGGCGACCGCGATAAATTTCTTCATACAGTCTCCTGTGTGGCTGATAAAAAGGACGGTTTAGCTAACCTGAAGGCGATTGATAAAGCAGCCGCTCTAATCGGGCGCCAGAAATGCCACGGTGCGCCCGTCGTCTTCGTTATCCATGATCAATTCCAGGTGATGGTCGGATCGGAAATCTGAAACCCTGATCAGGCGCAGACAATCGCATAAATCGGCGTAATCTGGATCGAATTCCGCGATGACGTTGGGAGTATCGTAAAAGAATTCGTGGTTGAAAATCACGTCCTCGTCTTCGAGATAGATTGCCAGCGGGAAAATTTCCGATTCCACCAGGTCCTGGAAGAAATGGGTGCCAAAGGACGCTTCTGGGGCAGAGCCAACCCCCTTACCAGCCAGTTCGATCAAGGCGCGGGTGTTGTAAATATCTCCGTAGCCGATATGGATGCCAAGGTCGGGGTTGGAAGTGCCCCAACGACCGGGTCCCACACAGATATATTGTTCCCCAGCCAGAATTTTGTTCAAACGCGAGATCTCCTGCACCAGGGCGGCGCGCGCAGCCGGCGTGGGGAGATGAAAATAGCCTTCCGGCGTGACGAATAATACATATCGGATGCCTGCAAGGCGACCGCGGGGCGCCATACGTCGAGTGGAGAAGATGATATCCTCGGCGGAGATGGTTTTAGGCAGGCGCACATCAACCTCTTTGATATGGCTCTGGGGTCGGCACTGTAAGAGGGTGATTTTCACCTCCGCTTGGGTGTCCATGGGATTGACCACCTGGACGGTAAATTCGGTATCAACTGGCGAACGATAGCTTTGTTCCAGTAATTGCAAGATGCGTCGCATGCGAGAGGCAAAGGGTGTGCGACGCAGAAGCCCATCGAAGGTGAGGACAAGCTGTTGCGCGCCCCCCTCAAAAATTGTTGAGCGTAGGGGAGTGAGGTAGCCTCCCTGATCGTGCTGCACCAGATAGCGCAGGGGCGGGTAGTGGGAATCCAGCACCTCTTCAACCGGCAACGACTCGAACTTGTTCTCCTCCAGGTTGATTAAGTCCACATATTTTTGGGAATAATGGCGGATTTCTTTGGTAGAGGCGGCGGGATGAAGCAGTGGGTGGCTCAGGGCGATCAGGCGAGGGTAGTCGTTCCCGACGCGGTCCACCGCCCGCGTGCCAAGACCCCACACCAATCTTAGGAAGCCATCTTCGCGATGTATCTGGGGCGACCAGCGGTACAGGTTGCGGCTGAAAGCCACTCCGGCGGCGTGGGGGAGATGATATTTGCCATGGCGCTCTCCCTGGACAACCTGAATCAGAATTGCCATGCGTTCATCGTAGTCCTGCAATCCCCTGGCGCGGCGGTACAGCAGAGCGTCGGGGTTGAAGATGCTGGCATAAATGCGGATGATGGATCGGGTCAGGTCTCTCAGGTTTTCTTCCAAAGAGCCCTGGTTGGGGCAGAAATGGCTCTCGTATTTGCCGGCAAAGGAAGTGCCAAAGTTGTCTTCCAGCAGGCTGGAGGAGCGGACGATGATCGGTTGGCGCCCGATCTGATCCAACAGGTCGTGCAACGCCTCAATGATGTCAGCCGGGAGGTGCCCGTCGAGGAAGCTCCCCTGCAATATCGGATATTCGGCGCGGATCTGCTCCTCGGTCTTGTATTTCTGGTCTGCCCAGTGCATCAGACCATTGAGCGACATGAAGTCGTAAGTCAGGTCAGCGCCGATGTAATATGATTCGGGGATGTTCAGGCAACTGCGGATTTCCTCATCGCCTGCTTCCATCAGAATGCGGGCTGCCAGCAGGATACCGGCTGATTTTCCGCCGATTTTCCCCGGACCGATCTTGCGGTCGCGAATCTGCGCCAGGTCGGCAAAAGTGAACCATTCTTTGGCGATGTTCACATAAGCCAGTTGGTCGCTGACCAGGGTGCGGATCAGCACCACCTTGATCTCCTGCAAGCGCGCTTCCGCCTGAGCGCGTTCCTCGGGGGGCAGCCGCTCGATCGCCATTGCCTGGTCGAACAGCATGCTTTGGGGCGCCAGCTCAGGGTTGAATGAGATGAGCAATTCATCGCGGGCGCCGCGTTCGCTCAGGACTTCCCGGATGAGCTGCTCGAAGAGTTCATACGGCAGGTTGTATGCAAAATAAAAGTCGGTCAGGTAATCTCTCACCCGGGTCAATCGCAATTCCCAGACATCGGAGGGCTCCTCGGTGAACGGGTTCTGTAAACCCTCCAGGGCTTGGGAGCGGATGGCTTTATCGCGCACTTCGGCTTCGAAAGATTGGGGGTCAATCACACCCCGGGCGAAAAGCTCGCGGCGCATGCGCGCCCGAATTCTGGTGCTGAGTATGGGATACTGCGCCAGTGACAGGTAGATATTTAGAGTGCGTTCACCCGAGGGCGGCGGAAGGGTCATCGTACAACTTGCCCTGCCTCTCAATGGTCGGCGCGACTGATCTCTTCCAGAGAGACCAGGCAACCCGATGGATTTTCAGGCAGAGTATACCGTGATTTTGCTCGATTAAACGTGCTGAATTTTGCGAATCGGTTCCAGAAATATGCGGGTGCGCTCATCTCTGGGATTAGAGAAGATCTGTTCCGGCGATCCTTCTTCGACGATGACCCCATGATCCATGTACATAATCCGATCGGCGACATCTGCAGCAAAACCCATTTCGTGAGTGACCACCACCATGGTGGTCCCCTCCAGGGCGATTTGCTTCATGACATCCAGCACTTCACCGATTAACTCCGGGTCTAATGCCGAGGTGGGTTCGTCGAAGAGCATGACGCTCGGCTCCATCGCCAGGGCGCGGGCGATGGCAACCCGCTGTTTTTGTCCTCCGGAGAGACGGATTGGATGGACATCCCGCTTATCGAGCAAGCCCACTTTTTCCAGATATTTTTCCCCCCGGGCTATGGCTTCCTCCTGGGGCATTTTTTTGACGGTGATCAGACCTTCGATGACATTGCCCAGGGCGGTCATGTGAGGAAAGAGGTTGAATTCCTGAAAAACCATGCCCATCTTGAGACGAATTGCCAGCACCTTTTGCCGATCCAGCTTGACGCCCGGGGCGGCGGTGACCGATTGGTCGCTGACCGTGATTGTGCCGGATGACGGCTCTTCCAGGAAATTCAGGCAGCGCAGTAAAGTGCTCTTGCCCGAACCGCTGCGCCCGATAAGCACCAACACTTCGCGCGGGTGCACCTCAAAGGACACGCCTTTGAGGACGTGTAACATACCAAACCATTTGTGCAGGTTTTTGACCTGAATCAGAGGGTTATCGTTCATAAGCGTGTGCCATGCGTTTCTCCAGGCGGCTCTCCAACCAGGAGGAGATAATCGTCAAAATCCAGTATAACGCTGCTGCCAGGAGGAACATCTCCATAAATTTGCTGTCTTTACGCGCCAGGCGGTTGGCGCGGTAGGTGATCTCCCAGATGCCCATGACGGAGACCAGGGCTGAATCCTTTTGCATCGCAATGAACTGATTGCCGATGTCCGGGATGATGATACGCACCGCTTGCGGCAGGATGATGCGCCGCATGGTTTGCCAGGGAGTCATGCCAATCGAGAGGGCTGCCTCACGCTGACCAAAGGCGATAGACTGGATGCCAGCCCGGAAGATTTCCGTCATGTAGGCGCCGTAATTCAAGCTGAGCGCCAGGATGCCAGATTGAATGGCGGTCAGGGTGAACAGGTTGGCAATATGATCATAACCCAATGTCCTGAATCCCTGACCAATCTGAGGCAAACCCAGGTAGATGACGTAAATCTGGATCAACAATGGCGTGCCGCGAATAGCCGAGACATAGAAGCCGGACACGCCCTGAGCGATGGCGTTATGTGATAGTCTTCCTAAAGCTCCCAACAGCGCCAGCACTGTGGCGATGGCGATGGACACCAGCGAGACCCATATTGTCACCGGTACGCCAAGCAGGACAAAATAATAATGATCGATCACATAAGCCGGGTCGAAATTGAGCAGGATCAGAAATCCCAGCAACGCCATGAACAATACGAGCCAGACAACGCCGATCTTGATCTCGTGAATTAACTGCGCTCTTCGCTGGTGCGCCACCAGGTCCAAGCCCATCTGTAGATCAGGATCCGCCGTGTCGCCAAGACGGGGTTGAATGGGGTCAAAAGCCATGTTCAACTCCTGGGCAGTAAAAATGAAAGGGGTGAGACGGTCACGCGCCTCACCCCACTTAGAGCGCCAATTCTATTTGAACTGGTTGAGCGAATTGATATCGAACTTGCTGGCGGCGGTTGTCAGGTCCGTCCCGTAGAATTCCTGGGAAAGTTTGAGCAACGTACCGTCGGTGTGCATCTGTTGGATAATCTCGGTGACTTTCTTGACAAAGGAGACCGGGTCTTTGGTGTGGGCTTTGTCAACCGCAGCAGCCAGGTACTCGAAATAGACCGGATCACCCAAAGGTTTGAGCGGCAAGCCGTCTGCAATTGCACCTTGTCCGGTGGGCAGGGCGGTCAGAACCGCATCCAGACGCAACCCATCCCCTAGCGCCAGGTCTTGCAGGGCGTTGAGGTCGGTCTCGTAACCGGTGAACTGGACATCCTTGACGACGTAGTCTATGGTCTCTCCCGGGATGGTGAGCGTGCCAGCCAGGTAGAAGTCGTAGGTGCAACCGGTGCAGGCGCCCACCTTCTTGCCGGAGAGATCGGAGGGTTGGGTGAAGGTGGTGTTGTCTTTGTGGACGAAGAATTGGGCTGGGGTGGTATAGTAGGGCTGGGTGAAGTACAACGCTTGCATGCGTTCAGGGGTGATGGTCATCGAGCCGACGCTGATATCCCAACGGTCTGCCCATTTACCGCTGACGATCAGGGTCCAGTCTGGGGTGATGAAACAGGCTTCCACGCCCAGGCGCTTGGCGATCTCGACTGCGGTGGAGATATCGAAGCCTTGCAGTTCATTGGCTGTGCGTAAATCGGATGGGCATTTGGTGTTTGCCAGGCGCTGGACGCCTTCAACCAGTTGGGATTGGGGGGGATATGCGGGGTCGGTCGAGATGATGAGATAGCCGCGGTTCTGTATCTCGGCTAATTTGTCTGCGGCTGGTTGCGTTGCTGCGCCGCCGCAAGCTGTGACAAGCAGGCTGAGAGTCAGCAGGACCGCAAAAACAGGGGCGAGCTTTTTCATGAGTGTTCCTCCTCAGACATATCTGGCTTTATCATTTGATTTCTGCTTGTGTTACTGAATTATTGATACAGTATTTTTCACCTCCTTGGGTAAGAATGGAATGCATGGTCTGGCGCGCAGGCGTGGCTGCTGCTCCGCGGTTTGACCCCTGCAAAGCCTAACTGCCCAGGTGCATGGGCATAATCACATGGACAAAATTATCTTCGCCCACCGGGCGGATGACCCCGGGGCTGGTTTCCGCGGTCGTCTCCAGGGCAACATTGGGGGTTTTGATCACATCCAACACTTCGCGCAGGAAGCGCACATTAAAGGCAATCAGTTGCGGCTTCCCTTCGACCGTGGCATCAACTACAGTCTGGTTGTATCCAGTCTCCTCCGATTGACCGGTGATTTCTACCTTGCCGGGTTGCATGGGTTCGCCCGCAATAATGTTGACCCGGGCGATATGCGACCCCTCTCGGGCAAAGATCTCAGCTTGCTTGCAGGCTTTCAGGAAAGCGCTGGTGGAAAGCACCACCCGGGTGTTATAGCGCTGGGGGATGAGCTGCTCCAGGTCCGGAAACGCGCCTTCGATTAACTGAGAGACGAGTTCGGTGTCTTTGGTGCGAAAGATAACCTGACCGCGACCGGGCGGCATCACCATATTGATCACTTGTTCCCCATCGGCGGAGATGCGCGCCAGTTCGACCAAGGCTCTAGCCGGAATGACAGCGCTGATGGGTCGGTTCACCGGAGACGAGAGCTCCGCTCTGCGGATAGAAAGGCGAAAGCCATCAGCCGCGGAGAGGGTGATCTGATTACCCTGGGCACTGATTTGAACGCCGGTCAGGATGGGTCGGGCTTCATCGGTGGAGGCGGCAAACGCCACTTGCTGAATCATTTCTTTGAAATCGGCGACGTTGATTTGCAAACTGCCTTCCAGGTCTGGCACCGGCATGGGCGGAAATTCCTGGGCGTCTATGCACTTCAGGTCGGTGTTGGAAGAGCCGCAGTGGACATTGAGCGTTTGGGTGCGCACATTGAGAGACATGTCCACCTGCTTTTCGGTCAGCGTCCCGACCAATTCCGTGAAGGTGCGCGCCGGGACGGTGGTGGAGCCTTCCTCCTGAATTTTCGCTCCAATCCAGCAGGTGATGCCTAATTCCAGATTGGTGGCGGACAACCGCAGGCGACCTTCATCTGTGGCAATCAGGACGTTGGAAAGCACCGGCAAGGTGCTGCGGGTGGATACAGCTCGGGAGACGATGCTGAGACCATGGGCAAGATTTTCTTGCAGGACAGATACTTTCATCGGGAGCTCTCTTCAATTAGGATGATCGTGGTAAATAGAGTATACAACGAGGGTGGGTTTTTGCCAAGAAATTTGTCCATTCTGTACAGCAGCCGCGGGTTTTCATAAAAAGGTTGATAGGAATTATAATTACTGCTTGGTCTTTATGACGTATCGAATCCTTCGTTGGTTGATCAATTTCGTGATGCGCCTTCTCGCTCAAGTGGAGGTGGAAGGCATCGAAAATCTACCCTCGACGGGCGGTTATATCGTGGTTGCCAACCACCTGGGGCGGATGGATATCCCCTTGGTTTTTTATCTGTTGAAGCGAGATGATGTGATCCTGCTGGTGGCAGAGAAATACCGTCAATATGGCATCGTCCGCTGGCTGGTCAAGAAGATGAATGCGCTCTGGTTGGATCGTTTCAGCGCGGATTTCAAGGCGTTGCGCAGCACGCTGGAGCGATTGAACGCCGGCGGGGTGCTGGTCATTGCCCCTGAAGGGACGCGCAGTCCTACCGGAGCGCTGATTGCGGGGAAGGCAGGGGCGGGCTATTTAGCCGCCAAATCCGGTCTGCCTCTGGTGCCGGTGGCGACCACCGGCACGGAGGATAAGCTGGTCAAAGCGGAGTTGAAGCGCTTCAAGCGTCTGAAGATCACTGTGCGGGTGGGCAAGCCGTTTCGTCTCCCTCCCCTCAGCGGACGTAATTGGGAAACAGCCCTGCTGAGCGCCACGGATGAAATCATGTGTCAGATTGCTGCCCTGTTGCCGGAGGCGTATCGCGGGGTGTACTCAGGTCATCCGCGGCTGAATGAGATATTAAGCTACGAGGGAATAAGGGAAGGTTAGGCGTGCCTGCCTACGACTGGGTTGACGACGGTTATTTTCAGACGGAGACGCGAGATATGGGACAGATCAAGTGGGTCTTGATCGTCACCATGTTGCTTAATTTCGTTGCGATGGGTGTCAAATTGACTGCCGGCATTTTGACGGGCGCCTTGAGTGTGGTCGCGGATGCGCTGGATAGCCTGTTCGACGGTCTCTCGAATGTCGTCGGTCTGGCGGGTCTGTATGTGGCGGCAAAACCTCCTGACGCAGAACACCCTTACGGACACCGCAAGTTTGAGACCATAGCGGCTTTGAGCATCTCGTTTTTGCTTTTCATGACCTGTTTACAGCTCTTGCAGACAGCCTGGGAGCATTTTAAAAGCGGGGTGGCTCCTGAGGTCAATATCTGGGTGGTGGGGGCGATGCTGGCTTCAATGCTGATCCAGGGCGGCACCAGCGTCTATGAAATGAGGCAGGGCAGGCGCTTGAAGAGCGAAATCCTGGTGGCGGATGCTTTGCACACCCGCGCCAGCATCCTGGTCTCTGGCTCGGTGTTGGGAGGGTTGGGATTCGTCGCCCTGGGATATCCGCAGGCAGACGCCATCCTGGCTGGGGTCGTCGCCCTGGTCATTGCCAAGATCGGGGTGGACATCTTGCGCGAGACGATACCGGTTCTGGTGGATCAGGCGGTGATGGACCCCCGTCAAATCGCGGATGTTGTGCGTCAGGTGGGCGGGGTGGAATCTTTCCATCGGGTGCGCAGCCGTGGGGCAGCCGGCAGCGCGGCGGTGGACTTGCATGTGCGCGTTTCGCCGGATAAGACCGTGCAGGAGGCGGACGCCATTGCCTCGGAGATCCGTCGGCGTTTGCTGGTGCTGGGGAACATCAGCGATGTGACCGTCCATCTGGAAGCGCAGCGCGCTCCCGAATCTCAGACTCAGGATGTGTTTGCAACCTTGAATCAGGTCGCCCATGAATTGGGGTTGGTCATCCATGAGAGCTGGGTGCAGCGCGTGGATGGGGAGCTTTACCTGGAGGTCCATGTCGGTGTAGATCCCGAACTGACCCTGGGGCAGGCACACGAGCTTGTAGAGCGTCTGGAGAATGAGATACGGAGACGTGAGCCTGGTATCGCCGAGGTGCACACCCACATTGAGATGGCGAATCGTCAGATCCTGGAGGGAGACCCGGTTTCCGCTGATATGGAGCAGCTTGTCATCCAAGAGGTCAATCAGATTGTAGATACTATCCCTTCATTGTCCAATCCCCATCATATTATCGTCCGCCGCAATCGGGGCAAAGAAAAGGGATATGCAATCTCCCTGGAATGCTCCATCGAGCCAGACATACCGGTGGCGGATGCCCACAAACTCTCTACCTTACTTGAGCGCGAGTTGAGCGCTCGCCTGGACAATTTTGTAGATGTATTTGTCCATCTTGAGCCACCCGATTCCCCCTGAGAGAGTTCTTTGATGATGATCTCTAATCCGGTTAGTATTGGAGAATAGATGCCACACCTCGATTATCTTCTGGATTCTCGTATGAAAGATCTTATCCATCATAACGAAGGCGACCCACACCGCCAAGCCTCTGCCCTTTCGGATATTATCCTGGGAGGGCAGGATGGTCTGGTGAACGTGCTTGGGGTCATCCTCGGCGTCGCCGCTGCAACCGGCAACACCCACATTGTGATGGTGGCGGGTCTGGCAGCTACTTTCGCCGAGTCGGTGTCCATGGGCGCGGTTGCCTATACCTCGACCGTTGCCGACGCCGAGTTCTATGAAAGCGAACGTGAGCGAGAATATCGTCATATTCAAGAAGTGCCCCGCCTGGAGAAACAGGAAATCCGCGAAATTTACGCCGATAAGGGTTTTGAGGGCGAGCTACTTGAGCGCATTGTGGATACCATTACCGCCGATAAAGACGTTTGGGTGGCAGTGATGATGGCTGAGGAGCATCAGCTCAACCCATCGGATCGCAAGAAAGCCTTGCGTTCGGCGCTTATCGTGGGAGTCGCAGCGATTATCGGATCATTGATTCCGCTTATACCTTTTGCGTTCCTGCCGGTTAAAGCGGGTATCTGGGTCTCGATCCTGCTGGCTGCGCTGGTTTTATTTGTCTTTGGTATTGTAAAGGCGCGCCTGACGGTCGGTCGCCCCTTACGCAGCGGGTTTGAGCTGGCTCTCATCGGCACAGTGAGCGCCCTGGTGGGTTACGCCGTAGGAGCGATATTGAAGATACCGCCCATGCCCTGATCCCTGGCGATGAATCGGCTGGTGATGCCACTGCTTTGGGGTCCCTCATATCCCTATGCTGAAAATGCAGATTAAAAACACAAAAGCCCCGCTGGGGGAGCAGGGGCTTTCGTGCTCTGCGAAGGCTGGCTATAATGAGGCGGTCTGTCTTCTCACCCGTAAAACAGTATAGCACAATATGTTATGGTGTGTTCCTAACACTTCTGCAAACCGTATTGCTTTTTCAAGGTATTCGAGAAAGCGCTCAATAGCAATATTGGTTGACCAGTTCACCGGTTGCGTCTGAGAGATAGGCGCAGTCGCCGCTGTTGTTCCAGATGGCGGTTTCGGCTTTGCACCAGTACAGGTCTTCCGGGGTGTTATCCCCGCAACCGGTTCGCACTCTGACGCTGGCGCCGGCGCCCAGGATGAAGTCTGGGAAGGTGTACGTCCATCCGTATTGATCTCTGATTGTCCAACCGCTGAGGGCGACAGCATCACTTCCGGGGTTGGTAAGGCATACGTATTCCTCGGTTTTGTTATTGTTGTCGTTGCCTGGAGCGTTGAACTGGGAACAGGCTGGGTCAATGAAGACGCCGCCGGTAGCGACCTCTCCTGCCCTCGCAACGGGGGTTGCCTGGGTGGGTTGCGCCCACATCCCCAGCCCTTTCTCTCTGGCTTCCTGTTCGACGCGACTGAGATAGTCGTGAAACCTGGTATCCGGCGGGTAAGCCACGGCGCGCGCGAAGCCTGCGCCGACCAGGGCAGCGTTGATGAAGGTGCCATCCGGCAGGTACACGTAACGCAGCAGGCGGTCGTAACGGTCGGTTTCTGAGACATCCTTTTCGAGGATGACCTTTTTCCCTTCCACCAACTGGCGATTGAACTCGCTCGCCTCCTGCCCCAGGGGTTGCCCTTCTTCGGGGGAGTCGATGCCAATGTAGCGCACGCGGTAACGCTTATCGTCTATCTGGACTTCGATAGTGTCGCCATCCAGAACCTGCGTCACCAGGGCGACTTCGCCCACGCGTTCAGCGATATCTGTGGCGGTGGGTGTGGCTTTCTGGGTGGGGGTCGAGGTGGGGGAAGGGAATGGCGTCCACGTTGGTCTGAGGGTGGCGCTTGGGGCAGGTGTGGAAAGGGAACGAGAGGGGGTGACAGTTGAAGGCATCGCGTTTACCCTGCAACCGCTCATTGCGCAGGCAGACCAGCCCAGAGCGACCAGGCTCAGGAGCGAAATGAATAAACTGAGCTTCTTGTCTGGCTTTATGAGTCCCATGAAATAAATTTACAGCAAATATGCAAGGAGCGCAATATTAAGTTGTGGTCTGTGATATGATAAATTTCATGGAAAGAATGAGATATACCAATCGCCAGTTGGCAGACATATTTCGCAAAATCGCCGACATGCTCGAAATCAAAGGCGAGGTGATTTACAAAATCCTGGCTTACCGCAAAGCGGCAGACAGCCTGGATGCCCTGGGCAGGGACATCAACGAAGTATGGCGGGAGGGGAAACTGACCGAGATCCCCGGTGTGGGGAAAGCCATCGCCGAGAAGATTGACGAGTTGCTAACCACCGGTCGGCTGGAATTCATGGAAAAGCTGAAACAGGAGGTGCCGGAAAGCCTGGTGGACTTGCTCCAGGTGCCCGACCTTGGTCCGAAAAAGGTCGCCCTGTTCTGGAAACAGTTGGGGGTCACCGACCTGGCTGGCTTGGAGACTGCCGCCCGGGCTGGTAAGCTACGAGGGTTGCCAGGGATGGGCGAAAAATCGGAAGCCAAAGTCCTGGCTGGCATCGCGGCACTGGAGCGTCGCTCTGACCGCATCCCATTGGGGCGAGCGTGGGTTTTTGCCCAGGAGCTGCTCGCCTGGCTGCGACAACAGCCGGGGGTGGTGGCAGCCGAAGCGGCTGGTAGTTTGAGGCGTATGCGCTCGACAATTGGCGACATTGATTTATTGGTCGCCATTGAAAATTCGGCTGAGGTGATGTCTGCCTTTGTCAATCGCCCGGATGTGGTGGAAGTGGTGGGACAGGGGACGACAAAAGCCAGCGTGGTCTTCGAACATGGGTTGCGTGCCCAGCTTTGGGCGCATCCACCCGAGCGATTTGGGACTGCCTGGCAATATGCCACCGGCTCAAAAGATCATAATGTGCGCTTGCGAGAGCTGGCATTGAAAAAGGGCTTGTCGCTCTCCGAGCACGCTCTGACTCGCAAGGATGGCACGGAAATCCTGTGCGCCCGCGAGGAGGAGGTGTACTCCTTCCTGGGTTTACCGTGGATCCCGCCGGAGTTGCGCGAAGATCGGGGCGAGGTGCAGGCTGCTTTGAAGGATGAGCTGCCTCGACTGATTGAGCTGGCAGATATGCGCTCTGAGTTGCACAGCCATAGCACCTGGAGCGATGGTAAGCTCTCCATCCGCCAGATGGCGGAGGCGGCGCGGGCGCGGGGAATAAAACTGCTGGCAATCACCGATCACTCCGCCAGCCTGGGCGTGGCGGGAGGGATGAAGATCGAAGACCTTGCCCGTCAGCGCCAGGAGATCGAGGTGGTGCAGCGCGAGATGGGCGACTCGATCCGCTTGTTGCAGGGGGCGGAGGTGGAAATCCTGGCGGATGGCAGGCTGGATTATCCCGATGAAGTACTGAGCGGGTTGGACGTCGTTTGCGCTTCAATCCACACCAGCCTGCGCCAGCCACGCGAGAAGGTCACTGAACGGATGCTGAACGCCATCCGCAACCCCCATGTGGATATGATTGGTCATCCCACCGGGCGGATGCTCCCCAACCGCGAGCCGGCAGATCTGGATATGGATGCCATCCTGGCAGCGGCGGCTGAACATCAGACCGCCCTGGAGATCAATGCCCACCCCTCGCGGCTGGATCTTGATGACGTGTACGCCCGGCGAGCGATTCAGATGGGCATCCGCCTGTGCATCAATACCGACGCCCATAGCGATACCGACCTGGACCTGCTCCATTTTGGGGTGGCTACTGCCCGTCGCGGTTGGGTGACCGCGGAGGATGTGATCAATACCTGGGAGGAGGGGAGGTTGATGAAGTGGCTGAGAGAACGCGGTTAAGGCTGCTGGATATCTCGAAAATGGATACAGTTCTGCTGAATTCCTTGACATTTGCCGAACTGGCGTGATAAACTCCCCCTCGCTAAACGACATTTTCATGAAAGGAGGCGCACACATATGCATAGCAAAATCTTGGGACGGGTATTTTTTCGCGTGATATGGGTGCGCCTGCCGGCTGACCGCTAATCCCCTTTTGTACAACAAGCTCATTTAGCCACGGGTGCATCCTTCCCCGTGGCTTTTTTGTCGCCAGCGCATTCTCGCTTGAGAATGGACACAGGCGGACCATTTCTGGCGCGCGCCACGGGAATACCGTGTTTTTTTTCTTTCTGTAGATATGTGAGGAACCTGACCATGCATTTATCTGTGGAACCTTACACTCACCGCGAAGGTGTGGTGTACATGAAAACGCTGGGGCATTATCTGGTGCGCGATGGTGAGCGCGAGATCACTTGCGCCATTTCGCCCCGGCTGCGGAAGAAGTTAATCTATCCAACCGCTGACCCAAGCTCGTTGAGACCGGTGGTGCAGGGTGTCGCGGAGATTGGCGAAGTGGATCCGGTGGCAATTGGCGACCGGGTGAGTTTTGTGGATACCCTGGATGGCGGCGGCTTGATCGTCGAAGTGTTACCACGCCGCAACCGGTTGGCGCGTCGGGCAGCAGGGCGTAAATTGTTGGAGCAGGTGATTGTCGCCAATGTGGACTATGTGGTGCCGGTGTTTGCGGCGGCTCAGCCAGAGCCAAAATGGAATTTGCTCGACCGCTACCTGGCGTCGGCTGAGTCGTTGGAACTCGACTCGCTGGTGTGCATCACCAAAATAGATCTATCGCACGATGGCTGGGATTTTCGGGCGGAGGTGGAGACTTATCGGCGGGCTGGTTATCAAGTGGTCTTGACCAGCGTGGTGAGCGGCGAAGGCATCCAGGAACTCAAGGAGGCGTTGCAAGGGAAGCTGTCGGTGTTAGTGGGGAAATCGGGCGTGGGCAAAACCTCTCTGCTCAATGCCCTGCAGCCGGATTTGGGGCTGCGCGTCAGCCAGATCAGCCGGGCGACGGGAAAGGGTCGCCACACCACCTCCAATCTGGCGATGTTCGCCCTGGATGTGGGGGGGTATGTCGTGGACACGCCCGGAATGCGCGAGTTCGGCTTGTGGCAGGTTGACGAGGACCCGGTGCTGTATTTTCCAGAGATGCGCCGCTATGTGGGGCAGTGTCGCTTTGGGCTGGATTGTCGCCATGAACAGGAGCCAGGGTGCGCCGTCCGAGCGGCAGTGCAGCGCGGCGAGATCAGCGCACGTCGCTACAAAAGCATGTTGAGGCTGAGCCAGGAGTGAGATTTTATCTTGAACCACAAAGGAGAAAATTGGATTTGAAGTGAGTTATACTTACCCAAAGGGATGACATGCGCAAATTGATCATTGCCTTTCTGCTTGGCGGGCTGGTGATGGGTATCCTGCTCCCTTCAGCCAGGATGACTTACGCTTCATCGAGCGCAGCCCGCCTTGCCAGCGCTTCGGAATTGATACAGCTTGTCAACCAGCTTCGTAAGGCTAATGGGTTGTCGCCTTACCGCGTTGACCGCGCTCTGATGGCGGCAGCCCAGGCGCATAGCGAATACCAGGCTGCCTCAGGCAACACCTCGCACACCGGCAAAGGCGGCTCCAGACCGCGTGACCGCGCCGTGGCTTACGGCTATGGCAATGGCGCCGCAGTGTATGTTTCTGAAAATATCGCCAGCGGCACAAATCTCACCGCTGGCGAAGCGGTCGGTTGGTGGCAGGGGGACAATCTACACCTGACGACGATGCTGTCATCTAAATATACAGATGTCGGGGCGGGCGTGGCAGAAGCGAACGGCGTTGTCTACTTCACCCTGGATGTCGGTTACGTTGCAGGGCAGGAAGGTCAACCTCCGGCGGCTCCATCTACTCCGGGAGGTTCACCTGGAGGGGGTACAGGGAACAACCCGGCGCCAGGGGGTACGCCGGTCGCGGCGGTTTCCCCCATTCAAGTTGCCACCCCTCGCCCCGATGGTTCGATTATCCACGAGGTCCAGCCAGGGCAGGCTTTGTGGAATATCGCGGCTGCATATAAAGTCGGGTTATCGTATCTGATCCTGCTCAACAATCTTAATGAGAATGCGCTGATCTATCCCGGTGATAAACTGTTGATCCGCTTGCCCAACCCGACACCCACACCCCAGTTTAGCGCCACGCCTTCCGTGGTCGCTCCAGAGACGACGCTTGATTCCCCTGACCCAGCCTCGCAAACCCCCTCTCACCCAACCGCCGCCCCGCAGGTGCAGTCGAAAATTGGGCTGGAGACGAAGACGCCCATACCCATTGCCCAGATCGAGGCGCAGCCAACAAATATCGAGGCAAATTCACCCGGCGGCGCGCAAGCCCCCCTTGATTCGCCCCAGAAAGGGGCAGACCCGATCTTGATTTGGATTGGAGGGTTGGTCGTTTTGGGCACCAGCTTGTTGATATTTGGCAGCCTGTTGGGTCGCCGCAGGTGACCGGGTTCTGTTTCAGCCGAGACCCCATCAGAATTCAGGAAGTTTCACAAAAACCGAGGGCAGAGATAAAAAAGATTACCGGACGTGGGGGGGGCACGCCCGGCAATCTAAGGAGGTCCACCGGATGCAGGTCAACACGGGGGGGACGTGCTGCGTGCATTGACCGGGGAAGGACACCTGGTTTACCAGTAAAAGGGAGGGCAGGTGTCTACGCTTAAAATATACCCCAAAACGAGAACGGTTGCATTAATTTTAGATTAGAAATGTCTAAATAGTCAGAATAGCTCCGGTTTGGTCAACGGTTGCGTTTGGGCTTTGAGAAGATGTGCAGCCACTCCTCCACTTCCTTCGCACTTAGCCTGGTTTCCTCGGATTTCCCCGGCTCGTTCTCTGTTGCTGGTGAAAGGGTGTTGATGAGCAATCTGGCGAATTCCTCTGAGGTCAGTTGGTCTGCGCCTGCCTGCCGCGCCCTGGCGCGCACGCTGGCGTCGGAGGAGACAACTGTCCAGTTACGGGCAGAGCGCCCCATTTTTTGCAAACGAGCCGCAATCGCCTGGTCGGCGGTCTGTTCGGCGCGCACGAAGTGGGCGATCACCGTCCCCAGGCGGCGCTGCCCTGCCTGCCCTTGGGCGGCGCGGTCGAAATAGACTTCCACTTTTTTACGGCTCAAGCGGCAAAATTCTTGCAACAATCTCACCAGACGCAGTTCGTCGTCAACTACCCCCAGATGCAAGCCGGGGATCTTGGGAATCAAGTTGTGACCATCAATCAAATAGGGCATGTTTATCATTTTATTGTCCGGCTGAGAATCCGTCAATGCGGGATTGTGCCATTTCTGAGAATGTGCTATGATTTTCCAGGGAGCGCTGCCTTATGAAACATTGGAAACGCCTGATTTATTACTTAATGATCAATGTCTTGGTGTCTGCCTGCACGGTGATCGTTGTGCTCGCTATCTGGGAGCGCAGGTTCGCCCCCGCCGCACCGCAAATCATGCCAGAAGGAGGGCAGCCAGCTCAAGCGCTGGCTGGGACGCTTAGCGGCGCTTTGGGCACCGGCACTCCGCAGCCCATTGCACCGGAAACTCCAACCCCAACATCCGAACTGGATTTATTAAAGAACGTGCAGGAATATCAGGTGCAATATGGGGACACCCTGGGGGATATCGCGGCAAAATTTGAGGTGGAGATCGCTGATCTGTTGCGTGTGAATCAGATCAACGACCCCAACTCGCTCTCCGTGGGTATGGTGATTTATGTACCTCTACCTGTCGAAAAAATCCCGACAGATACGCCGACGATCACACCCACGCCCAACCTGGCGTTGACTGCCACCCTTTCAGGCTCATTGCCGGAAGCCAGGGTGGTGATCAACAGCGTGATTGGGGCGGGGGATTTGGCGTCTGAGCGTGTGTTTCTGACCCGCACCGGTTTCGGTGAGCTGGACCTGACCGGCTGGCAATTGCGCGACCAGAACGGGAATGTCTTCACATTTCCCCAGTTATCCCTGTTTGAAAGCGGAGCGGTCAACGTATGGACGACCACCGGCACCCCCTCCGTGGTTGACCTGTATTGGGGGCTGCAAAGCCCAATCTGGTCATCAGGCGAAGAAGTCAAGTTGTTCGATGCCCAGGGCAAGGAACGAGCCAGGTATGTCGTTCCGTAATTGCTCATGAGAAACGATATTGAAGAGCAGATTCGCCGGGCAATGGAGGATGGTCAGTTTGACCATCTACCCGGCAAAGGAAAGCCGCTCCAACTGGACGAAAACCCTTATGAAGATCCAGGTTGGCGACTGGCGCATCATCTGTTGCGCAACAATGGTTTCAGTTTGCCGTGGATCGAGCGACGGCGCGAGATTGAAACCGAACTGGATTCGGCTCGTTCGTCCTTACGCCAAGCATTTGCCAACTGGCAGGAAGGCAAAGCTCCTCAAGTCCCCGCCATCCGCTTGAATGAGGAATGGCATCGGGCGGTAGAGTCCTTTCGTCAACGGATCACAGACTTGAACAAACACATCCTCAACAACAACCTGGAAGCGCCCTCGCTCCATTTTCATCTGCGCCCGCTTAACCCGGACCGCGAGTTAGAATTGACCATAGCCACAGCTTCTGATACACTACAAGACGCCAATCCCGAGTGAGCCTGGTCGGAAAACATGTCACAAGCCCTGTATCGTAAATGGCGCCCCCAACGCTGGGAGCAAGTCATCGGTCAGCAGCATATTGTGCAAACCCTGCACAATGCGGTCATCGCCGATCGCGTGGCGCATGCCTACCTTTTCGCAGGTCCGCGCGGCACCGGCAAGACCACCACCGCCCGGCTGCTGGCGAAAGCCGTCAATTGCCTGAACGATGATCGAGCCAGCCGACCATGCAACCAATGTGAGTATTGCCTGGCGATCAACCAGGGGCGTTTTCTGGATTTGATTGAGATTGACGCCGCCTCGAACACCAGCGTCGAGGACGTCCGTGACTTGCGCGACAAAATCAACTTTTTACCTAACCAGGGGCGCTTCAAGGTCTATATTATTGACGAAGTCCACATGCTCTCCACTGCAGCATTTAACGCATTGCTAAAAACGCTGGAAGAGCCTCCGCCGCATGCGATTTTCGTCCTGGCGACCACTGAAATTCACAAAATCCCGCCCACCGTGCTCTCACGCTGTCAGCGGCACGAATTTCGGCGTATTCCGGTCAACGAAATCGTCGCCCATCTGCGCCTGATGGCGAACACTGAGGGGCTGGAGGTGGAGGATGAAGCGCTCAACATGGTCGCCCGACAGGCGACTGGTTCGCTGCGAGATGCGATCTCGCTCCTGGATCAATTAGCCTCGAGCAGGCAGGTCATCAGCCTGGAGCTGGCTCAAACCGTGTTGGGCACGGCAGCCAGCCAGGCAGTCGTAGAGATTGTCAACGCCCTGCTGGAAAAGGATACAAAGAGCGGATTGGACTGCCTGCATGGCGCCCTGGATGCCGGCAGCGATCCGCGCCAGTTTGCCCGTCAAATTGTGGATTATCTGCGCGGCTTGCTGCTGATCAAGATGGGGAACGCCAGCCAGATTGATGTTACGAATGAGATGCGCGCACAAATGGCGCAGCACGCTCAACGTCTGGAGATGCCTGAGTTGATCGGGTGGATCAAAGCGTTCAATCAATCGGCAAACGAAATACGCAGCGCCTGGCAGCCTTCCTTGCCGCTTGAGCTGGCGTTTATCGAGGCGATATCGCCTGATAAACAAGAGGAAGAGATGAAATCAGCCCGCGGCGGGGCAAATCTGCCGCCAAGGGCGGAAAAACCAGCCACAAAACTGCCGGATGACACCAGCCTAAAAGGTGATCAGGGCGCTGCTGAAGCAGCCGGCGATGCGGAAAACCAACAAGGAGTCGCTCAGCTCAAAGCCATCACAGCTCAATGGCGAGAGATCGTGACTCGGGTGAATCGAATCAGCCCAAACACCGCAGCGTTGCTCCGATCGGGCAAACTGCTGGGGATGAAAGAAAATGAGGTCTATTTTGGGTTGTCTGAATTGCTGAAATCAAAAATGGAGAAAAACGAAAATATCGAGATTGTCGAAAAGATTCTCAAGGATATTCTACAGACAGAAGTCCATTTTCGTTGTGTGGTCTCGGGCAGCAAAGGCAGCGGATTGCCCCCGGAGGTGGACGGTGAAGGGATGGTGGCTTCTGCCCTGCGAGACCTGGGGGGCGAGATTGTGGATATTCAGTAAACAAACAGGGGTAATTTTGCGTAAATGCAATTTATGGAGGTGAACAATGGCAAAGGGATTTAAGGGACCCAGGAGCCAAAATCAGATGGGAATGATGCAACAATTGCAGAAACTGCAGGAGCAACTGGAGATTGCACAAGCCAAACTGGCGGAAGAGGTGGTCACCGCCAGTTCCGGTGGTGGAGCGGTGACGGTCTCCATCACCGGCGACCAGCGCTGCCAGTCGGTGATTATTGACCCTGATTTACTGAAGGACGGCGATGTCGAAATGCTCCAGGATTTGCTCTTGACGGCGTTTAACAATGCCCTGGAACAATCGCGCCAGCTCGCGGCGGAGCGCCTGGGACCGCTGGCAGGGGGATTGCCCTTCTAGATGAGTCTCGCTGGCAGAAAAGATTTTTCCACCTCGACATGCCCGCGCACTTGAGACGCCATGATCTTACCTGAACCGATTGAGAACCTCATTAACGCCCTATCTCGCCTGCCGGGAATCGGTCCGAAAACAGCCTCCAGGTTGACGTTTCACCTCTTGCGCGCCCCAGAGGACCTGAGTCGCGATCTGGCGGATGCTTTGCTCGCCTTGAAATCGAGCACAGCCTATTGTCAGACCTGCTTCAATATCACCACCGCCGGGCGCCTGGAGTGTGAGATCTGCAGCAGCCCGGAACGGGATGAGAGCTTGCTGTGTGTGGTGGAGGAACCTCTGGATGTGCTGGCGTTGGAACGCACTTCGGGGTATCAGGGACGTTACCATGTGCTTCATGGCGTGCTCTCGCCCATAGAGGGCATTGGACCGGATGATCTGCGGATTGCCGAGTTGATTGAGCGCATCCGCAAGGGCGGGGTGCGGGAGGTGATCCTGGCTACCAATCCCAGTCTGGAGGGGGACGCCACCGCCATGTATTTGCAGCAACGTCTGAGCGCACTCGGGGTGCGGGTGACGCGCCTGGCGCGCGGTTTGCCGGTAGGCGGCGATTTAGAATATGCCGATCCGAACACATTGCTGCGCGCCCTGGCAGGTCGGCAAGAGATGGGCTGATGCTCGGCGCAGTGGAGAAACCCGTAAAACTGGTGCGAAATCAGAGGCTTAAAACCATTGACAACCATGCGGATTGGCGTATAATCCACAAGCTCAGTTTCTAGAACGTTAAAAAAACTGAACAGTCTGAGAGCAGGTGAAGCGAAGCAGGATGGAAAAAAAACGAATGCTCGCTTGACAAATTTGTTAGTTTGCGTATAATAATTAACGCAAAGCAATGAGCTTAGATCTCGCCCGGAAAGGGAAGATCGCTAACAACTGAAGAGACGCCTCTGCGTCAGAGACCAGAACACAATGTTTGTTGGTCTGACGTGCCGATGTCAGGGAGTCATGAGACATCGGCAAGTTGTGTCTCTAACCAGCCTGCTGAGCAAGCCCTTGACAGGCAAGAGTGAGGCTGGTAAAATCCAGCCCGCTCGATGAGAAGGACCTTAACAACTGAAGAGTGATAGAAAGCAAGCTTTGTCAAATCCAGTAATCCGTAACCTTACACATCGCAAGATGTGAAAAAGATTTTGCGGAGAGTTTGATCCTGGCTCAGGATGAACGCTGGCGGCGTGCTTAATACATGCAAGTCGAACGGAGACATTGTAGCAATACGGTGTCTTAGTGGCGAACGGGTGAGTAACGCGTTGGTGACCTGCCCCAAAGTGGGGGATAACAGCTCGAAAGGGCTGCTAATACCTCATGTGATCCTCGAGGTTAGAGGCTTGAGGATTAAAGGAGCAATCCGCTTTGGGAGGGGCCTGCGTCCCATCAGCTAGTTGGTAGGGTAATAGCCTACCAAGGCGACGACGGGTAGGGGGCCTGAGAGGGTGGCCCCCCACACTGGCACTGAAACACGGGCCAGACACCTACGGGTGGCAGCAGTAGGGAATATTGCACAATGGGCGAAAGCCTGATGCAGCAACGCCGCGTGCACGATGAAGGCCTTCGGGTCGTAAAGTGCTTTTCGGGGAGATGAGGAAGGACAGTATCCCCGGAATAAGGATCGGCTAACTACGTGCCAGCAGCCGCGGTAAAACGTAGGATCCGAGCGTTATCCGAATTTACTGGGCGTAAAGCGCGTGCAGGCGGTTCGGTAAGTTGGATGTGAAATCTCCCGGCTCAACTGGGAGAGGTCGTTCAATACTGTCGGACTAGAGGATGGTAGAGGGAGGTGGAATTCCCGGTGTAGTGGTGAAATGCGTAGATATCGGGAGGAACACCAGTGGCGAAGGCGGCCTCCTGGGCCATTCCTGACGCTCAGACGCGAAAGCTAGGGGAGCGAACGGGATTAGAAACCCCGGTAGTCCTAGCCGTAAACGATGTGGACTTGGCGTCGGTGGGGTAAAACCTGCCGGTGCCGGAGCTAACGCGTTAAGTCCACCGCCTGGGGACTACGGCCGCAAGGTTAAAACTCAAAGGAATTGACGGGTCCCCGCACAAGCAGCGGAGCGTGTGGTTTAATTCGTTGCTACGCGAAGAACCTTACCCAGGTTTGACATACAGGTGGTAGGGATCCGAAAGGTGACCGACCCTTCGGGGAGCCTGTACAGGTGCTGCATGGCTGTCGTCAGCTCGTGTCGTGAGATGTCCGGTTAAGTCCGGCAACGAGCGCAACCCTCGCTGTATGTTACAAGTGTCATACAGGACTGCCGATATAAAGTCGGAGGAAGGTGAGGATGACGTCAAGTCAGCATGGCCTTTATATCTGGGGCTACACACACGCTACAATGGCCGGTACAATGGGTTGCAAAGCCGCGAGGTAGAGCCAATCCCCAAAGCCGGTCTAAGTTCAGATTGTAGGCTGCAACTCGCCTACATGAAGCCGGAGTTGCTAGTAACCGCGCGTCAGCATTAGTGCGGTGAATACGTTCCCGGGGATTGTACACACCGCCCGTCACGTCATGGGAGCTGACAACACCTGAAGCCGGTATCCTAACCGTAAGGAGGGAGCCGTCGAGGGTGGGGTCGGTGACTGGGACGAAGTCGTAACAAGGTAGGAGTACCGGAAGGTGCGCCTGGATCACCTCCTTTCTATAGAGTGCCGAGCAACACTGCGCGGTCACGCCGTTCAGTGACGCTCTACTCAAAATTGTCTCTCAGCGGTGTAGAGACACCGGAAGACGGGACACTTTCTATCACTTCTCAGTTGTTGAGGGCTGTCGCATCGGGCCTGTAGCTCAGGTGGTTAGAGCACTGTGCTGATAACGCAGGGGTCACTGGTTCGAATCCAGTCAGGCCCACAACCATGGCGGTTGTGCGACCCGGGGATGTAGCTCAGTTGGGAGAGCGCCGCCTTTGCAAGGCGGAAGTCACGGGTTCGAGTCCCGTCATCTCCACCTGACGGATGGAAAGATTGAAGGAGTGTAAAAGGTTTTGAGTTTACGACCATCGATCCTTAAATAGAGGAAGGCAAAATCGCAAGGGATGAACGGCCCGGCGATTTGCCGGGTCGACTTATCTAAATGAACAGTTGAGCGACAGGGGGCGCTTCGAACCAGAAGGTTGGAGCGACCGCAGGCGTTCAACAGCCTCCTGAGAAATCAGGTAGCACCTTAACAACTGAACAGGCAACAGTATTCACGAAAAGTTTCGATTTCTCCGCATCACGGAGTTAAGCTACTAAGAGCTTACGGTGGATGCCTAGGCGCCAAGTGCCGATGAAGGACGTGGGACACTGCGATAAGCCTCGGGGAGCCGTGTACAGGCGTTGATCCGGGGATCTCCGAATGGGGAAACCCGCCGTTGCGATCCAACGGCATCTCCTAGCTGAAC
>FWPV01000666.1_pt1 | contig 42926 bp, 40 predicted proteins | sample 2228371 | NCBI WGS metagenome assembly FWPV01 (sample SAMEA103939776, study PRJEB20133) | metagenome
TGTTCTTTATGATTATGATTTGTAGTGGTGCGAACCTGACCCGATGTTAAGAGGGTGCATCGCACTCAATGTCTCATCCTTGTTCATAATGCAGGGATTAAAATGGAGGAAAAAATGAAGAAAGGAATAGAATCAGTTTCAATAACTATTTGTTTGTGCCTACTTTCAGTTCTGACAGGTTTTATCAGAGCTGGAATAATTGAGGAACTTTTGGTTGATACATCTCAGTTTGGCTACGCTCAATACAGCTCACGTTGTGCATATGATGGCAAAAACTTCCTCGTAGTTTGGGCGGATACCCGTAGCGATGACGCTGATATCTATGGATCATTAGTATTCCCGGGTGGACTGGTGCACGGGTCTGGCCTCTTCCCAATTTCCGTAGCAAGCTCATTCCAAGAGCGCCCGGTGATTAGCTTTGATGGAAACAATTACCTGATTGCATGGGATGATGGAAGATACGCACAATTTGGGATAACCAGCTGGATGTTTCTGACTTTGGTATCACAATCAGGGACTGTGCTCTATCCCGAAGGAATTCCAATTTGGGATACAACGCTTTGGGCGCGATTGACAACATTTGGCGATGCCACATACGGTGGCGATTACCACCTGCTTGTATGGAATGTACTTGATGACCAAATGCGAAATATCCAAGTGCGTGGTGCAAGGGTAAGTACAGCTAACGGTGTAATCCAAACGATTGATCCGAGAAATGGCTTTTTAATTGATGACAATGCTTCGGCATGGCCAGCTTGCGCCTATGATGGAAACAATTATTTTGTGGTGTATAGATGTGGCTCGAATCGGTACGGTATTTGGGGCAGTAGGATCACACAGCAAGCCGTAGTATTAGACCACATTCAAATTGATGATGATGGTTCTTTTCCTGATGTTTCTTTCAATGGTTCAATTTACCTCGTAGTCTGGCAGGAGGACAATACTGATATCTATGGTGCACGCGTTAGTTGCGATGGTGTAGTCCTTGACCCTAATGGCATAACAATTGTAGCCCAATCTGGTGCCCAAATCAAACCAAAGGTCTCATTTGATGGCTCAAATTGGCTGGTTGTCTGGGAAGAAATAGATTCTGGCGATCTATATGGTGCATATGTTTATGCCGATGGTCAAGTAGGAAATATCTTCCCGGTCTCTGTTTCGACAGGACCGCAATATGCTGCTGAAATATGCCACGGACCAGAAGACCTTATGCTTGTCACTTTTACAGGATTATTTTCCCAAACTAATACTAACCGCGCCTGGGTTAAATTTCTGGGCGACCACACCCTCTGGACCGATGATCAACTTGCTCTGGCATATAATAACAGCCGACATTTGGCACGCAAACTTAATAGTGATGAATTACATCTGGTTTATACAAACGGTAATGGCATTACCTACAGGTATTCGCCTAATGGTGGTAAGGATTGGACACTACCTGTAAGGGTCGGGACTGGCGTTTATCCGGCACTATGTCTCGATTCGCAAAACAACCCATGTCTGACCTGGACAAACGGCAGCATGCTTTATTACAGCCGAAAAACCTCTTCTCAAGGCTGGCAAACCAATCAATATACCTTCGGCTTAAATCAACCATCACATCCGGTAATCTTTAGAACAAGCAGCGAATTAGTACAGGCAGAATCCATTCATATTCTGCTCAGGCTTTACAACCCCGGGCTATCTTCAAATTCAATAACTGAATTGCGGTTTCCAATCAACAATCCCGCTAACTACCAAACCATCAGAGTTGAACAAAGCAGCGGATTGAATATGGTCACCCTTGACTTTCCATCATTAGCAGGTGATTACACGAATACCCTTCACGCGACCTGGATGCATGGCGATACCATCTATTATGGCACGAGGGCATTAGGGTGGCGAACATGGAACATACTCGTGAATCCATTCCGCCCAGAAGGACATCAATCTGCCCATCCCTTTGTGGAGACCTATGGTGATTCGGTATTTGTGGTCTGGCAGAATGAAGCTGAGGCTGAAGTATATCGTGCGGGCAAACATCTCACTCAACCTTTTTACTGGTCAAACCTTTCTCTAACACCTACAACGCCATCGATTTATCCCGTTAATGCTTCAGGTCTTGTGACAACCTTCGTTGATAAAATACTGCCGCTCGCTGAAACTGATATCTTCTGGAAGACATATCCCGCTCAACCACTACATAATCTCAGCAATACACCAGATACCCGTTCAGTCTTTCCACATTCTTCGCTCAGATTCTATGACGAGCAGGGTCCTCCCGTGTGCTACACTTTATCCATGGAAGGTAACACGCCTTATTATGAAATCAGGTCTGTCCAAACGCTGATCACCCAGCAACGAGGTTACCGCGGAATAACACAACAACCAGCTTACTTTGTAACGACACCCGGCTATATTACACCTTCCTTACATCTTGTACAGCGCGATTCCTTTATCTCCAACTGGCAGGTGCCGGTTGACATCGGCAGACCAAAAATAAAGTATAGATTTCAACTTAACCCGGCTTCTACCTACAGACTTAGAGCCATTGTTTATCACCAGCTAAACGCGAGGTGGAGTATAACCATCAAAATGGACGGCGAAGAACTCGCTGAGGTAGAATATGACCCATGGGTTCCTGAAACGCTTGATCTTGCGGTCCCACCTGGGCTTTATGCCGACAGCTCGATTAATGTTGTCTTTGAGTGTAACACTGGGTTATTTGCCTCTGTTGGTCCAATCTATGTTTATCAGTACGAAGGTGAACCAGCTGGCATTAAAAACAGAATACCTTCGGGCACGATGTCAAAGCACTGCCTGAGCATGGACCACGACATTTCTATGACACTTGCCCCTAATCCATTCTGCAAATTCTTAACCATACAACTGCAACCTCGAAATGAACTGGAATGCCACATTAATATCTACGATGTTACTGGTAGGTTGGTGAAAAGCATATATACAGGTATGGTTAATAACATCCAATTTTGGTACTGGGACGGCAAAGACACAGACGGTAGAACAGTTGCACCTGGTGTTTACTTCGTCTGCGCGGAAAATCCTGAAAATGGCTTATCATTGATAAAAAAGGCAGTTTACATGCACTAAAATAAATTGGGTGGCAGGGTAGTGGTCTATACCCTGCCACCCACTGGAGAATATCGTGGTTATTTTCTTGTTCGTTAACATTCTTGTAGGACAATTTGGGCAAAAATTGTATCTAAACAAAGGACTTGATGCCGGCTTAGCCGGTAAAATTATGGTGTGCGATAGTGATCGTGATTCTCAAACTGAGCTTATCTTTGCGCATTATGACTGCGGGCAGAATAGAGCTGTAGTATATGAACTGTACCCAGATAGCGTATTTCACTTAGAAACGATAATTGACACAATGTGCTTCAATGCTTGGGAAGTAGGAGATTTTGATAACGATGGTCTGTTTGATCTCGTAGTAACTGGGGATTTCGGGCTACCGGCACTCGGTCCTCAGATTTTTGAATCCCCTGATTCCTTTTCCTATCCCACCCGGGAAATCTGGCGGGATACGGTAGGTCCACCATTAGTTTTACCAATATGCGTCTACGATATTGACCAAGATGGACTACCTGAGATAGTAAAAAACAGGTTGGGTCCCTCCGAGGGCCTTGGTGTTTATGAATCTGTTGGTGACAATCAATATGAGTTGGTTTTTGTTGACAATCCTGATACATTGAATCTTGATGCACCGGCTGCAATGATTGCCTTTGGCGATTTTGACGGTGATGGAAGAATTGAATTTGTACCCGCAGGTGGTGATGAACGGTACTGGATTTATGAGTGCATCGGTAACAATAACTACGAAAAAATTGTTGACTCACAACTGCCAACTTTCAACATCCGGGATGGTTTTGCTGTTCCCGACGCGGACTGTGATGGTAAACCAGAATTTGTATTAAAGGGTAATAGACTCAGCACACTTGATGTCTTTATCTTTGAGGCAACCGGCGATAACACATACGAAGTTATTCAAACCTTTAGTTTGCCCGGCGGCAACTACTACGGTGGGTATTCAGATGCTGGTGATGTGGATGATGATGGTGTTCCTGAAATTGTTCTTGAAGCACGGCTGAATATTTTTATCATAAAAGCAGCAGGTAATGATTCTTTCTATGTCTGGCAGACACTACCAGGAAGTCTTACTGGCTCCTGTGTGCGGGTAACCAATGACCTTGATAACAATGGTTTGAATGAGATTGTGATTTCAGGCAACAATCAGACCCGGATTTATGAATATGACCCAGGTAAGATTGAGGAATCATCAAATTCGCAATGCTTAATACAGAATCTGAAATTGACAGTTTCTCCAAATCCATTTACAGATGTTGCAAACATTAAATTCCAAATTCCAAATCTCAATGACCAAACAAATTCCAAATCCCAAATTCCAAATCCCCCCTCACCCCGTATCAAGTACGGGGCAGGCTCTTTTTCCTCTCCCCCCAGGGGAGAGGGCTGGGGTGAGGGGCTGAATTCCGAAATCCGAAATTCGCAATCCGAAATAGAGCTCAATCTCACTACTCCCCACTCTCTACTTGCTACTCTCCGCATTTACGATGCCACGGGCAGATTGGTCAAATCATTCAGTGATATTCAGTGCGTCTTGGATTATTCAGCATATTCTGTATTCTGGAATGGCACCGGCGATTCAGGGCAAATACTCCCCGCTGGTGTGTATTATGCTGTATATGAAATGGGGTCATTAAAAGCAACCGCAAAATTGGTATTGTTAAAGTAAGGAGGTAAAAATGAGCAAGCATCTTTTCCTCTGTCTTACATTACTTCTTATTTTTTGTGTGTCATGCACAGAAAAGGAAGAAGTATATATGTTTGTTGAAGGAGGTCCTGAGTTTACATATGACTATCTACCTCCTAACGACAGTCTTAGATTAGCTGATTCCAGAATTAATCTCAGAATCAATACTGATCCGAAATTTGATACCCTGTGTGTTATGGTTAATGGTGATACATTAACTCCTTATGATATAAGCGATTACCAAGCTCTATTTGGCAATATCATTGAACCAGAATTCATTACCTACAACCTAAAAATTGAGACTGATATTGGTACTGCTTCTGCAAAATGCTGCATGCCTGAACCATTTAAGATAATCAAACCCCGTCAGCCAATTCAATCAGGCAGTGACTGCGAAATTATCTGGCATAGTTCAAAAAATGCCCAATGGTATCGTGTATACGTGGCTATTGTCTATCACCCAATAATTTCCTACAAAACAATAACGACCAGAGATACATGTGTGACTGTTGAAGGTGCTCTTTTTGCAGCACCCAATGGGGTGGTAGAAATAGTAATAACTGCAAATGGTGCAGATCCTGATGAAGACAATGGCAATATCAAGGGCAATGGTATTGGCTACTGGTCTGGAAAACTAACAGTGTACGAAACTATTAACATTAGATAAAGCACAAGACAAAAAACCCTGCTTCAAAAACTGATGGTTCTATAAGAACCAGAGGTCAGCCATGCCATTAAATTAACGCAAACTCAAACCTGTTAGATAAAAACTATTTGCGGGGATAACAGAAAACATGCTTGGTTTTAGTTTAACAATTACTTAACGGGGTAAGGATTTGCCTCACAATTTTCTGCTTCTCTGGTCTGTTTGGTTTTGTAATGATGTATATATACCTTTGCAAAAACCCATTGACAAAATTAAAAAATGCTTTATAATTGACGGATGTTAAAGATTAAGCTTAATGGCACAATACTGGAAGTTGAGCCAGACAAGAAGATCGTTGAGCTGGTAAACGATAAGGATTGCATTGCTGCACGGATAAATGGTGAACTGAGAGACCTGAGTATGCCCATAACTGAGGATTGTGAGATAGAACTCATACATTTTGATAACCCTGAAGGTCAGCAAATCTTCTGGCATTCCACTTCCCATATTATGGCAATGGCAGTAAAAGCACTGTTTCCGGATACAAAATTAGCAATAGGTCCTTCTATTGACCAGGGTTTCTACTATGACTTTGACCGTCCGACACCCTTTACCACTGAGGATCTGGCAAAGATTGAAGAAAAAATGGCTGAAATAATAAAGGAAGACATACCGTTTGAACGCATTGTTATGAAAAAGGAAGCAGTTATTGAATTCTTTTCACGCAGAAATGAATATTACAAGATTGAGCTTGCCCGCGATATTCCAGACAAAGAAATAAGCCTTTATCGTAATGGGGAGTTCGTTGACCTGTGCCGCGGTCCACACATTCCCAGAACAGGGATGGTAAAAGCATTTAAACTATTGAGCGTTGCGGGCGCTTACTGGCGTGGCGATTCTCGCCTGCCCATGCTTTCGAGAATTTATGGTATTTCTTTTGTGAATAATGACCAACTGAAAAACTATCTTCAAAAACTTGAGGAAGCACAAAAAAGAGACCATCGCAGGCTTGGTACCGAGCTTGAATTATTTTCAATCTTTGAGGAAGCGGGCGCAGGGCTGGTATTCTGGCATCCAAAGGGTACAATCATAAAAAGAATCATTGAAGATTACTGGATAAAACAACATCTGAAAAATGGTTACGAAATTATTGCCACGCCCCATATTGCCCGTAGCCACTTGTGGCAGACATCCGGTCACTATGATTTTTACCGTGATAAAATGTTCACGCTTCCTGTTGAAAATGAAGAATATGTTTTGAAACCAATGAACTGTCCAGGGCACATCCTGATATACAAATCAAAGGTCAGAAGTTACAAGGAGTTACCCATAAAGTTTGCAGAACTGGCAACTGTTTACAGAAATGAACTTTCTGGGACTCTTCACGGATTATTGCGGGTCAGAGGATTTACGCAGGATGATGCACATATTTTCTGCCGGCCTGACCAGATTGAAGAAGAAGTAGTTAAAATTCTGCAGTTTACGCTCACAATATTCAAAAAATATGGTTTTGAGGACTTTCAGGTAAACCTTTCTGTTCGTGATCCTAAGGAAAAAGATAAATTTATGGGCTCGGACGAAGAATGGCAGCGGGCAGAACAGGGTTTGATATCTGCTCTGAAAAAAGTTAAACTACAGTATAAGGTACAACTTGGTGAAGCAGTTTTTTACGGACCGAAAATTGATATCAATATCATGGATGCAATTGGTCGTGCCTGGCAGGCAACAACAGTACAGTTTGATTTCAATTTGCCAAAAAGATTTAATATTGAATATATGGATGCAAAAGGGCAGCATAAAGAAGTCGTTGTGATACATCGAGCACTATATGGTTCTCTTGAGAGGTTTATCGGAACACTTATTGAGCATTATGCGGGTGCATTTCCACTCTGGCTTGCACCAGTTCAGGTCGTTGTAATGCCCATAACCGATAAAGAAAATACATTTGCGAAAGATGTCTTTAACCGCTGTCTTAAACACGGTTTGAGAAGCGAATTTAACAACAAATCAATGAAGATTAATTATCGGATTAGAGAAGCTGAGGTAAAGAAAATTCCCTACATCCTTGTGATAGGAGCGCGGGAAGTAGAAAAGAAAACTGTTTCTGTGAGAAAACGGGGTCGTGGTGACCTCGGTGAAATGAAATTAAAGGATTTCTTTAATCTATGTGATGCAGAACAAGGAGGTGAAGATTAAGAACCTACCAAGGGTAAATACTGAAATTAAAGCCGAAAAAGTCAAACTGGTGGATGAAAATCGTCAATATATGGGTATATTTGAAACCTCAATTGCCCTGCGCATTGCCCGTGAGCGCGGTGTTGATCTAGTTGAGGTTGCTCCAGATGCCCAGCCACCTGTTTGCCGACTCATGAATTTTGGTCGGTATGTTTATGAAAAAAAAAGACAGGAAAGGGAATCAAGAAAACATCAACATCAGACACAGGTTAGGGAAATGAGAATCTCGATGAAGATTTCTGACCATGATTATCAGGTAAAGATGAACAAAATCAAATCATTTCTGGAAAAAGGCGATCGCGTCAAAATTAAACTGAGATTAAGAGGCAGAGAAATACTCCATGCACGCCTGGGTATGAATCTCATGGAACGACTGATTAAAGACCTTCAGGATATCGCAAAAGATGAAGCACCACCAAAACAAGAAGAACAGATTATTTCTGTAACCTTGATTCCACAGAAAACAAAAAAGGAGAATAAACACAATGAGCAAACTTAAGACAAAAAGGGGCTGGTTAAAAAGAGTTAAGATAAAGAAAAACGGAAAAATTTTTCGCTACAAATCAGGCAAAAGACACCTTCTGACTGGTAAGTCACGAAAACGCAAGAGAAGATTATCAAAACTGGTACCGGTATCAAAAGCTGATGCCAAGAAGTTCAAGGATTTTAAATAGAAAATGCAAACAGAACAGAAAATCAATAACCAGCAATTAAGTGAATATAGATTTGGCTGACAGAACCTATCAGTATGTTGATGTCATCCTTGACAGAATTTATGTTTTGGTTATAATCTTTGATTGGTCTGAAACTTAAGAATTTCAGGCACTCCGGAAAAAGATTATTAGTGAAAGGAGAATAGATGCCAAGAACAAAGAATGCGCCATACACACGGAAACGAAGGAAAAAGTGGCTGAAGGCAGCCAAAGGATATTGGGGTGGGAAACACCGTCTTTACAAGACTGCCCGCATCCAGGTAATGAAAGCCTGGCTCTCAGCTTATAGAGAACGAAAGAGAAAAAAACGGGTATTCAGAGCGTTATGGATAACAAGAATAAATTCGGCATTACGAGAGAAGGGTTTGAAATATTCCGAATTCATAAATACTTTGAAGAAAAACAATATTGAAATGGACCGCAAAACCCTGGCAATGCTCGCATACGAACATCCTGAAGAATTCAATGCCCTGATAGAAGCTGTTAAAAAATAACCTGACCTGATAATGAAAAACAGGATTGAAGAACTGAAATCAAATATCGATGCCGAGATAAAAGGAATTCGGGATTTGAAGAGTCTTGAGGATTTCAGAATCCGGTACCTTGGTCGAAAAGGCATATTGAATGACCTTTTTAAGGAACTCGCCAACCTTCCAGTTGAAGAAAAACGGCAGATTGGCAATGAAATCAATCTGCTCAAGACAAAACTGAATCAGGTGTTGAATACCAAAAGGGCTGAATTCAGCCAAACCAGACAACAGGATATTGACCTGCTTCTGCCAGGAAGAATGAGCTATGTCGGACACCGGCATCCCCTTTCCTTAATTCAAGAAGAGATTGAGTCATTTTTTGAAAATCTCGGTTTTGTTGTTGCCTCTGGGCCTGAAATTGAGTATGACTGGTACAATTTTGAAGCATTAAATATCCCTAAAGACCATCCTGCCCGTGACAGTTTCTCAAGCCTGTATATTACTGAAGACCTCTTATTGCGAAGCCATACCTCACCAGTTCAAATTCGCGTTATGGAAAAGATAAAACCGCCGATTAAGATTATCTGTCCGGGTAGATGTTACAGATTTGACCCATTTGATCCGAGCCATTCTCCTGTATTTCATCAGGTAGAAGTCCTTTATGTTGATAGAGGGGTCAGTTTTGGAGAACTGAAGTGGCTCCTTGGCGAATTTGTGAAACACATTTTTGGTCCAAAAACCAGATACGAATTGAGGCCGAGTTTCTTCCCATTTACTGAGCCCTCCGGTGAACTTGCGATAAGCTGCTCTGTATGTCAGGGCGATGGCTGTCCGGTTTGTGGCAACACTGGGTGGCTTGAAATGCTCGGTTGCGGCATGGTCCATCCACAGGTTCTGAAAAATGTAAAAATCTCTCCGAAAGAATACTCTGGCTATGCACTCGGAATGGGTGTTGAACGGGTGGCAATAATCAAATATCTCATTGATGATATCAGAGTATTTTATAATAATGACATGAGATTTCTTGAACAATTCTGAGAACGGAGTGACTAATGCTAATCTCAATTAAATGGCTCGAAGAACTCCTCAACACAAAACTGGATGTCAGATCTCTTGAAAAAGTTGCAAATAACCTCGGCATGGAAGTCGTACAGCAAATCAAGTACTGTCCAGGTGATATTGTTGTGGGAAAAATAACAAAAGTTAAACCGCACCCAACATTAAACAATTTGAACATCCTTGATATAAAAACATCAAATCATCACCAGATCGTTACTTCAGACAGAAATATCAAAGAAAATGACTTTGTTCTGGTTGTAATGTCAGGGAAGAAGTTCAAAGAGCAGGTAGTGACAAAAAGAGACTTTAATGGCATTGAATCAGATGGTATGCTTGTCAGTGAAGAAGAACTTGGTATTGCTGAAAAATCAACGGGCGTGATCATTCTTAACAATGTTACTGAAGGAAAACATTTTACCGATATTTTTGATGACATTGTCCTGGAAGTTAAAGTCAATACAAATCGGCCGGACCTCTTGTCAGTTATGGGACTTGCACGGGAATTCAGACTGGGCTTAGGCATAAAATTCTCACCGAGACAAAAAACTGCTGAACAAGTAAATCACATTGATAAGTCATGGGTGAGAGTTGATGACACAGAGGGCTGCGCAAGATATACGGCAAAGATATTTGAGAATGTAAAAGTAAAAGAGTCTCCGTTTTCAGCAAAATGGCGACTTTTCTGTATGGGGATGAAAGGTATCAATAATGTAGTTGATATTACAAACATCAATATGTTACTATATGGTCAGCCACTTCATCCCTTTGACCTTGACTTGCTAAAACCACCGGTTGTGGTAAGAAGAGCCAAAAAAAATGAGCAATTTGTTACCCTTGAAGGAACTGTATTCAAATTGAGTGAAAAAGATCTTGTAATTGCCGACCGCAATGGTATTATTGCCCTTGCAGGAATAATCGGCGCACGATCTTCACAAATAAGCAGTACTACAAAACGGATACTGCTGGAAAGCGCATGGTTCAACCCCCGTCTTATTGCCCATACCAGAAGACGCCTTGGAATTCAAACTGAAGCCTCAATCAGATTTGAGAGAGGTGCAGACCTTTCAATGGTTGATGAGGTTTCAAGTATCACTGCAGAAGAATTCAAGGCATGCGCAGAAGCAATAGAAACGAAAACTATCAGCGCCGGAAAAAAGGCAAAAGCCAGAACTATAATTTTTTCGCGCAACCACATGAATGCTATTCTATCACTCAACCTCAGTGTTGAACAAATCAAAAATCTTTTGGGTAAATCTGAAATAAGAATCTCGGGCAGGAATATACTCAAAGCGCATATACCTCATTACCGTTCTGATCTCCGGATTGCTGAGGATATTTATGAAGAAGTCGCACGCATATATGGATATATGAACATTCCTGATGTATTGCCTGCGCGGTGGGCAGTTACCAGAATCCATGATAAAAGCCGGTCCTTAATCAAATTTCTGAAATCTTATATGGTCGGTGCTGGTTTCAGTGAAACCTACAACCTCTCACTCGTATCCAGCCAAAGACTTCAGGAACTTGGATACGGTGAGTTCGTAAAATTAAAGAATCCTTTGAACGAGAGGTTCAACGCTTTAAGACCTACTTTGTTTCTTGGCTTGCTTGATGCAGTTCATTACAATCTCTCAAAGGGTAATTACTCTCTAAAACTCTTTGAGATTGGTAATATTCTCCTGAGTTCAGAACCTTTTCAGGAAAAGAAACTGGGTGCAATCATGGGCGGTGAACTCTATCCAAATTTCTGGAAAAACAATGACCAAAAGTTGACTTTTTATGATGCAAAAGGTACAGTGGAGATGATCTTTGAGGCACTGCGCATAAAAGAAATTGGATTTCTGCAATACAATTATCACGGATTTAGCCGGGTTTTGAAAATTATTGCTTCTGATCAGGAACTTGGTTATATAGGAATTATTGATAAAGAACTCTGCGAACGCGAATTTTTCTATTTTGAATTATCAATAGATAAAATCATTCCCCTGATAAGTGACCCATTCTATAATCCACCTCCAAAATATCCTGCCAATATCCGCGATCTGGCATTTCTTTGTGACGAAACGAACGAGGTTCCTCAAATGAAAACTTTGATCACCCGTGTTGCCGGTCCTGTTCTTGAAAAGGTGATATTGTTTGACTACTACAAAGGACCAAATCTTCCACCAGGTAAAAAGAATCTTGGTTTCAGACTGTTTTTCAAAGCACCGGATAGAACCCTTACTGATGATGAAGTCGATAGTTTTGTCGATAAAATAATCAACGAAGTCTCAAATAATTTTGGGGCTGTTTTGAGAAGAAAGGAGAACAAGTGAATGGCATATCAAAACTTGAGGAAAAGATTGATCGATTAGTAAACATGATTGGTGAACTTAAACAGAAAATCAGTGAATTGGAAGAAGAAAACAGACAGTTAAAAGAACGAGAAGAGGAAGTGAAAAGACGGGTTGACGGATTGATTGAAAAAATAGATACTATGACTTTGTAGTATTTTATGTTGGCTTGTTATTAACGAGCCATTAGGAGCAATCTTGAAGAAAAGTCAAACTAACGAGGTTGTTGTCAATATCTTCGGAAATGATTATCGAATAACATCCGAAGATATGGACGAGGAACGAATTAAGAAAATTGCTGAAATTGTTGATAAAAAAATGAGGGATATTCATCGGGAATTCCCTCTGCCATCAACCACCAAGATTGCTGTGCTCGCTTGTCTTAATTTGGTTGATGAATATTTGCAAAAAGAAGAACATCTAAACAAAAAGATTTCAGAGTTAGAACAGAGAATCAATTCTCTGATTCTGAAAATTGATGAAGTAATTACTTAATTCGTTCCCTGCGATGCTCGTGATGGGCATTAAGTCTTGAGCCAACACCCATCGTTAGGGAGCCAAGTTCGGCCATAGGTTCGCCTGTGGTTGACAGGCGCCCACTTTAACCCTGGGTTCAAAGACTTTTTCCCACACGGCATACGCGGGGAACTTTAATGAGTTTTACCGGCACCGTATGTTCTGCGACCGGTACTGAGGAGGTCTTATGTTAGTGCTAACAATCGCCATTATTATTCTGGCTTTAGAAGCAATTTTTGTTATTTATTTTTACCTAAAATACAATCGTGCCAAGATTATCAGTGCTCAGGATGAGGCGCGAAGAATCATTGAAGAGGCAAAAAAAGAAGCAGAAAATTATCGTAAATCTGCTGAAATTGCCGCGAAAGAACACTGGTACCGGGAAAAATTAAACTTTGAAAAGGAGACCCTTAATCGCCGAAGGGAAATTGAGAAGGCTGAAAGACGTCTTCTGGAAAAAGAAACCGGACTGGAAAGAAGAGAAAGACTTATTCTTGATAAGGAAAAAGAACTCCTTAACAAAGAGCATAGTATTCAAACTCGGGAGAAAATCATTCAGGTCAAATCAGAAAGACTTGACCAGCTTATCAAGGAAGAAACTGAAGCATTACAGAAGATCGCCAACCTTTCACGGGATGAAGCAAAAGCCGCATTAATGAAAAACCTTGAAAGGTTCACAAGGCATGAGGCGGCAGTACTTCTAAATCGCATAAAAGAAGAGGCAAAACTCAGGGCTGAGGAAGCGGCTCGTGAAATCGTTATCCAGGCAATACAGCGCTGTGCTACAAGTCATGCAACTGAAACAACAATCTCGGTGGTACCAATACCCTCTGAAGAAATGAAGGGTAGAATAATTGGCAGGGAAGGCAGGAATATCAGGGCATTTGAAAATCTAACTGGTGTTGAGGTAATTATTGATGATACGCCGGAAACCATATCATTGTCATGCTTTGACCCGGTAAGAAGAGAAATTGCTCGTATCGCAATGATGAAATTGATTTCTGATGGCCGTATTCACCCCGCCCGGATAGAAGAAGTAGTGAAGAATGCCCAGAAAGAAATTGAAACCGCAATCAAGAACACCGGTGAAGAAATCTGCCTGGAACTGGGCATTATTGGATTAGCACCAGAACTTGTAAGGCTTCTTGGTAAAATGCGCTTTCGCACAAGTTACGGACAAAATCTCTTGCAACACTCAAAAGAAGTTGCCTATCTATCAGCGCTCATTGCTCAGGAATTGGGTCTTGATCCGATTATTGCAAAACGGGCAGGACTACTCCATGATCTGGGAAAGGTGGCTGATACAACAATGGAAGGGTCCCATGCTCAGATTGGTGCTGAACTTGCTGCCAAATTCAATGAAAGCGAAACCATTGTGAATGCTATATCTGCTCATCACGAAGAAACAACACCCAATACACCTTACGCATTTATCGCTGAAATTGCAGACTCAATTTCAGGTTCCAGACCTGGCGCCCGGCGTGAAACAATTGAGGCATATATCAAAAGATTGAAAGCAATTGAAGAAGTCGTCTCTTCGTTCAATGGTATTGAACGTGTTTATGCAATTCAGGCTGGTAGAGAGGTACGCGTCATGGTCAATCCCGGAACTGTTTCCGATACTGAAGTCGCGACTATCGCAAACGATATTGCCCGAAAAATAGAAAAAGAGATACAATATCCTGGCCAGATAAAGGTGACTGTAGTACGTGAAACACGCGCAATTGATATCGCCAGATAAGACCTTTTTCATTATCCAAACTTGACTTAGCAGGATTTTTTGATATAATAAATCATGGCAACAATGAAAGCAGTAGTTAAAACAAAACCCGAACCCGGTGCAGAGTTATTAGATGTACCAATTCCGACACCAGGACCCAACGAGGTCCTGGTGAAAGTTCTTGCAACCTCAATATGTGGCACAGACCTGCATATTTTTCAATGGAATGAATGGGCACAGAAACGCATAAAAAAAATTCCCCAGATAATGGGCCATGAGTTATGTGGGCAGGTCGTGGAACTTGGTAGCAATGTGCACAATATTCAAAAAGACAGTATTGTTTCAGCGGAAACACATATTGCCTGTGGTTACTGCTATCTCTGTCGCAACGGTCTTGCTCATATCTGTGAAAATGTACAAATTTTCGGCGTTGATATTGATGGTGTATTTGCTGAATATGCTGTCGTTCCTGTGAGCAATGTCTGGCAAATAGAAGAAAGAATTCCCAAGGATTATGTGTCAGTAATGGAACCCCTGGGTAATGCAATACACACAGTCCTTGCGGGCGAAATCGCCGGCAATTCAGTACTCATTACCGGGTGCGGTCCGATTGGACTTATGGCTATTGCGGTTTGCAAAATCTGTGGTGCTTCTAAAATCATTGCAACAGAAGTAAATGACTACAGATTGCAACTGGCAAAGAAAATGGGCGCAGATGTTATCTTAAATCCTAAAAAGAATAAGATTGTTGAATCAATATTTCAGAATACTAATGGCAAGGGCGTTGATGTTGTTCTTGAAATGTCAGGAAATCAAACAGCAATAATTGATGGGTTCAAGGTTCTGAGACCAGGTGGCAGATATTCTATTCTTGGTATACCCGAACGCTCGGTCAAAATTGACCTGGCAGAGATGGTCTTCAAATATTTCACAGTTCAGGGCATAAATGGCAGATTAATGTACTCAACTTGGTACAAATCAACAAGATTCCTTGCAACAGGAAAACTTGACCTCGACCCCCTTATTACACACCGCCTGAGAATTGAAGAATATCAGACTGGCATGGAATTAATGGAAACTGGAAATTGTGGTAAAATTCTGTTATATCCTTGATGATAACCGGTATCGGCATAGATCTGATTGAAATAAGCCGATTTTCAAACGCTTCAAACGATTTTCTTAGACAAATTTTCTCACAACATGAAATTAGATCAGCGAAGAATAAGACAGTGCTGCTCAGTCTGAAATTTGCCCTGAAGGAATCAATTCTCAAGGCGTTAAGATTTGGCATGTATTATGGTTTTTTCTGGCGCCATATCCAACTGAGAACCAATAATAAGATTGTCATCTCAGGAGCATTGAAACATAATCAGTTAGAAAAATCCTTTATACATACCAGTAAAGGCTGTTCAAAAAAATACGCCTGTGCCCTTGCAATTACAGGGTATAGAAATGCAATCATTTTTGAGACCAAAAAAACATAGGAGGTATTGATGCCGAAACAGAACTACAACATTGGTTCCTATGAAAGGCGATATAAGAACTTTGACTGGAAACATAGTGAGAATGAGTTGAATTATGGTAAGAATGGTATCTATAATATTGGATACTACTGCAGTGACCGCATTTGCGAACTCGGCTACGGCAATAAGCTTGCCCTGATATGGCAGGGTTTTAGCGGAGAAATCAAAAAATATAGTTATGATGACATCCGTATTAACAGCAACAAATTTGCACATTTTTTGACTTCGCTCGGAATAAAACCCGGGGATCGTGTATGTATATTCATGGATAGAATCCCCGAATTGTATATTTCTTTTGTTGGGATTTTGAAAGCCGGATTCATAGTGCAACCATTGTTTTCAGCATTTGGCGAAGAAGCCCTGTTTACGAGACTGGATGATGCCAAGACCTGTGCAATACTGACCACACGCAAACACCTGTCAAAGGTTCGAAAAATAAAATCACAACTGCCAGATTTGAAATTCATAATTGTGTTACACAATGAAGGTAAACCACTTGAAGAAAGAGAAATTGAATTCAATATGGATGACTACGAAAAAATTGATAAATTTGACATATATCCAGCAGAAAGAGAGACTCCTTCTGTGCTGCACTACACTTCTGGTACAACCGGTAAACCAAAAGGTGCCCTTCATGTTCATTCGTCAATAATTGCTCAGTATATCACGGCAAAATGGGTACTTGATCTAAAACAGGATGATATATACTGGTGTACGGCAGATCCGGGATGGGTCACGGGCACATCCTATGGCATAATTGGTCCATGGTCAAATGGGGTAACCCAGGTTGTCTATGATATTGGTTTCAATACTGAAAAGTGGTATGCATTCATTGAAAAGCACAGAGTTACGGTCTGGTATAGTGCACCAACTGCAATAAGACTATTAATGAAAGAAGGCGAAGCCGTAGTTAAAAAATATGATTTGAAGTCATTGCGCCATCTGATTAGTGTGGGTGAACCCCTTAATGCTGAGGCAGTCATCTGGTCAGAAAAGGTATTCGGACTGCCCTTCCATGACTCTTACTGGCAGACTGAGACAGGTTCAATTGTGATTTCCAACTATCCCGGGATGAAAATAAAACCGGGCTCAATGGGCAAAGCATTCCCTGGTATTACTGCAGTAGTAGTAGACCCAAAGAATTTTGAACCAATAAACACACCGGGCTCTATTGGACTGATTGCCTTGAAGCCAGGCTGGCCATCAATGATGAGAGCATACTGGAACAATAAAGAAACCTATGATAAAAAATTCAAGAATGGCTGGTATATTTGTGGTGACCGTGCCTATATTGATAGTGAGGGTTATTTCTGGTTTATTGGCAGGGATGACGATGTTATCAATACTGCCGGGCATCTTGTCGGACCATTCGAAATTGAGTCCGCGTTAATCGAACACCCAGCTGTTGCCGAATCAGCAGCAGTAGGCAAACCCGACCCGGTGAACATGGAAGTCGTTAAAGCATTTGTTGCATTAAAACCCGGGTTCAAACCAAGCAATGAGCTTGAACTTGATATTATGAATTTTATCAGAAAGAAACTATCACCGCTTGCAATGCCCCAGGAGATTGAATTTGTTGATTCATTACCAAAGACAAGAAGTGGCAAAATAATGCGCAGACTGCTGCGTGCAAAAGAATGGGGCGAAGAGATCGGTGATATTTCTACGCTGGAAAATGACTGAAGGAGGATAAAATGAGTGAAGATTTAAAGAAATTAATTATTGACTATGTGAAAAAAGAATACCTTGATGAGGATTCAGATCAGGAAATTACGGAAAATACGCCATTGATCTCAAGTGGTATTGTTGATTCATTTTCAATGGTTTCCTTAAAGACATTTCTTGAAAAGAAATTTAATATCAAAATACCTGATGAGAAAGCGACTACTGATGCATTTGACACTGTAAATAATATCATTAAACTACTCTCTGAGTTTGTTAAGGTTGATTGAAACGCTGCTTTTATCACAAGTGAATATATCGGGTTGCAGAAATTTGCAGTGAGGAGGTATTATGGCATTTGATGCAAAGATTAGAGAGTTTTTTGCGACAGAGTTAAGAAGCATTCAAGAAAAAGGATTATTCAAAGAAGAAAGATATATTGCTTCACCACAATCTGCAATAATAAAAGTGGAGTATCCAGCTGGCTCACCACCAAAAGAAGTTATAAACTTCTGCGCCAATAATTATCTCGGCTTATCAAGCCATCCTGAGGTCATCAGGGCAGCGCAACTTGGATTGGAAAATCGGGGCTATGGAATGTCATCGGTCAGGTTCATCTGCGGAACACAGGATATCCATCGTGAATTGGAACGAAAACTCACAGAATTTCTGGGCACCGAAGATACTGTTCTTTTCCCATCATGTATGGATGCAAATGCTGGTGTATTTGATGTGGTTCTTGATAAAGACGACGCAATGATTGCAGATCGGCTTGTCCACGCTTCAATAGTGGATGGAATGAAATTGTGTAAAGCACAGACCTTTAACTACAAGCATCTAAATATGGCACACCTTGAAGAAAAACTTCAAGAAACACAAAATTGTCGATTCCGTATGATCATTACTGATGGTGTTTTTTCTATGGATGGAGATATTGCGCCCCTTGATAAAATATGTGAACTCGCCGAAAAATACAATGCAATGGTAATGGTAGATGATTCACATGCAACCGGGTTTTTGGGGAAAAACGGCAGAGGAACTCATGAACACTGTGGGGTTGTTGGTAAGATTGATATTATTACAACAACGCTGGGTAAAGCAATGGGTGGCGCTTCTGGTGGGTGTGTTAGCGGCAGGAAGGAAATTGTAGAAATGTGCCGGCAGCGTGCCCGTCCTTACCTCTTTTCAAACACAATTCCTCCTGTTGTTGTTGCAGCAGCAAATAAAGTCGTAGATTTGATTGCCAGCACAACCGAACTTCGCGATAAACTGGAAGAAAATACTAAATATTTCCGCACAAAAATGAAAGAAGCAGGGCTTGATATTCGTGAGGGTGTGCATCCCATTGTACCGGTAATGCTGTATAACGCAAAACTTGCTCAAAATATGGCTCGGGATCTTTATGATGAGGGTATTTATGTGGTAGGATTCTTCTTTCCTGTTGTTCCGCAGGGCCAGGCAAGAATCAGAGTTCAGATTTCTGCAGTCCATGAAAAAGAACACCTGGACAAGGCAATTGAAGCCTTTAAGAAAGTCGGTGAGAAATATAAAATTCTGGGTAAGAAAAAAGATGAAATAATCGCGATGTATGGATTGTGACATACTATCTAAACTGAAGACCATTTTGTTGCCGTGAAGAATAGTGCTGATATTATTATTATTGGTGGCGGGATCATTGGATGTGCCACAGGTTATTATCTGACAAGAAAGGGACTCAAGGTATTTCTTTTTGAAAAAGATTATATGACTGCGGGTTCTACAGGTAGATGCATAGGTGGAATCAGACAGCAATTCTCAACTGAACTGAGCATCAAGATCGCCATGGAGTCAGTAAAAAAATTCAAAATCATGCAAGAAGAACTTGGTATGGATGTGGAATTTGAGCAGGATGGCTATCTTTTTCTCGCACATAACCGGGAAAAAGAAGATACTTACAAAAAACTGATTTCCCTCCAGCAGAAAATGGGGCTGGATGTTGAATATGTTGATGTTAAAACCATTAAAGAAATTGTCCCGGGCATAAATACTGAAGGACTCCTTGGCGGTGCCTATTGTCCGTCAGATGGTCAGGCAAATCCTTTTCTTGTCGTTGATGCCTATGCGCGCAAAATTAGAGAAAACGGCAAGATTTTTCTACGGTGCGAGGTTAGAAACATTAATCATGAAGCGGGAAAAGTAGTATCAATCACTACAAGCGATGGACAAGTCTATTTTGCTCCAGTTGTCGTTAATGCTACAGGACCCTTCATAAGAAAATTCTCCGAACCACTCGGATTGGATATTCCAATATATCCTGAACGACATGAATCCCTTATCACAGAGCCAATTGAAGTTTTTTTCAAACCCATGATTGTTGATTACCGTCCTGATGGTTGCTATTTCCATCAAAAAGCAAAACAGGGCAGTATTATTGGCTGTTATACACCCGTACCAAATATTCCGGGGCTGGATACTCATTCCTCATTTGAGTTCATAAGTGAAATGGGAAGAAGAATGGCACGGTTGATACCCAAGCTCGAAAACATAAAGATAATCAGGCAGTGGTCAGGAAGTTATGAAATGACCCCGGATGGCAATCCAATCCTTGACAGGACCGACATTGAAGGTTTATGGATAATCGGTGGATTTTGTGGTCATGGGTTTATGCTCGGTCCAGAAATAGGATATATTGCTGCAGAATATATCACAACTGGCAAGCCCCCTTATGATCTAAGTGAATTCCGCCTCAAGCGTGACTTCTCAAGCAAAGAAATAATGAAATAGATAGCTGTCCTGCTTGCCATTACTCATGGCATTCTGCTCTCCCTGCCTCTTGCGGGTTACTGGACTCTTGACAAGATATATTCACTGGATATTATGTCTATATGTTTAAAATAATAAAGAAAGACCGCAATACCATGGCTCGCCTCGGCCTTTTGAAAACCAGAACCTGCAGCATTAAAACACCAAACTTCATGCCAGTTGCAACCCAGGGAACTGTGAAAACACTTTCCCCGGCAGATCTTAAGAAAATTGGGGTGGAAATTATAATCTGCAATACCTATCACTTGATGCAGAGGCCAGGAGCAAAACTCATTAAAGAAATGGGCGGTCTTCATACATTTATGAATTGGGACCGGGCTATACTGACAGATTCTGGCGGGTTTCAGGCGCATTCCCTCAGTCCCTTGAGAAAGGTAAATGATGAAGGTATTACTTTCTCCTCCCACATAGACGGGTCAAAAATTACTTTAACACCTGAGATAGCGATCGAAATCCAGAGGGACCTTGGTACAGATATTGCAATGTGCCTTGATTTTTTCACGCCATATCCATCTGAATATATTGAAGCACGCATTGCTGTTGAAAGAACAATAAACTGGGCAAAACAAAGTCTTGCCGTAAAAAAAAACCCTTGTTATTTTCAATAATTCAGGGAGCGACATACAAAGAACTCCGCAAAGAATGCACACTTCGGCTCCTTGAACTTAGATTTCCGGGTTATGGAATTGGCGGTTTGATGATTGGAGAACCACCCGCATTGACAATGGAAATGGTCAAAGAGGTTAGCAGTACTATCCCTGAGAAAAAAGTTCGGTATCTAATGGGTTGTGGTTATCCAGAAGACATTCTGGAAGCAGTGAGTCTCGGTATTGACCTTTTTGATTGTGTATTGCCAACACGAAATGGCAGGACTGGTATGGCATTTACTTCTGAAGGTAAAGTTATTATCAAAAGTGGTCGCTATGCAAAAGACAGATCGCCCCTTGACAGAAATTGCAATTGCTATACCTGTCAGAATTTCACCAGAGCCTATTTGAGACATTTGTTTAATGCAGGCGAAGCACTTGGTAGTCGTTTGGTCAGTTATCACAATCTGCAATTCTATATTAGGCTGATGAAGAACATTCGTCATCATATCAGAAGTGGTGATTTTGATAAATTCGTAAGAGAAACAAAGACCTTTTTCAATTTTCGGCAGGAGACAACCATTGGTTAACTTGCCTCTTGACACTCTTGCAATTATATATATAATATTAAAATTTGATTTAGGGGGATTAGCCCCTTTTGAAGTTTGGTAAAAAAGGATTATAGAGCAAAGGAGTGACTATGTTCGGGAAAAAGAAAAGAGTGATTGGTCTTGATATTGGTTCAAGTCAAACAAAAATTGTTGAACTTTCGCCGGGTAAGACCAAGAAATTGATCAATTATGGGATATCCAAAATATTGCCGGATGCAATCGTGGAGGGTGAAATAATTGATCGTGAAGCCGTGCTTGATTCTATACGTACATTGCTTGAATCTCGTAATATTACCACAAAGGATGTCGTAATTGGTCTTGCAGGGCGAGATGTAATAATCAAACGGATTGTAATGGACCGTCTTAGCGAAGCTGAAACAAGGGAGCAGATAAAGTGGGAGGCGGAACAATATGTACCGTTTGACATTAATGAGGTATCCCTTGATTTTGATGTAGTAAACCCTAATTTCAGCGAAAATCAACAAGAGGTTGTTCTCGTTGCGGCAAAAAATGAGCTGATAAATAATTTGACTACGCTTTTAAAAGACCTGAATCTCAATCCGGTAGTGATTGATACTGCTGCATTTGCATTGCAAAATGCCTATGAATATAATTACCAAACTAATCCTGATGAATCCATTGGTTTATTGAACATCGGTGCCGGAATGACTGTTATCAATGTTGTAAAAGGTAGTTCCTCACTGCTCGCAAGAGATGTCTATTACGGAGTAAATTCCTACATAAATAAATTGCAAAAGGAAATCGGATTCAATTACGAGGATGCGGCTAATGCTGTGAAAGGGACAATCCCGGTTGGTGCATCCCAGGAATCTATCCAGAGCGTTTTTGAATCGTTTGTGAATGACCTCAGCACCCAGATTGAACGAAGCCTGCAATTTCTTTCTACGGTTACCGGCGAAGAAAAAGTAAATAGAATGCTTATTACAGGCGGCGGCGCATTAATACCAAATCTTGCCGAATTTTTGAAACGCCGTCTCAATGTTAGTGTTGAAATCCTTAATCCTTTCAAAAACATTCTTTATGACCCCACAATATTTGCACCAGAAGGGGTTGATGTTGTTGGTCCGGTTTTGACCCAGGCAGTTGGTCTTGCATTAAGGGGGGACTAATGATAAAAATAGATCTATCACCAAGCCCTAAGAAAGCCAAGGTGACAAAAGCAAAACCCACAAAAGCAGGCGGTGCACCACCAATAAAACTGCCGTCTATAAAGATCGGTGCACTCTTTATTCTGGGTATTGCGCTGGTTGTCATTATTATTGCCATCTTCCTGATCATCCAGTCTACCAAAATCAGTGGGCTAAATCGTAATATTACCGAACTGAGAACCCGACTGGATGAATTGAAGATTTATGTAACAACTGTTGACAGCCTGAAAAAGCGAGAAAAGGAATTGATGGCACTCATTGCTCCTATTCGTGAATTGAATCAGAACCGCTTCTTAATTGCTCACATTCTTGATGAAATATCAGCACGCATCCCTGAATTCACCTGGTTAACCGTACTTGATGTAACAGCACAAAATCAGATCAGTATTAGAGGCACTACAGCCTCAAATCTATTAGTGGCAGATTTTATGAACAGGCTTGAGGAATCGCCCTACATTGCAAATGTTGACTTGACAGTTCTGGAGAAAAAAACAATTGAAAAGCAGGAAATGATGGAATTCACACTCACGGCAAATGTCAAAATTGACACAATCAAGGGAGGAGCGAAATGAACTTAAAAGAACCTAAAACCCAGCAAACAATTGTATTTTTTGTCATACTAATACTGGTTCTGGTGTTATTCTTCAGATTTCCCTATACTGCAAATCAAAACAAAATAAAGGATTTAACATCCAGAAGAGACTCTCTCCAGATAAAGGTGCAGGAAGCTGAAGCGGCAAAGGCACGTCTACCTGAATTACAGGCAAGAATTGCTCAACTCGAAGCTGAGTGGGAAGTTGCAAAAGAAATGTTACCCCAGGAAAAAGAAATTCCAAAATTGATTCAACAGATCTCTAATTCAGGCACCAAAGCCGGCGTTAGTTTCTTGCTCTTCAGACCCGGCGGGCCTGTTGGCAAAGCAAACTACTCAGAAATACCAGTTCAGATAAAGGTCGCCTGTGGGTATCATCAACTTGGTAAATTCCTCTCAAACATTGGAAATCTTCCAAGAATTGTTAACGTACCAACAATTAAAATAGTTTCAGGCAAAGATCGCAGCACTGAAGCTGAATTACAGGCAATTACCTATACTGTAGCCAAAAAACAGGAGGTGCCAAGTGGTGCTCCACGTCGTCAGTAGTATACTTACAGCATTTGTTATTTTCAGTCAGACACCAGCTGGTGATTCATTATTTCCTGTAGAAAAATACAATTATGAACCGGCAGGGCGCAGAGATCCTTTTGTACCGTTACTGGGATTAGAATTGGGCGGTGGAAAAACCGGCCATTTGAGCCCTGAGAATCTTCGTTTGATCGGTGTGTTATGGGGTGATCGCGGTTATTATGCCCTGGTAAAAGATGGGCAGGATAATGGCTATATTCTGCGAAGGGGTGATCGCGTTGCTGGTGGTCATGTTAGTGAAATAAATCGTCAAGCAATTATATTCGAAATTATGCATGCGGGGGTAGTAACAAAATATGAATTAAGGCTTCAAGAGGGAAAAGAAAGGAGGTAAACTATGAGGTTTTTGTTGACAATTCTCTCAATACTCTCTCTTTTGAATGGAGTTATGATAAAAGATATCATTGTAAAATCAGAGGGAGTAAATACAAAATTAGTCCTTGAGGCAGATGGTCCTTTTGTTGCCAATGCTTTCAGTTTGAAGGATCCGTCCCGAATGGTTGTAGATTGTTCAGGCGTTTCAAGCAACCTTGTCGGCAAAACATACACGGTAAATTCAGGTGGTATAAGAGAAGTATCTATCACTGGTTTTGCTGGACAGCCTGATCTCATCAGGGTAGTGGCAAAAATAAATCAGGATTATTCTTTTCTTACTGCGACAGAAGGCAACAATTTCGTGGTAACATTGCTGACAGGATTAACTGCACCAATACCACAATGGCAGGCAGCCGCTGCAGAGGCTACGACATCAGTGCCGACCGAACCAGCACCGCCAGTTGTTCCTACAACAAGACCGCAAGCGACTATTACTGGCCGCCCGATCAGTATTGATCTTGAGAACGCTGATATCTTAACAGTTCTCAGGGCGCTATCCGAATATGCAGGTGTCAATATAGTCGCGGGAAAAGATGTCAAGGGAACAGTTACAGTAAGACTGCATAATGTTCCCTGGAAACAAGCACTGGAAATTATTCTTCGTGCTGCGGGTTATGCCTATCGCGAAGATCCCGGAGTTATCCGTGTTGATACTGCAGATAATCTCGATAAGCAGGATTTTGACCTCCCACTAATCTCCAATATTTACAAACTTGAGTTTGCAAATCCCAGTGAAATGCTTAACAAAATTCAGGCAATGCTTTCACCAAAGGGTAAGGCAAATGTTGATGAAAGAACAAATTCAGTTGTTGTAACCGAAGTCGAACCGATTCACGATAAAATCAAACAACTTGTAAAACTGCTTGATACTCCAACACCACAGGTTGAAATCATGGCAAAAGTTGTTGATATTGATGCTGCGCAATCTCAAGGTCTGGGAATCAACTGGACAATAAAAGGACTTGAAACCAGATTGTTGCGCGCAGACCTCACAAGCAATCCAAACCCGGCGATTGCGGGTTATGGTGTTTTTAATATTGGTTCTGTTCCCTCTCTGGCACAGGTATCGGCAACAATCAATCTGCTTGAAGAAAAAGGCAAGGCAAACACGATCTCAGCACCACGCGTCTCTGCAGTTGATAACAAAAAAGCATCAATCCTTGGTGGACAGCGATTTGGGATACCCACCAGAGATATGGCAGGAAATACCGTTATTCAATTCTATACGGTTGGTACAAAACTTGAGGTAACTCCACATATTAATTCATTAGAAGAAATTACCATGGAGATTCATGCCGAAGTTAGTGAACTTGACCGTGCATCAGCACTTGCAGGCAGACCAATTATCACGACATCAGAGGCAGATTCCAAGGTGCTTGTGAAAGATGGTAATACAGTTGTAATTGGTGGATTTATTAGAAAGAAAGAAACAAAGAATGTGAGAGGTATCCCTATTCTCAAAAGTATCCCCATTATTGGCGCACTTTTCAGAGAAACGACAACAACATATGAAGACCGTGAATTACTGATATTTATAACGCCAACCATAATAAAGTAACTAATGGAATAAGACAGAATCCGATACTGATATTCAGAAACATTCAGGGCAAACCCCGAATCACTTTTACCTCAGTGTTTCGGGGTTTGTGTAATTATAAGACATAATGTGATGAAAATCGGCGCTGGCAAAAGAAAAGGACAAAGACTTGCGGTAGCACGGTCAGGTATGCGGCCAACACGAAGTGTTGTCCGCTCCGCAATATTTAATGTACTTGGAAGCACAATCACTGAGGCATCTATTCTGGATATCTTTGCAGGTACCGGTGCTCTTGGCATAGAAGCACTTTCAAGGGGTGCAAAATACTGTGTTTTTGTCGATAACCGTTGTACAACATTGTTCGCCAATGTCAAAAAACTAAATTTGCAAGATAGAACGCTAATCATTGAACAGGATTTTAGGCCCGCTTTGAAACGCCTGCAAAGCACAAGATTTGATATTGTCTTTATTGATCCTCCCTACAGAACACAATATCTAAATGAGGTTTTGAAACTTCTGTCTTTTTATAAACTTGTGGCTGAAAATGGTATTGTCGTTGCTGAACATACCCGTTTCAATCGCTGTATAATCCCGGATGAATATACCGTTATAAAAGAGAAGAGATATGGTGATACACTGGTATCTTTTCTCAGGTTACATAAAAACAAAGAGGAGTAACAAATGAAAAAAGCAGTTTATGCAGGAACTTTTGATCCAATAACCAATGGGCACATTGATGTTATCAATCGTGCGACAAAGATATTTGACAAAATAATCATCGGAGTCAGCAGTGTTCCCAAAAAAACGCTGTTTTCGTTCCAGGAAAGGATATCTATGATAGAAGCAATATACCGGCATAATAACCGCGTAGCTGTTAGAGGTTTTTCATGCCTGCTTGTTGACTTTGTCAGATCGGTCTCCGCAAGGACAATTATCAGAGGAATTAGGGCTGTCTCTGACTTTGATTACGAGTTTCAACTCGCCCTGATGAATCGGCAACTGGATCCAGAGATTGATACACTATTTCTTATGCCCTCAGAAAAATACTTCTTTGTCAGTTCTTCACTTGTGAAAGAAATAGCCTTTCTTGGCGGCGACATTTCAAAATTAGTGCCCCCATTGATTAAGCAAAATCTCCTGCAAAAAGTCAGAGCTACACTTTGATACTGCGCTCAATAAACATGTGTCTTTTTATTTTCTGAGTTGTTGTCTTGGGAAATTCTTCCTCGCGAATCTCAAATTTCGTAATTCTCTTATATGCTGGTAGATGTTCGTTTATTTTTTTTATTTCTTCTCTGAAGATTTTTTCAATATCAGAAAAACCAAGGGTGGTATTCTGACTGATACTATGCTGTTCAAGCAATTCATAATCAGGATAGATTAAGGCACATACTTCCTCTTTTTTGCTGTCCGGATCAATCCTCGGCACAACAAGAACTTCTTTAACCCATTTACTCGCAATAATCTTCTCTTCCAGTTCTTCAGGAATAATATTCTTCCCTGTTGCCGTAACAATAAGACTCTTTTTTCTGCCAGTAATATAAATATAGCCTTCACTATCAATGTAGCCAAGGTCGCCAGTGTAGAGCCAACCCTGTCTTAGCACCTCTTCTGTAGCCTTCTGATTTTTATAGTATCCAAGCATAATATTTGGACCACGGACAATGATCTCACCAATACCATCCGCACCGGGTTCAAATATTTTCACCTCAACCCCTGGCAGTGGCTTCCCAACAGAATTATTTTTCGGGCGGTCAGGCGGATTAACTGAAATCACAGGTGCTGCTTCGGTCAAGCCATAACCCTGGAGAATCGGAATCCCCAGCATTTCCAAACCCTGGGCAACCTTAAAAGACAGTGCTGCACCACCCGAGACTGTAAGTCGTAGGTTATCCAAACCCATTTCCTTTCTTACCTTATTGAACAATGGCTTTCGTAGAAATCTGAATACCGAGGCCATACCACTGATCGTAGAAAAAACAACCCTTGTTGTCCATGAGGCACTGGCAATCTTCCTGTTGAGACCAGCAAGAAGCTTTTCAAAAAGTAAGGGTACTGCAATCAAACAAGTAACCTTTGATTCTTTCAGTGTTGCGATCAATTCATTTGGTTTTAGGCTTAGTGGATAGTATATTGAAGCACCACTGTATAGCGGGTAAAGAAACCCGCATGTCGCCTCAAAAGTGTGGTGCATTGGAATAACAGAAACAAAAGTATCACTTTCATAAACTGGAATTGTTTTCTCAACAGCGAGTAAATTGGAAATTATGTTCCTGTGGCTGAGCATTACTGCTTTTGCCAGACCAGTAGTTCCAGAAGTAAATATCAGTATTGCGAGAGATTCAGGCTCAATATAAACAGGCTTTTCATCATTAACTGCCATTAACTTACCAATTTCATTCATATTGATCAAGAATCTAAAATCTTTAAGTTCGTTTTTGATTGCCTCTATTTTATATATGTAATTATTTGAACAAATAACGCCCTTCGCACCGCTTTCCCGAAGTATATGCAATAACTCACCTTCATTAAGTAATGCATCAAGCGGGACACAGACCAAACCAGCCCGATTAATAGCCAGATAACTAATCGCCCATTCAGGAGAATTTTCACCAAGCACGCCAAATCGCTCACCGGGGACAAGACCTAAATGATAGAGATAGTTTTTCAGTGCAAGAACCTTTTCTTTCAATTGTTGATATGTATATATTACACTTCCCTTCTTCAATGCGAGTTTTCCAGGATTTTTCTTCACTACATTTTCAAATACTTCACCGATTGTCTGCAAAACTACCTCCCAGAATAATTATGTTATCCTTTCCTTTTTTCAATAATATTGGCACAAGTCTTTCTGCATCATACTTCTCACGCAGGAGAAAAAATTCAATCAACATGGGCAGGTTAACACCACCCAGTATCTTCAAATTTTTGCAGACCTTCAACAAATTCAAACAGGATATTGCACAACTGCCTCCAGGAAGATCAACAAAAATGATCACTTCCTGTTCTGCATCACAGATAGAGCGTTTAATGGCTTCAGTAAGGGTTTCACACGATAATTTCTCATTTGAAAAAACCTCCACAAACTCTTGCTTGCCAAGTATCCTTTCTACTGTTTTCAACAAGGAATATGCAAAATCTCCATGTCCAATAATAACACCCTTTATCATTCTATGTCCTCATCCAGATAGACGCTCGGAAGTTCCTTTTTAAAAAAGATACGCTGTAATTCCTCATCATATTCCCGTGCAGCATTTATCCCCCTCAATTCCAGTAGATAGTTCATCGCCACAACTTCAGCAATAACGGAAATATTTTTTCCGGGAGTGAGGGGCAATGTAATATGAGGAATCTTAATACCCAGTATGTCTTTGAACTTCCGCTTCAAACCCAACCTTTCATATTCACCTTTTGTTTCTTCCCAGTATACAAGTTCAATGACAATCTCTATCCGTTTACGCAAACGAACTGCCTTTACCCCAAAAATTCTGAATATATCAACTATCCCAACACCACGAATTTCAAGATGGTGCCTCAATTTCTCACTTTTCTCAGCACCAGACCCCATTAACAGTTCACCCCGACGAACAATTTTTACAAGGTCATCGGCAACAAGTCTATGCCCTCTTTCTACCAGATCAAGCGCACACTCACTCTTGCCAATACCCGGTTTCCCCACAAAAAGAACACCAACCCCATAGATATCCAACAGTGTTCCATGAAGGAATAAAGTCGGTGCAAGTTTATTATCAAGATAGTTTGATAAAGCATGTATAAATGGAGTTGTAGACATACTTGTTCGCAATACGGGAATCTTTCTTTTATCTGCTTCCTCAACGATTTTTTTATCAATCCTTAGATTCTGGGTAACAATTATACAGGGAGTTCCAAGTTTCATTATTGTCCTGATTCTCATTGCTTTCGTTCTTTCAGCCAGTGTTTTTAAATATGATGTTTCGGTTTTGCCAATAATCATTATCCTTTCATGTAGAAAATATCCCGTGTATCCTGCCAGAGCGAGACCCGGGCGAAAGATGTCACAACTGGTTATTATTCTATGCCTGAGATGTTCTTCACCGGTAATTATATCTAAAGATAAATCTTTTTTCTTTTCAGTGTATAATGTCTGAGCCGTGATTTTACTTACCTTCATACCCTTTTCGTCTTTGCTGCAATTCTTTTTCTTTCTTTAAATTTATCTTCGTATTTCTGCAATTGTCGCTCTGCTTTTCTCACCACTTCAATTATACCTTGATATATATCCTGCGTATCAACTTTGCACAAAATCTTCGAATTTTTTACAAGCAGCGTTAACTCCACGATACTAACAGATTTATCCTTCTCCAGTATCAAATGTCCATCAATTATATGATTCTCAAACCTCTTCAGTTTTAATAACTTAGTTTCTGCAAATTCGGTAATGGCATCCGTTAAGTCAAAATTTCTTGCAGAAATTCTTACATTCATTGCTCCTCCTTACCTTTTTATCCAAAAAGTTCAACTTAACTTTGCTCTTAACAATCATAATCTCAAAAAACCAATTTTCTGAGATTTCTTTCTATGTCTCCTTCAAAAACATATGAAGCAACTGCAATACCTGAAGCCCCTGCTTTGATAACCTTTCGGTAATTCTTATCATTTATCCCACCGATACCGACAACTGGAATGCGTGTGCTTTTACTGATGTGTCGGATTAAATCCAGACCACATAACGTTGCATCGCATTTCGTACTGGTAGGAAAAACTGCACCAACACCCAGATAATCAGCTCCGGCTTTTTGTGCGGTCAATGCCTGTTTTAGAGTGTGGGCTGAAATACCAATAATAAGTTTGTTACCAAATGTTTCTCTAATCGTAGAAAGAGGCATGTCCTCCTGGCCGAGATGTAAACCATCTGCATTAACTGCCAATGCAATATCCACGCGATCGTTTATGATAAACTTTAAGGATGATGAGTGAATCAATCTCCTTATTTTTGCTGCATAATAATAGAATTCCCTATCAGACATATTCTTTACCCGCAACTGAGTCATCGTGACACCATAATCCTCAAATATATTAATGACTTTCTCCAGGTCGCTCTTACACAGGTATTTCTCATCAATGATTACGCACAATCGTGGGTCAAATTTCCTCTCCATTTTTTGAAGCAACAATTTTTCAACATCGTAAATTTGAAATCTCAATTCCTTCATTTTTTTGCCTAATTTTCCATGCTTAAGCCGCAAAATTTCCTCAATTGTTCGTGATGATTCTTTGGCGCGACTTAGATTTGCAAGGACCAAATCCTTAACATCATTCCGGGGAACTGAATCAAAACCTGGTTCGCGGCCAGGATCAATCCTGCTCTGACGATGAGCAATCAGATTAACCAGAGGGAAGATTTTTTTCAACTGCGTAAAATCCTCGCGTAATTTTCTAATCTTTAACAGAATCAATTGGTCTGCTATTTCAAACCTGGCATAGTCTTCAATGAATTTTAATGACTCTGTAAGCCGGTTGAAATTCACATCAAGGATGGTTTCCCACGCCACAATGAATTATAGTGAAATGCGGAACACTGTCAAGAAAAGATTTTTCAAAATGTTGGAATTTATGAACAAGTATTATGTAATCCACCTATCTAAATAGAGTTATGAACAACAACACCGCCATAACACCGAGAATAATAATCATTATTAGAATAAACCTGCTCAGTCTTTTGTTCTGGTATTCTTGGCTCAAGACATACTTCAGAAAACTATCACTAATATTCTGAATACCAATTTTGGTTTCACTTTCAACTTTTAACAAAGCAGCTGCTGCAGCACGGCTTTCATCAACCTTATTACAAACATTTTGGCTCGCTGATTCATAACAGGTCGTTAGATTTGCAAGGTCTCCAAGCATTTTCCGGACGCTCTCGTCAAACTGTTTACCGATATGCTCAAGCTTATTCTTTACTTCCTGGATAATCAATCTCTGGTTGTCATTTATGCTTGCAATGGATTGATTCAACTGAACCAATACCCTTTCCATACTTTCAATGTTGCTTTTTGAGCTTTTCTGTAAATCAATTATTACTTTCTTAAGATCTTCAAGACCAACACCCAATGATTTGTTTATGGAATGGATCGCATCTTTTTGTTCCTGCGACAGGATTGATAAGGATTTATCAATCGCAATTACCACTTCATCAATGCGCATTGCTTTGCGCAAATCAGCGGTTATCCTTTCTATCTCATCAACAAAACCTTCAAGACGGTCTACAGCACCAGTATCAACAAAATGACCAGATTTCTGTTTGGATTCTGACGGTGTAGAATCCTGTTCAAATAACACAGCATGCTTTTCCAGAAAATCCTCTTGTGCCCTGGTTAAAATCTGCGGAGGTTCTTCTTTGAATTCATGTGCGACTTCGTGTGACTTCTTCTTGTCCCCAACCGTGTCATAAATATTTGCAATCTTTTCCTTTATCGCCTGGTCATTGACCTTGAGATTTTTCAGCATTTCCATTGCCCTTATTACTTCCTTCTTGTTACCTGCTGCCATCTGTCTTTCAATGTAAGAAAACAGATACATTGCCGCGTCACTCTTTTCATCAAGCTCTATCAGCAGTTCAGCAATAGTAAGATTTACATTAGTATTACCGGGGTCATATCTCAGAATTTTCTTGCATAGTGCAAGTGCATTGCGCAGGAAATTATCATTTCTAAATGCTTCAATCCCTCTTTGGTAAAGTTTAAGTGCATCGTTCTGCCGATTCATTTTTATATATAGATCACCCAGACGATTCAGTATATTCCCATCGTTCGGATCAATCTTTATTGCTTTCTCAAGTGCACTCACAGCTTCTTTCAATTTACCAGCCATTTCAAAATTAGTGGCATTCTTGAGTAGTTCTCTTATTGTATCCTGTTTATTCTCTGCCATTATATATTCCAATCATAAAATACGGAGCCTGGGATTGGCCCAGGCTCCGTATTTTTGTTTTTATGCATTATTCATTTGCAGTGCGTTCGACCTTTATGGCTTTATCTCCCTTTGGAGTTTGTGTTATTTCAAACTTAACTCGTTCGCCTTCTCTAAGGACCCGATAGCCTTCGCCAACAATATCCTGATAATGAACAAAGACATCACCGGTTCCATCTTCTTTCTCTATGAAACCATAGCCCTTCTTGCCATCGAACCACTTTACTTTTCCGTAGACCAAATTTCCTCCTTTCGAGCCTTCATCGCCCTTGGAATTCATAAGGGCAACCTCTACGGTCAAAGCTTACTATATTATATGCAATTACTGAAAAGTGTCAATAGTAAAATGAAACACCAAAAAACAGATTGACACGACCGGTTTATTTGAATATAATTGCCCACGCCGAGATGGCGGAACTGGGAGACGCGGCGGACTCAAAATCCGCAGTGCTGAAAGGCGCGTGGGGGTTCGACTCCCCCTCTCGGCATTCCTAAAAGCCCTGCATAATAGCTTCTACCTATACTCTGTCGCAGTGATAATAGATCAAGATTGGATGGGGTCGTCGATCATGTTCCTTCCAAATCACAATTATTCAATTCAATGAAGGAACGTAGAAGCGGACTCCCCCTCTCGGCATTCCTTCATGCCCTGCATAATAGCTTCTACCTATACTCTGTCGCAGTAACAATGAGTCAAATCGAATTTCTTATTAAAGAAGATCGGTCGAATAATTCATGTCTTACCTTTCGGATCTTACGAGGTTTTGAAAGACAGTCAATAAACACAAATGGTCTACAACAGATATTGACAGCATTCATCATTCGGTTATACTACCATAAGCGAGGATCAAAAATGATGCTGACATATTTCTATATGATTTCCATACTAAATTTTTCATACACTAATGACATAACACTGGGTGCCCCGGATACAATAAAAATCCTTGTAAATCCCATAAAAGTTGCGGAAAAGAACGATACGATATATGTTATCGACCAAGAAGGTTTATCAAAGGTCATTAAAAAATATACTCTTGATGGTTTTTTCATAAAAGCCCAAGTGTACAACCAAGAACTTGATAGTATGATATTTACTCAATCACCTACCAAACCTACAACCGAAATAATAAAAGAGGCGGAAAAACTAAAATCATCGTTATATCTTGAAAATGCAAATTGGTGGGCAATGCATGTTGAACCCGACAGCTTAATATGGTTAGTCTGTGACTGCTGGGCTGGTGATGCCGGATGGATAGCGATTCTCGCATTCATAGAAAAAGATTCGGTACCTAAGGTAGAGGGTTATGGACCCGGCTCAGGTGATTTTGATATCACTTCTTTAAAATTTCCCAGAGAATTCGTTTCCTTCTTTTACGTTGGTGCTCATTATATCTATCTTATCTTGGATGAAATGCTATGGCAATATGATCGTCAAGCGCGTTTCGTTCGTAATATCGGTATCATACCAAACCAATGTTTTAAAGAACCTTGCGGACTGGCGATTGACGAACATGGATCTTTGTTTATTACCGACTTTCGTTTAGGTAAAATTTGGGAATTCAGGACCGGCGTTGGAAAGCTGAATCTGACTTGTTTACCTGTCAGTGATGCAATTCTACCAGAAACCCCCACTTTTCTCGCCTATTCATTGAGTACTGGTCTGTGGGTTACAGATGCAAAATTTAGGACTGTAAAGAACATCAATAATAGGGAAATACTAAGGATTTTCCCGTTGAAGTTTATGAACTATTTCCCTGGCGGCACAGATTATAAACTGGCTGCAGTGGATAGTCTTGTGGTTTTTTATTATGCAGGAAATGTTTTTGTTTATGACATATTTGGAATTCCTTTGAAGCGTTTTGCGGGCACAGACTACGAAGGTAAAAAAGATGGTATCATTGGTTTGGATAACTGCGGTAATTTTTATTTATTCAAAAGAGGTGAAGAATGGAGCGACATGTCATTCTTCCGAATTAATCCGATGGGCACTGATACATCAATTGTTGTGTTACCTGATTCATTCCAGCCGTATCGCATGAGTTGGCAGAAGTTCTATCGCATAGGTGATACGCTTTATGTATTTGGCAACAACCAAATATATCCTCCACAAGGTGCTACGAATTTTAGAGGTTTTTACATTTTCATAAACGACACTTTAAAACATATGATCTCTGAATTAGAATTTGAAGGAGGCTTACCCAAAACAATAACTGATTTTGTTGTTGATTCCTATGGTCTTATCTGGATTACTGATTTTGATAATAGATTGGTAAAAAGATACAGACTGCTCCCATAATTGACAACAACGGAGGCAGCGATGAAAGAAACCATAAGAAACATAAAAGACTAACCATCATTCATGTAACAATCATTGATACGATGGGTGATCCGTATAAAGCATGTTTTGAAACATCACTAATAAACTCTTGATAGGTCGGTTTTCACCTCAAATACCATAAAAAGCAAGACAACCCGTGTTGACTTCACAGCAATCATTGTTTATGATTAATGTTAGTTATTCTGCGGCTTGGAAAACGCAAATCTACGTTCCGAATTTGGTTTGTTGAGTTTTACTGTCTCACCCACCTGACCCTGAAGTCGCGGGAAAGATAGTCAACCAGAACATCTACGAGTTCACCATATGCCCTATCAGGGTCTTCAGCATTAAAAACAAAGTTCTTTCTGTCAATAATACCCAGACCACCGATATTCTTTGTTGCACTCGCCGAGCCATTCCACAATGATGCACCAGTAATCGTTTCAATCATCTGAACATCAAGTTCAACATCTATTTCTCCGGTAATGCTCATGTGTTTCAAAGCCAATCCGATATCTAAATCAGGCCTAATATCAGAAACATTCAAATTACCAACAAAGATGGTCTTTACTCCATACTTTTCACCAATGTCCTGAAATGCTTTTTGGTCCAATTCCTTGCTGCCAATTGCTTTTAACACTTCTTTCTCGGTTCCAAGGTCAATAATTCTGACCATAGATTGGTCTGCGCGAATTGCCTGTTTGAATCTACGCGTGGCAAGCGGAGCAAGTATGCCTTCATTTGAACAGTTAAATTGTATGATTCCAATTATCTCATGTTCTCTCAAATCAATAAGCGGTGGCAGCATTACCCTTTTCCCACAACCTGCACTGATCACCAAAATAATAATTATGGTTTGTATCGCCCTTATAACTATCATAATTTCTGCCCCGGTTTTTATACTTAATAAATGTGCAAAATCCGTGCCAGAGCAAGGTTTGAAATTCCATAAGAATTTTTGCAGCAATGCATAAATTAAGGGTATGATGCACAAATTATGTTCTGTCATTTGGCATCGTATCAAACTGTCCAATTTTTCAAAATGATATCTCTATGTGTGATAGAGACTCGAAGAAGAGGTGTGCGATCTATTTCTAAACCTTTTTCTCTGGCTTTTACAATGAATTCAACACACTCGTTTCCTTCAGTATTAAGTTTTGATAGTGGTATGGCAACCTCAACGATTTCTTTTATCGAGAAAATAATACCTGTATCACTGCTCAAACAAAATTTTAAACCCGCAGGTTTTTCAAAATGTATTTCATAGTCATACTGATTTATATCCTGGTTCATGACATCAAATCTAATGTATAGATTCCTGTCGTCAAAACCATAATACACTGATGAAAACAAACCGGCAAATCTCTGCATTGTGCCACCAATGCGTTTGAGGTCAAAATAACCAGCATTGTACCATTCATAAAAAAATGTTAATTTTCCATCAATAACCGGCGTAAAATGTTCTATTGGCTGGGTCGCAAGAACTTCGGTCTGTGGATTTATAGAGGCAAAGAGTTCATGGGGTGGTTCCTCACCTATCTTTCTGTAAATCCAGATTGCATTCTTTCTGAATAGTTCGTCAAATATTTCAGTGGTAACTGAAAGAAAGTCATCTCCGAACCACCAGAACCAGTCGCTTCCTTCCAGAAAATATAACCGCTGCCAGATCTCATCATCACTTATTCCTTTCTGCAGAATTCTGTCTCTCAGGTTTTTGATTATCATCCATGCCTTATGGTCTTCAGGTTTGCCAATCCAGATATTAAAATTTGCGCCAATCCAGGAGCCGGGGAAGATTGTATCAAGACTATTTACCATCACAGATCTGACACATAAATATTCAGAAAAGGTGGTTGTGATAATTTTCTTATCACACATAGTTTTGTAAAGGAGCTGGATAAATTCGGTTCCATCATTATCAAAATATTCCCACGCATTCTCACCATCAAGTATCACTGGAATAATACATCTGGTAGCAGGAGAAATTGAATGTGCGATATTCTCAATACGAGTGATAAAATCATCAACTGCCCTCTGGGGCTCCCATTTGTTATAGACAAATGCAATTCTATCGGAAAGAACATGGTCACGGAAAAAAATTTTGATATTCTTATACTGCCATGGCATGTATAGAAGTTGACTGTGATTGGGAATTCCGTTTTCGTCCCTTTTGAAAGAAACACTTATTGAACGGGCAAGGATTTCTTCATCTGTGGCAATCCATTCAATCCCGAATTCCGCAAGGAGTGGTATCAATTCCTGACATACGCTTCCCTCTGAAGGCCAGAATCCCTTGGGTCTGAATCCAAAGATTTTTTCGAAAACTTCAATACCATTTGATATTTGTGCTCTTGCATCTTCAGGGTGCTTAAATTCAAATGGTGGATCCAGATTCGGATTTGAAATCTTTGCGAGATTGCTATCTATCAATAGCGGCAAGATTGGATGTGCAAGTGCAGAAGTTGTAAGCTCAACCTGTCCTGATTGTACTGCATCTTTGTAAGTATCAAAAATATTCTCCATAATCTTCTTCTCAAGATTAATAATAATTTCTTTGTCCTGTTCCCGGAAATTCTTACCTCGCTGATATAATTCCTGAATCTCTGTACGAAACAGAGGGTCAATCCAGACAAGATTTGCCCATATTTGAAGATCCCGAAATTCATCAACTGTAAAATTCTGAGCCACATTCACAAGTTCTTCAGGAACGAGTTTTTTGCCACGCTTTATTAGTAACGAAAAATATCTCGGATATGGCTCAACCATCTTCTCCCAGTTAGCGAGGAAAAAATCTTTTAGAATTTCTACCTTTTCCTCAAGCGTCAGGTCTTCAGCGCGTTTTTTGAACAAAAGAAAGTGCCGGTCAGTAAAAGCATTCTCTGTGTAATCCTGGATTTGCATAAGCAGTGATGGAGTGATATTAAATGTAGCATGAATCTCTGGAAATTTTTGGAGATTCTTGATCATATCCAGATAATCTTTTAATGCATGGAGTCTCACCCATGGCATTGGAAGAATTTTATCCTCTGGTATTGAATAGATCGGCTGGTGAAAATGCCAGAGAAATGCAACAGCGATGTTATCCATGTAATATAAAGACCGGGACGCGAATGTCTGAATTGATGAATCCAGATTTTTCAGACATTCTACTTATTGAAATAACCCATATAGAATCTTGCGTCAGCGACAATATCCTGAGGTGGATTTTGTTTGAGCAACTCCTGAAGGATTGCCTTTGCCTTGTCCGAATTTCCCAGTATGCCATTAACCCTTGCCCAGGACAGCATACCAAGAAAATAGAAATGCGAGTTTTTGTTTTTTGCAGCCGAGCCATAATAGCGCAGGGCACGTTCATAATCCTTTAAACCTTCTGCCGCGCAACCAGCTCCAATCTGCGCCGAAGGAGTAAGCAAAGGATCCTTTTTTTCTTTTGCCAGGAATTTATCAAAATAATCAAGTGCCTCACTAAACCTCCCGGTATGATAATTCAGTACACCAAGATAATAATGAGCAAGTCTACCTGGCCTGGTGCCACCATGTTTTTCCATCAACTGCAGAAAATACCCTTCAGCTTCCTGCATCCTGCCCATGTTTAATAGATTGATTGCCTGAGTATAAATCATTTCAGCCTCAGGATTGACTTTTTCTTTTGGAGAAGAAAAATAGGCAATCGCGAAAATTGCTACGATAATACCGATACCAACCCAGATAGCAGTCTCACGATGTTTAACAACAAATTTTATAATTTTTTCCATGGTTTTCTGAAACGCATCCTCGGTCTTAGAACCCCGTTTCATATCCCTCATAATACTCCTTTCTTAAAATATTCTGCTCACCTGATCTCAGATATTCTGATGCTCTCATAACCATACCCCTGACCCGATTTGAACGGGTGGCCTGCGGTTTAGGAAACCGCTGCTCTATCCTGCTGAGCTACAGGGGCTAATAGTTTATTTCAATTATATTAAAATAATCTACTAAGTCAAGAATTTATTCATATCAAAATTAATATAATGAGAATTAAGGAAGTACTGTGATTTTACCCGGGTTTTCTTTCTTGATACGACCAATTACCCTCGCTGACCTCTGATATTTCTCCATAAATTGACTTGTCTTTATCTCAGGCAGGACAATTGCCAGTCCTCCTGAGGTTTCTGAACCAAAAATGATTTTTGATAGATTTGAATCAATACCGGTTAATTCAACACGGCTATTAAATGAATCCTGATTCATTTTTATCCCTGGTTCAATTATGCCTGACTTCAATACTTCCAGGGCACCTTTATATACAGGTATTTTTGATGCAAATATTTCTATACCAACATTACTCGCTTCAGCCATTTCAACGAGGTGTCCAACAAGACCGTATCCTGTAATATCCGTTGCTGCATCCACACCGATTTCCTGCATGACTATTGAAGCATTCCTGTTGAGTGTCGTCATTCCATCAATCACTGGTTTAAAATCAATGCCTTCGGCTTTGTCAAGCAATAATGCTTGAATCATTGTTCCCACACCGATTGGCTTTGTCAGAAGTATCACATCACCCGGTTTTGCACCTGCATTAGTAATAATTTTTTTAGGATTGATAAAACCAACGACTGCAAGCCCGTAGAATAGACTTTCAGAATTGAATGTGTGACCACCGCAGATTGTCAGTCCCGCTTCCTCAGCCTTTTTCTGACCGCCTCTGAGTATTTCACCAAGAATTGCGGTATCACCATTCGCAGGAAATCCAATAATATTCAAACCGAGCTTTGGTACACCACCCATTGCATAAATATCAGAGATACAATTTGCAGCAGCCACCAACCCGAATGTAAAAGGATCTTCAACCATCGGTGCCATAACATCCACTGTGTAAACAAGAGCAAAATCTTCGCTCAACTTATATACACCGGCATCATCCGCAGTGTTCAAACCAACAAGCAGATTAGGATCATTCACTTCAGGCAGGACAGAAAGTGCCTGCGCCAACTGCGCCTTAGAAATTTTGCTTGCTCAACCCGCACACTTAATAAAGGATAATAATCCTTTGGGCATTGGAATCACCTCCTTTCACCTGATTATTATACCTATGTGAAATGCTAAGTCAATACAGGTATTTTTAGTAGGATTGATTTAGAAATTTTCCATTTGCTCAAATTCATCTTCTCCTTGAACCTTTTTTGGTTCGGCCTTATAATTGTTAAAATTGTAACTCAAACCCAGGATAATTACCGGTGACTTGCGTTCAAACACATTGTGAATCTGAAAGTTCTCTCCACTGGTTGTGCTTTCAAATTTTCCCGTGCTCAAAATATCGCGTACCTGAGCAGTTAGATTCAAAACCCTGGGTATTATTTCCTGTCTTATTCCAGCATTTAAGAGCAAGAAACTCGTACGTTCACCCTGCGCCATGATTTCCGGACCACTGTAGGTACCACTTATCTGCAATCTTGTTCCCCTGCCAATTCTAAAAGTATTTGAATTTCGCAAACTCCAGGTACGACCTTTCTGCGTATATGGTCTATCATTGATTATTCCCTCAAGATAGTGGTCATAGAAATCTGCAGAAAAGTTAATATTCAACCATTTGAGAGGTGAAAGATCCAGTGTTGGTTGAATTCCATAGGCATAATCTTTTCCCACATTATCAACTGTAAAAAGCATTATTTCACCACTATACACAACTGTAATATTTTCAATTTTGTTGCTCGTAACTCGATAATAACCATCAACGGCGAAAATAATGTTGCCAAATTGTTTTTGATAACTCAACTCACAGGCATCAACAAATTCCGGCAATAAGCCGGGATTACCTCTGCTGAGACTATAAGGGTCTCGCCAGAATGCAAAAGGTTGTAGTTCAAAATTACGAGGGCGATTGACCCGACGTGTGTAACTTGCCATAATCTGATCGGTAGGTAGTAACTTGTAGGAAATATGAATAGTCGGAAATAAATCAATCCGTCGAATATTGACTTTTTCAATATTGTCAGTTGCCTGGATTTGGCGATAAGTATATTCACCACGCAAACCAGATTGATAACTGAATTTTCCGAATTCTCCTGAATGCATGGTATATAATGAAAAAATATTGTGCGTAAAATCTACACGGCTGGTATATTCGGGGATAATGTTGTAATCCTTAATGATTGTATCGTAAACATAAACATATTGGTTTCCGCTGGCACAGTTCAAAGTAAATTGATACCCTGCTTCCAGTTTCCCATTTCTCATACCAACCAAATTGCAGGGTTGGGCATAGTCAAAATTCGCAAGCAATCGCTTCGCTGGTTCTATTCCTCTTGATTTCCAGCCACTGGCTATTGTTGAATCAGTATTATGCATTTCACTCACTGATTCGTCAGTTCGGTTATTATAATTAACTGTCAAACCACCGGTCAATTTTTTATTCTTTTCAAAATCATGCAAATAATCAGCATTGAATGAATAGAAATAACCTCCGCGTAACAATTGATGGATGCTCAAAAAGATTGTAGTATCTCCTGGTATAGACCATTTGTTATATTCAGTGTCCGAATTGCGATTCATTCTCCTTTTTCTTAATTCAAAACTTACACCAATTTTGTTTCCTGGCTTTAATAGATATTCCATACCGGTCTTGACACCTTGAAACCTTCTAAACCATGTTTCATTACCATTAGTAATTGAGTAGTATGCAGTATCAGGTGTTATTGTTTCTCTCGTGCCCTGATTGGTTCCTGGAAAGCAGAGGTTGTTGTAATCCAGACCAAAGAAAGTTCTAATTTTGTTATGCTGGTAGTTGAGCAAAAAGTCGCCAGAATATTTGCTATCAATGCCCCAGCTTAGATTGGCAATACCATTCATACCTGCTTGTTTTGGTCTTTTGGTTATGACATTTATTATTCCTGTTAGACCCTCAGGATCATATCGGGCAGAAGGATTTGTAATAATTTCAATCCGGTCTATGGTACTTGCTGGTATCTGTTGCAGTGCTTCACTTGCTTCAAGAATAGTTGGTCGATTATCAACCAGCACACGGAAGTTTGTGCTACCTCTCAGACTGACATTTCCTTCTACATCAACAGAAATTGAAGGAACATTTTCCAAAACATCTACAGCAGTACCTGACTGACCCGTATAACTCTCTTTTACATTTATTACCTTTTTGTCTATTTTAAATTCAATGGCTGGCCTCTCAGCAACAACCTCTTCTCCTTCAACAAAAATGGGCTTTTGTTCAAGTCTGATTATCCCAAGATCAATGTTTGGATTCTGCTCGGTAGAACTTATTTTCCTAATTTCGGTTTTTAACCCGATAAAAGAAATCTCAATTGTAAAATCTCCTGTTTTGATACCTGCAAGATAGAATTGTCCATTTTCATTCGTCGCAGTTCCGCTGACCTGTTTATGGTCAATGTCGTACAAAATAACATTTGCCAATTCCACAGGCTCTTCACTGAGTGATTCAATAACTCTGCCTTTTACGCTCCCTGTACCAACAATTTGTCTTCTCTGGGCAAAAAGTAGCGAACCTGTAAGGACTGTGATAAATACAAAAATATCTAATACTTTTTGCATATTAATATGACGCAATTGCTTGCAGAAAGGTTTATTATGATTATCGCCTTGCGTTGAATTTTTCAAGCCATTGTCTTGCATTATAAGCCTCACGAATTCTATTCACCTGAGTTAGGTAGTTAATATTGTTGATTATCATTCTTTCTACGGTCTTAATATTAAATTCCAAACGACTATCATTTACAGAGCGAGGCC
>FWPV01002664.1_pt1 | contig 42881 bp, 34 predicted proteins | sample 2228371 | NCBI WGS metagenome assembly FWPV01 (sample SAMEA103939776, study PRJEB20133) | metagenome
TAAGTGGGCCGGCGGCCCGCTGCCGGCACGCACGGCCAAGAGCAATTACTACCGACGCTTCGACGGCATGGGACATAAAACATCAGGCGGGCGCGACGCTTACGTGCCCGCCTGATGTCTTTTTCTCTTACCGGTAGGGCAACACAGACGGCACAAAGCGTTCGATTCTTACCGGAATTGCTTCGGGGATAACATTCTGGATGGTCACACCCTGGGGGACGGTCACGACCGGAATGATCTTATAATCCCCCGGCAGCAAATTGGTCAGATTCAAAACCACGCTGACATCCGTGCCCTGCAGGCGTTCCATCACCGCCAGCGGCCCGTTCAAAATCAACACCACCGAATCCACACTGACCGTAGCCCGCATCTCGGCAGCCAAACCGTGAATTGTCGGCGTCACGGCCAAGGTCAGGCCACTTTGGATAGGCTCAATAGTCAGGCTCACGGTGACGTAAGGACGGGGTGGCGAGATAAGGGACAAGCCTTCCGGCATCTGCAAAGCAACGGTCGTCGTCAGGCTTTGGGTCAACGCTTCCAGGCTGACCGGTTGCGTCTGCAAGTAGCCGGGGACGGCGCGTACCAATTCATCGCGGCCAAAGACCTTAACAATCTGGGGATCAACCACCAAATTGGCAATCCGATAGCCGGACGCCGGCTGGCCCTGCCAGGCCACCGTCACCGCAAGATCGCGCACATAGCCCAACTGGGAAATAGGCACATTGACCGTCACCACTTTAGGGATGGCTTCGACATAAGAGGCAGGGTGTTCGTTTTGGTCCAGCAGCACGGGCGAATAATCGCCGCGGACATCGCTCTGCTGACCCTGGATGTTGACCTTGATCTGGGCCTGGGTGACGCGGGCCACCGCCGAAGCCGGTCCGCGCACACGCACGGTCTGCGGGATAACCTTAGGGACATCGGCCTTGTAACCGAAAGGGGTGGTGCCTTCGATGCGCACCGTAACCGTCACTTCTTTCTCGGCAATTTGTTCCACGGTCAGCGATAATTCAGGCGGTATGATCTTGAGCACTTGCACCGGCATGACTTGCACATCAACATGAATGGGGACCGACAAAGTGCCGGTGTTGATGTTAGCGAGATCAATATAGGCGCGCATGTCCTCAAGGGTGAGGGTGCGCCATACCGACTCCGGGGCCCGCAATTCAACCCGTGCCCGTGAGACGCTCAGCTCATAGGCGAGCATGGTATCGTCCAGGTTCACGGTTTCAATCGGCAGCGACAGACTAAACTGCCCCTGCTGAGTTGGATCCTCCGTTTCGGTCGCTATGGCCCAAAAGAAAAAGGCCAAAACCAACGAGATGATAAATAAACCGATATTTTGTCCTAGCAAGCGGGTCATGCGAGAATTCCTTTATTCTTTACGGATGCGAGCGGACAATGCGGTGGAACAAACGGCGTAAGACACCCGGCGTGCGGTCAATTTCAGGAATCAGAAAAGTGCGCAAAATGGATTCCAGACGGGAAGCCTCGAGGTTGCGGATAATGCGTCCGTTGTAAGTGAGGGAGATTTCACCGCGCTCTTCAGAGACGATAACGGCCACGGCATCCCCTTCCTCGGTAATCCCTATCGCCGCCCGATGTCGCAATCCCAACTCGCGGTCGGTGAGAAAAGCAGCGGTGAGCGGCATGACGCAGGCGGCCGCAGCAAGCTGGGCATTTCTGATGATCACCGCACCATCATGAAGAATGACATGATGGTCGAAGATGGAAATAAGCAATTCGAAGGTGACCTCTGCCCCGATGAGCACACCGGTGTCGATGTACTCTTGCAAGCCGGTCTGACGTTCAAAAACGATCAGCGCGCCGACATAGTTCGACGCCATATACTCAACCGCCTTGACCACGTTAGCGATCATCTGCATGAGCTTCTGATTATCGCGTGGCCGCGTTAAGAACAGGCGGTTTCGTCCCAGTTGCTCAAAAGCGCGGCGCAACTCCGGCTGAAAGAGGACCGGAATACCGACCAGGAAGGCCGGCAGAAGTTTTTCCACAAGCCAGGACAAGGCGCGCAGCTGTACAAGGCGGGTGAGCAAAGCCAAAAAGATGAGCAAAACGGTAATGCCGCGCACCAACGGCACCGCCCGCGTTCCTTTGATGGCATAGAAAACCATAAAAAAGAAGAGGGCGACAATGAGAATATCGAGGCCATCCACCCACGATATACGTTTCAATAACCACATTAAGTTCCACATATTTTGGCTCGTGGCAAAACTATTATGAAGTACGCCGCGGAGGTGGTTCGCGTCCGGTCAGATCACGATAAAGGGCCGCATACTCGGCACGGTTCGGCGGATCCAACGCCAGAATGGCCGTGATTGTTTTGATCGCGGCTTCTTTTTGCCCGGCATCAAGTTGCAATCCCCCCAGTACATCCAGATGCTCCAAGGCTTTCGCCCGTCGGCCGGTATTCAAATACAGTTGGGCGCCCCTGGCCCGTAAGGGAATGTTGTCAGGTTCGTTCTGGATCAGGTCTTCCAAAACGAGCAGGGCACGTTCCACGTTCTTGGACTCCAGATAATATTTGAGCAACTTATCCAGCGCATTCAATCCCAGATGCGGACGGCCGGTACGCGGATACAGACGATACAGCGCCAGATGAGCGCGTTCATCCCCCGGCGAGATGCGCAGAATTTCCTCATTGCTTTTAATCGCCGCCAGCCAATCCAAACGCTGCAAATCCAAATCGGCCATTTTATGGAGAATGCGGACCTCCCATTGATGTTCTGGGGAACCACGGGAAGCCAGACGCAGCGCCTCGCCGTACACATCGCGGGCGCGTTCCACTTGCGCTAATTGATAATAGGCATCCGCTAACTGTAAATACTGGTTGAGGGCATCGTCAATCTCGCCACGCTGGATCAACAGCTCAATGACATGTCTGTGCACCGCGACATCCAGGGGCGAGGACTGCAAGATTTCACGGTAAGTCGCTAAAGACAAATGCATCTGCCCGCGCACCTCATACGTGCGCGCAATGATGTGATACTTCGCCAGCGATTCGTCAATATGTCCGCTTTCTTGCAGAATATTGGCCAGCAAATAGTGCAAGGGCAGATAGGTGGGAGACCTGCTGAGAGCATAGAGGATTTCCTCCAAAGCGCTGTAAACCTTCTTACGGCGATAGTATTCCTGCGCCAGGGCCACGGAACGCAAGATGCCCTCCGAGTCCGGCGTGCTGACCAATTCCCCCAGGCTCAGCACGATGCCCGAACGCGCTAATCCATCCAGACGTTTGCGTGCCTCGAGGGCTTTGTCTTCCCATCCCCGCCTCCCTAAAAACTCGACCAGCGACTCGCTAAAATGTTGAGCACGCTCCGGATCGCCGGTGCTAATCAGGTTTTGGGCCAGGTTCTCATAAACGCGGATGAGATCATCGGCATGTTCCCGTTCGACGGTCGCCAAATCAACAATTTTCACCGCTTCCCAGAAATGCTTGAGGGCCTCTTGGAAATTGCCCTGGGCTTGATAGCATTCCCCAAGCGCAAAATGGCTTCCTAATGTATACTCAGGATCTGCCATGGATTTCAACAGGTGCTCGGTGGCCTCGGCAAAGCGCATCTGCTCCTTGTACAACAATCCCAGGTTGAAATCAATCGAAGCCATAGACACGCCGGCCCCGATCAAGCGTTCGTATGCCTGCATCGCAGTCACCAAATCGCCGCGCGTTTGTGCATCCACCGCTTTGCCGATCAACAGATCAACTTCCATTTGTGAGATGCCCTGAACTTGCGGCTTGTCCTCGGCAAATATTGACTCGGCCAGCATGGCCAACGCCCGCTGCCTGGCAATATCCACCGGACTCCCCGCCTCATCCGGCTTGACCGCCATCTCCTCTGGGACGGCGATCTCCTGAGCGGTCAGTGGAGGAGGCTGAGGAACAGGACGTTGGCTTTGCAACAATAACATCGTCTGTCCAATGTGCGGCTCATGAGGGATGAAACCCTGCATCTGCCGACAAATGTCAATGGCCCAATCAGGATGGGAGGTTTGGTATAAATATGCCAACCACAAGGCAGCCAGGATTGCCTTATCAACCTGTTTCTCTGTCTGATATTGCTTCAGCAGAGCCCGCCAGACCTTGTCATTATGCGCTTCTAAACGTAAGGAAGCTTCATAACAAGCCGTCATCTTGCTGCCCAGGCCCTGTTCACCATAGCGCAAGCCGGCTTCGTAATACATCTGAGCGGCTTGCTCTGTCTCGGCAAGCCGTTCTTGAATCTCGGCGATCCGTTCGTAGGGACCGGGATCAGCAGGCGTGAGGGTGGTCAGACGCTGATAGACTTCGCGGGCTTCTTCGAGCTTCTTGGCATTGAGCAATGCCCAGGCATATCCCATCAGCGCAGAAATATCGTCCGGGAACTCGGCCAAGGCGCGATTGTAGAATCGCACCGCGTCATCCCATTTTTCTTCCCACACACAATCGTTCGCTTTTTGGATAGCCTCGTCAAAACGCAAACGGTTACCGGCCACAACGCACCTCCTCTTCAGGAAACAGACAAGCGGCTATCAGGCAGGAAGGATTCAAATTCTCCACCGGCATTGCGTCCGATTCTCACATTGTGACATCTGCAGACCCTTCCTTGTTGATCCCCTGGAATCCGGCATGGCGACACAAGATGAACAAATGGCGGTTGGTGTACACCAGAGCTGGGATGGCGCTGCCTGCTCACCCACCGGCATCTTGACCGCTTGTGCACACCAACCCTTTTGCCACCCATGCCGCTCGCGTTCTAGCACCGGCATGGACCTGGATGTGCGGCCACCCGTCGGTCTCGCGCCGTCCTTACAGCACCTCTTTATCAAGTACCCAGAGTAAAATGGCTTTCTGAGCATGAAGGCGATTTTCGGCTTGATCGAAAAGTGCCGAATGCGGCCCATCGGCCACCGCATCGGTGATCTCCTCCCCGCGATGGGCGGGCAGGCAGTGCATAACGATAGCATCGGCCTTGGCATATGCCAATTTCGCCTCGTCCACCCGATAGGGCGGGAAGAGTTTGCGCCGCTGTTCCGCTTCGGCCTCCTGCCCCATGGAAGTCCAGGTATCGGTGTAGATGACATCGGCATCCCGCACGGCGATCAAGGGGTCTTCCACGGCCGTCAGGGTGGCGCCGGTTTGAGCAGCCAGCCGCTGCCCCATCTGCCAGGTAGCAGGATGCAGGCCATAGCCTTTAGGGGTAGCGATGGCAAAATCCATCCCCAACAATGCGGCGCCGTAGAGTAATGACGTGGCCACATTGTTGCCATCGCCCAGGTAGGCAAGTTTCCGGCCGGCAAACCCACCTTTGTGTTCCAAGATCGTCAGAAAATCCGCCATACCCTGGCAGGGATGGGAATAATCCGACAAGCCGTTGATCACGGGAACGGTGGCATATTGGGCCAGGGCCACCACATCCGCATGAGCAAACACGCGCGCCATCACCACATTGACATAGCGTGAGATGACCCGTGCAACATCGGCCACACTCTCGCGCTTGCCCAATTGAATTTCGTCAGGCGAAAGATAGATCGCATTGCCGCCGAGTTGGAGCATCGCTACGTCGAAGGAAACGCGGGTGCGCAGGCTCGGCTTCTGGAAAATCATCCCCAGGACTTGGCCTTTGAGATAGGGGGTGTCTGCGCCGGCTTTCCACGCGCTTTTGAGCCGCACGGCCATATCCAGGATGTGCTGTATCTGTTCTGGTGTGAGATCGGCCAGTGTCAAAAAGTGTTTCATTGTCTATGCCTCCTACGGCTAATGTAGTTTCGTACGGAAATACAACCGTATGACTAACCTAAGTATACCACGAAGGGCCTTTACAGAAAAAGGGAGTAAGCTGTCGGGTAACTGCTCAGCAGACACCATGAGCGATGTTCTCCACCAAAGATGAAAATGGTTCAGAAGCTGCTGGACGCCGATTTTCACCGATTCACGCAGATCATTCTTTAAGCATTCAAAAAATCTGCTCAATCTGCTTAGGAACGTGGATTAAATAACTACCCATTTTAACGCCAAATCCCTGGGTTTTCGCCCATTTGATGTGCAAGTTATTAAATTCTCATTGCACCGCCGAGGTCGCAGAGACCGCTGAGATGAATGGATTGGCAGACTTGGGGGGCAATTTGGCAGCATTTTGCCTCCAAAATCTCTGCGCGCTCCGCGTCCTCTGCGGTGAAATGGACACCCCCTGAACAGTCACGCTGTCGGTGAAGACCCAGGCCTCGCGCAGGTTACACATGTCATCCAGGTTATAGTACTCTGCCCGTTGCTCCCCATTCCCCTCCGTGCTATACTGCGGAAGTATGAATTTGCGCGAGTGTAACCGTTCCGGTGAAACGCCGTCACGCATCAAGGTTCTGCCACGGAGACTACAGAGCCGGCAGAGTTTTTTCGTTCTCTGCACTCGTGGGGCCTCGGTGGCTATTAGAGAGAGGAGAAACCCTTTATGACTTTTATGCAGGCCGTTGCCAAACAGCAACCTCGTCCGGGATTTGAGTTTGTCCGGGTTGCCATCCCTACACCCGGCCCTCGGGAAGTTCTGGTCAAAGTGATCGCTACCTCTATTTGTGGTACCGATGTCCATATTTACAAATGGGATCGTTGGTCCCAAGGGCGCATCAAGCCACCGCTCATCATCGGTCACGAGTTTGCCGGTGAGATCGTGGCAGTAGGCGCGCACGTTCGCCACGACGAACCCCAGATCGGCGACTTCGTCTCCGCGGAAAGCCATATTGTATGCGGTATCTGCACCCAATGCAAGCTAGGCCAGGCTCATATCTGTCCCAATACTCGCATCCTGGGCGTGGATGCCAATGGATGCTATGCCGAATATATCACCATCCCGGTCGAAAATGCCTGGAAAAACCCCAAAACCATGCCGGCCCGTGTAGCCAGTCTACAAGAAAATTTCGGGAACGCGGTGCACACCATAGCGGCAGTAGATGTACGCGCCAAAACCGTCCTCATCACCGGCTGCGGCCCGGCAGGCTTGATGTCCATTCCCGTAGCGCGGGCTTTCGGGGCAGAAGTCATCGTCGCTACCGACATCAGTCCATACCGGCTGGCCCTGGCCCAGAAAGTCGGCGCGGACCTGACCCTCAATGCGGCGGAAGATGACGTCAACCGGCTGGCCCAGGATGCCGTGCGCGGTAAAGGGTTCGATGTTCTGATCGAAATGTCCGGCGCGCCCACGGCGATAGTGCAGGGGTTAAGCCTGCTCAAGCCGGGTGGGCATGCCTCGCTGTTAGGCTTGACGTCGAATCCCCTTGACGAGTTTGACATCAACAATCTTGTGATTATGAAGGGGATCACGCTACATGGCATTGCAGGACGCCGTTTGTGGGAGACCTGGTATCAAATGCGGGCCTTGATCTCCTCCGGCGCCGTTGATCTCACGCCGCTCATCACACACGAGTTTCCGCTCAGCCGTTGGCAAGAAGCACTCGAAACCATGGTATCCGGGAACAGTGGTAAAATTGTCATGTACCCGGGCGAATAGAAACGAAAGACTAACCGACTATTTCAAAGGAATCCCCATGTGGGATTCCACACCAACGATGACGAAAATCTGAGCCACAGAGCACGCAGAGGTTTTTCTCTGTGAACTCTGTGTCATCAATAGCTATTTTCAAAGGAGGAGGTAGATATGGTAAAGGCAGGTTTAATCATAGGGATCATCATGCTCCTTGCCGGCGCCGGCAGCAGTTTGCTCTCGCCGCTTTGTGGGCCATGTCTGGCCCTGGTGGCCGGTCTGGTTGCCGGCTATCTGGCATGTGTCTTCGAGAAGCCTTTTGCGTCCGGCAAGGCCGCCCAAACCGGAGCATTGGCGGGTGTCATCAGCGGTGTGGGTGCTCTGCTCGGTCAGCTCATCGGCGGTATTATTAACGCCGTCACCGTTACGCCGGACAAAATAGCCGCATTGCTGAGGCAGTTTGATCTGCCGATGGTCGCCGATCCCAGCCTCTATACCATCGGCTACATCGCCGGGGGACTCTGCTTCGGGCTGTTCGACATTGCGTTGATGGCCGGCCTGGGCGCATTGGGTGGCATTCTCTGGTATCAAATCAGCGGGAAGAATACCAACGTAGCCGTGTAATCAGAAATTACACATTACCTGAATTTTATCGCCGCGAATGCCCGGAATTTACGCTGACCATATCCTGAAATTGCCGTTTTCATCCAATCGCGTAATAACTGTCCTATTGTTTGGCTGACTCACCCTGGGGAGGGAAAAAATCATGACCGAACAGAAACTGGCATGGATTGAGGAAGAAATCAACGCCCTGAAGGAAAGCGGCCTGTTCATCCACCTGCGCACCATTGATTCCCCACCCGGTGCCTGGATGACGGTGGACGGCAAAAGAGTGCTGAATCTCTGTACCAACAACTATCTGGGACTTGCCGATGACATGCGCCTGAAAGAGGCCGCCAAAACCGCCATTGACCGCTTCGGGGCGGGGCCGACGGCCGTGCGCTCCATCGCCGGGACGCTCTCCCTACACAAAGAGCTGGAGCATACAATGGCGGAATTCAAGCACGTGGAGGACACCCTTTATGTCCAGGCCGGCTTTGTCGCCAACCAAGCCGCGATTCCGCCGCTGGTCGGCAAAGAAGACGTCATCTTCTCCGACCGGTTGAATCACGCCAGCATCATTGACGGCGCACGGCTGAGCCGGGCCAAGATCGTCGTCTATGAACACTGTGACGCCAACGATCTGGAGGTGAAGGTCAAAGAGTGCCTGCCCCAGTACCGTCGCGGTCTGGTTGTCACCGACGGTGTCTTCTCCATGGATGGCGACATCGCCCCGCTGGATAAGATTTACGAGGTCGCGGAACGTTACGGACTGCTCACCATGGTGGACGATGCCCACGGGGAAGGTGTGCTAGGCGAAGGCGGACGGGGTATTGTGGATCACTTCGGGTTACACGGCAAGTTCGATGTGGAAATCGGCACCTTCTCCAAAGCGTTCGGGGTGGTCGGTGGCGTTATTGCCGGGAAAAAGCTCATCATTGATTACCTGCGCCAGCGTGCGCGTCCTTTCCTCTTCTCCAGCGCCGTCACGCCCGCCGATACCGCGGCCTGCCTTGCCGCCGTGCAGATTCTGAGCGCTTCTACCGATCTGGTGGAGCGGCTATGGGAAAATACGCGCTACTTCAAGGGGCACATGAAGGCTCTCGGCTTTAATGTGGGGAATAGCGTCACTCCGATCACGCCGGTCATGCTCGGCGAGGCAAAACTGGCGCAAGAATTCAGCCGACGGCTCTTCGCAGAAGGGGTCTTCGCTATGGCGATCGGCTTCCCCACCGTCCCGCAGGGGTTAGCGCGCATCCGTGTCATGGTCTCCGCCGCCTTATCGCAGGACGACATGGACTTCGGGCTGGAGAAGTTCGCCAAAGTAGGGAGGTCGCTCAACGTGATTGCGTGACGAAAGCCATAAGACGTAAGGCGCCACGGCATACACGCCGCGCTCTACGTTTTACGGTTTATGCTTGACATCTCATCTTAAGACTTACGCAGACGCGGCTGTTTTTTACCGCTGAGGACACTGAGAAATTGTAAAATCTCTGCGCCCTTTGCGTTTTCAACGGTAAAATTCAGGGAACTTACGTAAGTTCTGATCTCTTATTGAAACGCATATCTATCGCTTTTTGCACCGCTGCATAATCCGCCGGCAATTCCACCGGCGGATTAGCGCGCCGGGCGACGATGTCGGCAAGGGCGCGGTTGTGATAAGCAACCTTGAAATCGGTGAACTTGAGACCGTGGGCGGTGGAAATGACAACAACGCGGTCGTGGGGTTGGATTTCCCCGCGCTCGATCAGCTTGAATAACACCGCCAACGCGACGCCGGTATGCGGACAGCAGTACATGCCGGTGCGGTCGGCGCGAGCGGCCGCATCGGCTAACTCATCTTCCGTGGCTTGCTCAACGATGCCGGCAAATCTCTGCAATGTCTTGACGGCCCGCTCATAGCTCACCGGGTCGCCGATTTGGATGGCGCTGGCGAGCGTCTTTTGTGCCTGCACCGGCCGGTATTCGCGGAAGCCGGTCTGATAACTCAAGTACAGGGGATTGGCCCGTGCCGATTGCGCACAGGCAATGCGGGGCAGTTTGTCAATCAGGCCTAGTTGTTGCAGCAGCACGAACCCTTTGCCCAGCGCACTGACGTTCCCCAAGTTCCCCACAGGGATCACGATCCAATCCGGCACTTGCCAATCAAACTGCTGAACGATTTCGATGGCGACCGTCTTCTGCCCCTCCATACGCAGGGGATTCATGGAATTGGCCAGATAAAGGGTGGGATCGGCGGCAATCTGTTGCACGATGCGCATGCAGCCGTCAAAGTCGGTATCCAGCGCCAGCACAAGCGCGTTGTTGGCAATCGGCTGGATCAACTGGGCGGTGGAAACTTTCCCCTTCGGCAAAAGCACCACGGCCGGAATATCTGCCGCCGCCGCATAGGCCGCCAGCGCTGCCGAGGTATCGCCGGTGGAGGCGCAAACAACTGCGCGGAGCGGTTTCCCATCGGCCCGCATCTGCTTCACCACCGAAATCAACACCGTCATCCCCAAATCTTTGAAGGAGCCGGTATGACTGTTCCCACACAGTTTCACCCACAAGTCCGAGACGCCGATCTCCTTGCCCAACCGTTCTGCCCAGAAGCAATTCGTATGGCCTTCGTACATCGAGACAATGTTCTCATTATCAATCTGTGGACAGACCCACTCTTTCTTACCCCATACGCCACTGCCGTAAGGCCATTCGTTGGTGCGGATCCGTTGATCGAAGAGGCGCATCCAGGCCGCGGCACTGCGGTCCCGTAGCGCCTCGACATCGTGGACTACATCCAGCAAGCCCCCACAGTTCTCGCAGCGATAGATCATGTCATAGATCGAATAACGCTGCCCGCAGCCGCGCACACATTCAAGCCAGCTATTGTATGTCATATTCCCTCTCCTAAAAAACCATGAATCCACACGAATTTTCACAATTAGCGTGGATTCGTGAAGATGCGGGGTAAAAATTTGACAACCGAGGCGCGCACGGCCTTGTGGTGTTTTTCTTTTAGAATCCACCGGTCAAACAGCGCAAGGCCGGCCCAGAGACAAAGGCTCATCTCCAGGGCCAAACGCGGCAGGTTGGTTAACGAAAGGCTTAACGTTTCTGCAAAACTATAATCGTAGGGAAATTCGTACTGCACAAACGGGTACAGGTATGGGACAACCCCACCGAACTCCCCAAAAAGATGCAGTAAGTAGCCGAGCGACCAACTCCAGGCGGCCCGCTTCCCCCAGATCAGGTAAATGAGCGCCGTCGTCGCCACCACAGCAACCAGCGTGTGCCCCATCCAGCGGCTCCCCTCGCCCTGGTTGAAGACGTAGTGCGCTACCTTATCCACCACATCCGGCACGACTGCTGCTGCCATTACCAGCACAAAATCGGCCTTGAGGTAACGATAGGCCAGCGCTGAAACTGCAACGTGTCCAAAAAGCATTGTGTGCCTCTCCAGAGAATACGAAGTATGAGTCCTATGGCGCGTTATCCGTTGGGTCACCCCATCATCCGCGAACGGTTAAAGCCGCCCATCCTAGCAATACCAACTCCAGACCGATTTCGAGCGGATGCTCCAATTTACGGCGCAACAACTCCCAAAAGCTCGGTGACGGCTCGAACTCATAGGGCACAAACGGATATAACCACGGCACCTGTCCGCCGATATCGGCAATAAGGTGTCCCAGGTAGCCCACGGCCCAACTCCACGCGCTCTGTCGTCCCCACAGGAGCCATACCACGACGGTCGAGGTCAATAAGCCTAACAGTGTATGACTCCACATCCGCCCATTGGGCAAGATATGTAGACCATGGCATAGAGCCTTATCTATTATATCGGGGAACAGTCCCCCTACCACTACCGGCACTAAGTCGGCCTTAAGATAGCGATGCGCTAAGACTGAGACCCCCAGATGCCCCAAAAGCATTAAGCACCCACCACATGCGTCATTGTCCGGTGGATAGGCGCATAGCCCGCCGCACGCAAGGCCGCAGAGGGTATGGAAGCTTCGTCGGGCTTGTCCGAAAGGCCGAAGATCAAGGCGCCGTTTGCCTGCCAGCTTAACATTAACTCGCGCACCTCGTAGGTAAGGCAGATTTCCTGGGCCAGCAGGTCCTGCGGCGCAGCATCGGCCGGCAGGGTCCCCATGCGTCCGACGGTCTCCAAGTACTCGTTGTAACGAAACGTCTTGAACGGCGTGGGGTCGCCGGCTTGTACCAGCGCGTAAATGTCATGGTGCAGGGCGCGCAGGTTAGCGGGAAGCCCGGCAGCCCGCCCATCCACGGCGCGGATGAACTGGGCAAAGGTCTTCAGCCGCCCTGCGCGGACGTCCTCCACGAGCGCTCCCCCCTCATACAAACCGCTGCCGATCATCAAGCAAATGTAGGCCAGGTAATCCTGGTTATCAGCGGTGAAGGGATGGAATTCGGGCTGGTTGAGCTGGTCGTAGGCAGCCTGGAAGCGCTCGGCATCGAACGTCGCTCCCAGCAATTCACCGACCGTGCGTTTGACTGCCGCTACCCGCGCCATATCAATCGTATGATCGTTGCGCCCGCGTGCGCCAAGTGTTGTCTTATCTAAATCCAGAACAACGGCTGTGTTTTCATCCACCGGAAAACTTTGCTTACGGCAGTAAACGTCGAACTCCGCCAGCAAGGTCCAACGGTTCGCCAAATAAAGCGGATATCCTTCCAGGTATTTCACTTCGGCCTGGGGAGGAGCGGTTTTCTCCGCACCGATGAAGGCCATGCCGGGCCATGTGCCCGCGCGGCAGATATTGACAAAGGCCGTGCCGTCGTTCATGTGGGTGTCACCCACGAAAATCAAACGGGTGAGCGGTATCCCCGGCGCGTCGAGTGCGCGGGCCATACGCAATAGGTCAACGATGACCCGTGCGTAATCGGCCTCACTCTTGCGCGGAATCATGGTGGCAGGGATCCCTAGCCTTGCCCGCATCTCAGCCAGACGCGGCAAACGTCCATCCGCCGCATCCAGATTCCGGTACACAATTCGATCCCCAACAAACTCAGCGACCGATGATAAACCATAGTTTTGCATAAACAGTACCTCGGTGAATGGTTGAATGGTGAATGGGTAAGCAAGGCGTAACGCCCCTTTGTCCTGCGGCCTCCCGCCTCTTGCCTCCTGCTATCTTTCCACGTACCCCGTCGCTACGAGCAACTCGGCGTTGAGGATGGCGCCGCTGGCGGCACCGCGCAGGGTATTGTGGCTTACCGTTGTCATACGGATGTCCAGCAGTGGGCAAGGACGCACGCGGCCCACGGAGATCGCCATGCCGCCCTCGGTGTCGCGGTCGCGGCGGGGCTGTGGACGATCCGGCTCGGTCCGCACGACGAGAGGACGCGCCGGTGCGCTTGGCAGGCCACGCGCTACTTCCGCGCCACGAAAATCATGCAAGGCCGCGATGACCTCATCCACCGTCGCCGGACGCGCGAACCCCACCGACAGGCTCACCGTATGCCCATCGAAGACGGGGACACGGTTGGCGTGCGCGCTGAGCACAATGTCGGCATCCACCAGGCCGCCATCCACCACACGCCCCAACATCTTGCGCAACTCCTGACCGAATTTTTCTTCTTCGCCGGGGATGTAAGGGATAACGTTGTCCAGAATATCAAGAGAAGCCACACCGGGATAGCCCGCGCCGGAGATGGCCTGCATGGACACCATAAACACCTTGCGGACACCGAATGCCACATCCAGCGGCTTGAGCGGCAACGCCACACCCGTGATCGTGCAATTGGGGCTGGCAACGATGAGGCCGGACCAACCACGTCCGTTGCGCTGCCTTTCGATGAGTGTCACATGGTCGGCATTGACTTCTGGAATAAGCAGTGGCACATCGTCCACAAGGCGATACGCCGAAGCGTTGGTACAGACAGCGTAGCCCGCCTGCGCAAACTGCGGCTCGATCTCGCGCGCCACGTCGGCCGGCAGGGCGGAGAAGACCAACCGAGCGGGCAAATTCGGCTCCAGTGGATGGACCACCATCGCCCCGACGGCCGGAGGCGGATCGCCGGGGATCACCCATTTGCAGACATCGGCATACCGCTTCCCCGCGCTCCGCTCCGAGGCTGCCAGCGCCGTCACCTCGAACCACGGATGTCCTGCCAGCAACTGAATGAACCGCTGTCCCACCGCCCCGGTCGCGCCTAAAACACCAACCGGAATTTTCTTCATCGTTTCCATAGTTCCCCCTGAAGAAATGAGTAATGAGTAATGAGTAACGAGTAACAGAACTGACGCTCTTTACTCTTTACTCTTTTCTCTTTACCCTTTACTCTTTACTCTTTACTCTTTACTCACTTCCCATTGATGACTTCCGCATGCAATTGCCGCACGGCTTCAATCGCCTGATCAGCAGAGACGACCAGGGAAATGCTGCACTCCGACGAGCCTTGCGCAATGGCAATCACGTTGATGTCCTTCCGCGCCAGTGCACCAAAGAGCCGCGCCGCCACACCCGGCGTAGCGCGCATCCCCGCCCCTACGGCCGTAACGATCACCACATCGTTCATGGCCCAGACGCGATCAATATCACGCCGCGACAGTTCCAGTGCCATCTCTTCCTCAATGGCAGCGATCACGCCCGGAACGGCTTCCGTAGGAATCACGAAGCAGATGGATTGTTCCGACGACGCCTGCGAGATCATCAACACACTCGCGCCCTGGCTGGCAACGGCGGAGAACGTGCGCGCGGCAATGCCGGGCACGCCCATCATCCCACGTCCTTCCACATTGACCATGCTCAAGCCGTGGATAACCGTAACGGCTTTGACGGTGCCGGGTGTGCTCTCCGGTTCACGCACGATGCGCGTGCCGGGGCAGGTGGGATTGAAGGTGTTCTTGACCCACAACGGGATGCCCCGTTCGACCACCGGCACAATGGTTTTCGGATGGAGCACCTTCGCCCCAAAGTACGCCAACTCGCCTACTTCGGCATAGGAGAGCACGGGAATCACCCGTGCGTCGGGGACAATGCGCGGATCGGCAGTCAACACGCCATCCACATCTGTCCAGGTCCAGACCTCGTCGGCGTCAAGCGCTGCGCCGAGGATGGCCGCGCTGTAATCACTGCCCCCACGCCCCAGGGTGGTCGTGATGCCCTCTTCGGTGGCGCCGATAAAGCCGGTCACGACGGGGATCACGCCCGCCTCGAGCAAGGGGAACAAACGGGCCTGTGTGCGGGCACGGGTGGCTTCCATCAACGGTGAGGCTTGCTGGAAACGCCGATCGGTGACGATCAACGCGGTGGCATCCACCGCCTCACTGCGCAAGCCCATCTCCCGCAAGCGAGCCGCCACGATGCGCGCGTTCATCCGCTCCCCCAGCGAACTGATTGCGTCCATCGCGCGCGGCGTCACCTCGCCGAGCACCTGTACGCTACGGCAGAACGTCGCGAACTCATCCACATAGGTATCCAGGGCCCGCAAGAGTGCCGTGCGCTCCTCGGAATTACCCAGCAGCTCGGCAACGGCCAATGTATGTTGCACCCGCAAATCGCCGACAATCCGCAAATACGTCTGCGCATCCCCAATAGCCGCCGTGCGTGCCCCCTGGATAAGCGCATCGGTCACACCGCGCATCGCCGAAACGACGACGACTAAATGTTCCCAGACTTCGGTGTATTCTGCTACAATCGCCGTCGCCTGCGCGATGGCAGCAGCTCCCCCTACCGATGTGCCGCCAAATTTCATCACCAAGGTCTTCATCATTCTCTCCTCCTTCTCTGAAAATAGCCACGGCGGACACAGCGTTCACAGAGAAAAAAGCTGAGCGCCCTGTCGTCGCCGGGGCAGAATTTTAATGGCAACGGATGAAACGGCTTGGGAAGAAAAAATCCATTCAATGGCCGTTGGCAAAAAAATAGACCAATCCTCGTTTTCCTCCAACCGCTGAGATTTGTCATCCAACTGCGCATCCCTGGCCTTGAGGGGATATTATACACATTTCGCGAAGTTGCGAAACAAGAATGACAAAGTATACTTCATGAGTAGTCGAAACGCAGCAGCGCAGCTCATAAAAGGACTTCATGATGCCCGTTTTTCTGTTCACCGATATCGAAGGCTCAACCGAGAAGTGGTCGCGGTTTCCCCGTGCGATGCAGGAGTCGCTGGTGCGCCACAACGATCTCGTCGAGGCGCTCATTGCGCGCTATGGGGGCAAAGTCATCAAGAACACAGGCGATGGTTACTTCGCGGTTTTCGAGGGCGGAGAACCTCTGGCGTGCGCCATCGAGATTCAACGTCAACTGGCCAACCAGAACTGGGGCGAACTCGGCGAGTTGCGGGTACGGATGGCGCTTCATACCGGCGAAGCGCAGCAACGCGAAGGGGACTACTTCGGCCTGGAGGTGAGCCGCACGGCGCGCCTTCTTTCTGCCGGCTGGGGCGGACAGATTTTGCTAACCTGCGAGTTGGCGCGCGCGACGGCGCTGCCGCCCGATGCGGCCCTGCATGATCTGGGCAATCATCTGCTCAAAGACCTGAACGAACCGCAACATATCTACCAGCTTCTCCATCCTGCGCTGCCCCGGCATGCCTTTCCGCCGCTGCGTTCTCTTTCCACCCGCCCCCACAACCTGCCGGTGCAAGCTACGCCCTTCATCGGGCGCGAAGAGGAACTGGCGCAGATCACCACCCGCCTGGCCGATCCGCTGTGCCGCTTACTCACCCTTGTTGGACCGGGCGGCATCGGCAAGACCCGCCTGGCCTTGCAGGCTGCCGCCGCACAGGCCGAAACTTTTGTGGATGGCGTTTACCTTGTCCAACTTGCCCCGCTGACCAAAGGGGAATTCCTGGCGGCGGCCATTGCCGAAGCCCTGCACTTCACCTTCTACCCAGACGCCCCCCCACAGGCTCAACTGCTCAATTACCTCCACGAGAAGCAACTGCTCCTCGTCCTCGATAACTTCGAACACATTATGGATGGCGCGCTATTGGTGGCCGACATCCTGGCCCATGCACCGGACGTCAAGGTATTGAGCACCTCGCGCGAGCAATTGAATCTACACAATGAATGGGTCATCCACATCACCGGCATGCCCTACCCTACCACTGTGACCGCCGAAGAGGCGGAGTCATACGCTGCGATACAATTGTTCCTCCAGCACGCGCGCCGGCTGGATCCGACGTTTGCCTTTGATGCGCAACAGCGAGTATCCATCGGCCGCATCTGCGCCCGGCTCCAGGGGATGCCGCTGGCGATCGAGATGGCGGCGGCATGGGTACGGATGCTTTCATGCCAAGAAATTGCCGCAGAAATCGAACACAGCCTGGACTTTCTCAGCAGCAATGCACGCGACATGCCGGAACGTCATCGCAGCTTACGAGCGGTGTTCGACTATTCCTGGCAACTTTTGAGCGCCGCCGAAAAAGCGACTTTGCAAACGTTGGCCGTCTTCAAGGGCGCCTTCCAACGCGAAGCAGCCCTGACCGTATTGCGTGCGCCGGACCTGCCGGCGCGTCCGGCCGCGCTCTTTAGCCTGCTGACAGCCCTGAACGATAAATCCCTGTTGCAAAGGCGCGCCGATAACCGCTATGCCCTGCACAACCTGACCCGCCAGTACGCCCTCGAGCAACTCCACAACGACCCGGCTCTGGAGGCACAAGCGCACTTGCGTCATAGCACCTATTACGGCGATTTTCTTCAACAACAAAGGCCGCTTCTGGAAGGCGTCCACCAATCCACCGCTTTGGACGCCATCGCCGAAGTGCTCGAAGATGCCCGTGCCGCCTGGGAATGGGCAGTACAACAGGGGCAGATCACCTTCCTGGAACAGGCAATTCACAGCATGGCGCGTTTTTTCAACTTGCGCGGACGCAATCAGGAGGGATTGACACTTTTCGAAGATACCCTCGCCGCCTTAGAGCCTTTTTCTACACTCCAGGCTGATACGGTGCGCGGCTGGCTCTTCGTGTATGCCGCAGAACTGGCAAACGACCTGCATATACTGGAAAAAGCGGAGCACTTTGCCACCATGGGGCTGTCGCTCAACCAACACCTCGGCGTGACCGAACAGATTGCCACTGCCCATCTGCAATTGGGACGGGCGGCCTGGTTGCGCGGCGAATATCCCCTGGCCGAGGAACTTCATCGGCAAGCCCTCAACTTCTACACAACAACAGATGACCACAACGGTCAGGCAGCGGCCCTCAATTACTTAGGGGCAACGGCTTGGGCATTAGGCGATTACGAGAAAGCGCGACACTGCTTCGGACAGAGCCTGGCCTTATACCGGCAAACCGGCAAAGCCGATGGTATCGCCCAGGTGTTGGATCATCTCGGCATCATCGCCCGGGAAACCGGAGACTACGAAACCGCCTTGACGTACTTCTACCAGAGTTATGAACATTTCAAAGCCTTAGACACCGAACTGAAATTGGCCTACGCCGCTAATCACATCGGCGGACTGCTCGCGCTAAAAGGTCGCCTGAGTGAGGGCGAGGCATACTTCACCCAGAGCATCGCCATCGGCAAACGCCTCGGCGAACGACGCATTATGGCCTATACACTCTATGACTGGGCTCTCTTTATCCAGGAGGCGGGCGATGTTTTCCGCACCCGAACGATGCTCGAGGAAAGCCTGGCCACCTTCGCGGCCTTAGGAGAACCTTTTGGCATATGCCTGTCGAACACTGCGCTCGGCGATGTGGCCATTCAGAGCGGGGAGTATGCGGCGGCGCGACGATATTATGCGACAGCTATACGGGCCGCGATCAACATTCAGAACAAGCGTATGCTCTTTATAGCACTCAATGGCTGGATTCAGTACCTGATCGCCATCGAAAACTGGTTGCCGGCCGCGGAAATGCTAGGATTTGCCCAAACGCTGCCCACCGATTTGAACAATCCTCACTATCCTCTGCCCGAATTACTGGCAAAAGTGCAACCGCATCTTTCGGCCGAGGAACTTGCTGCGGCGCTGGCGCGCGGGCAAAACGCCACCACGGCGCACATCCTGCACGAGTGCCTGGAAGACGTCGCCGATTTATCCTAGCCCAACGGAATACGTTCAAATAACAAGTGCAGTCATCCGTGAAATCCGTGCTGACCTCTGGAGGCCGGGTTGAAATCTTCCCCTATGATTCTCCTGCAATCAAACGCTAGAATTCCATAAATTGGCGTTCATATAAGCTGCGATATAAACCACCGGCTGCCAAAAGCTCCTCGTGCGTGCCGCGCTCGACAATGCGACCGCCTTCGAGCACGCAGATCAGGTCGGCGTGGCGAATGGTGCTGAGACGGTGGGCAATGACGATGGCGGTGCGCCCGGCGAGCAAGCGATCCAGCGCGTCCTGAATCAGCCCTTCGGTGACGGTGTCTACGCTGGATGTGGCCTCGTCCATGATAAGGATGCGCGGATCGGCCAGCACCGCGCGCGCGATGCAGATCAACTGCCGCTGGCCAAGCGACAGATTGACGCCGCCCTCCTGGATGACCGTCGCGTACCCGTCGGGCATGCGGGTGATGAAGTCGTGCGCGTTCGCCAGCCGCGCCGCGTCTTCCACCGCGCTGTCCGGCGCATCGGGTCGCCCAAAGCGAATGTTATCCGCAATCGTCCCGGAAAACAGGAACGGGTCTTGCGGTACGATCCCCATCTGCCGTCGCAGTGAACGCTGTGCCACGTCGCGCACGTCAAGGCCGTCAATCAACACCGCACCGTCGGTAACTTCGTAGAAGCGGGCGATCAGGTTGGAGATGGATGTTTTCCCCGCGCCCGTCGGCCCGACAAGTGCCACCGTCTGCCCCGGCTCAATGGTCAGGTTGATGTCATGCAGCACCGGGCCGTCCACGCGGTAGGCGAAGTTCACATTGCGCAGTTCCACCTTGCCCTGAATCTCCGGCATCTCGATGGCGTCCGGCTTGTCGGCGACGGCCGGCGGCGTATCGAGCAATTCCAGCACGCGCTCACCGCCCGCCATCGCGGCCTGCATCGTCGTGTAGAGCTGGCTCAACTCGCGGATGGGTTGGAAGAAGCGGGTGACGTAGGTGAGAAAGGCCACGATCACGCCGAGCGTCAGTTCGCCCTGCGCCACCGTCCGCCCGCCGAACCAGAGCACGATGGCCGTGGCCAGCGTCCCCAACAAATCCACCACCGGCATGAAGATGAAAGAAAGCGACATGGCCCGTACGTTGGCATCGCGGTTGGCGCGGTTAGATTCGTCGAAGCGCTCCTGCGAAGTATTCTCCCGCGCAAACGCTTGAATCACGCGCATGCCGGCGATATCTTCCGCCAGATCCCCCACCACGCCGGCGTTGGTCGCCCGTGTCTCGCGGAAGGCCGCTTTGGCGCGCCGCGCGTAGATGTTGGTCGCCAACACCATCAACGGCATCACCGCAAAGGTGAGTAACGCCAACTTGGGACTCATCGAGACCATCACAATGACGATGCCGATCAAGAGCAATATGTCGCCGGCCAGTGTGACGAGGCCCTGCGAGAGTAATTCGTTAATGACCCCCACATCACTGAAGACACGGGAGATCGTCACGCCGATGATGTGCGTGTCGTGGTAACCCAGGTGCAGCGCTTGCAGGTGTTCGAATAACTGATTGCGCATCGTCGCCAGCACTTGTTGCCCCGTGCGCGAGAGCGTATACTGCTGTGCAGACGAGGCGACAAATAGCCCGATAAACGCCGCCGCCGTGAGCAGTGCCACGCGGTTCAAGCCGGCGACATTGCTCTGGGTGATGTATTGATCAATGGCGATTTTGACCAGATACGGCGTCGCCAATCCCAGGCCGGTGGTGATCAACGTCGTCAGTAACGCGAACACCATCTTGCGCCAATGCGGCTTGAGAAACGCCAGCAACCGCAGAACGATCCGCCTGTCGAAAGCGCGCCCTTCTTCTTCGCCATGCCGCCCGAAGCTGTCCAACATCCCCCGCGGGCCACCGCCAACGCCCGCCATGCCCCCGATCGTCAGGCTCATCGGACCACCTCCGCGAGTGGCGAGTTGCGAATGGCGAATGGCGAGTGGCGAGTGGCGAGTGGCGAGTCGTGGGTGGTGGGTTCGTCATTCGTCATTCGTAACTCGTCTTGCTTGCCTCTTGCTTCTTGCATCCTTTTCACCTCCGCCACCTCCTGCGGGCGCAATTGCCGCTGGTAGATTTCAACGTACAGGCCGGAGGTACGCAGGAGTTCTTCGTGCGTGCCCTGCGCGACGATGCGGCCTTGTTCAAGCACCAGGATTTGATCCGCCAGGCGCACCGTGCTCAATCGTTGTGCAATGACGAATGAGGTACGTCCGCGCATCAGCCGCTCCAGCGCCAGTTGAATCAGGCGTTCGGTTTCGGTGTCTACACTGGACAGCGCGTCGTCAAGGATAAGGATGCGCGGGTCCTTGAGCAACGCGCGGGCGATGGCGATGCGCTGTTTCTGTCCGCCGGAAAGCGTCACACCGCGCTCGCCGACTTTCGTGTCGTAGCCTTCGGGCATTTCCAGGATGAAGTCGTGCGCCTGCGCCGCCTGCGCCGCCGCGATGATCTCTTCCTCGGTGGCGTCCGGGCGGCCAAAGGCGATGTTGGCGCGAACGGTGTCGGCAAACAGCGTCGTCTCCTGCAGGACGATGCCGATCTGCGCGCGCAGCGAGTTGAGCGTCACGTCGCGGATGTCGTAGTCATCAATGGTGATGCGGCCCTGGGTCACGTCGTAGAAGCGGGGGATGAGGTTGATGATGGTGGTCTTGCCGGAGCCGGTCGCGCCGAGCAGGGCGACAATCTGCCCCGGCGGCACGTCCAGGCTGACGTTCTCCAGAACTTTGTGACGGCCAAAGTAGGCGAAGGAGACGTTCTCGAAGCGTACGCGCCCCTGCACGGGCGGCAGTGGAATGGCGTCCGGCGCTTCCTTCACTTCCGATTCGGCGTCGAGGATGTCGAAGATGCGCTCGCCGCAGGCGATGGCCTGGACAATGGCGGGGATGACGCGCCCCAACATCCGCACCGGGCCGGCCAACTGGCCCATGTAGGCGGTGAAGGCGACCAGTTCGCCCATCGTCAACCCGCCCTGCGCCACCAGCCGCCCGCCGTACCACAGGATGAAGATCGAGCCGATGTTGGTGATCAGCCCCATCAGGGGGCCGTTGATGGATTGCAGCCGCGCCGAATCCGCCGCAATGTTGAACCAGACGGCGTTTTCCGCTTTGAAGCGCGCCGTCTCCTCCTGTTCCTGGGCGAAACCCTTGACGATGCGCATCCCGCGCAAGTTCTGTTCCAATCGCGTCGTCAAAATCGCCATCTGTTGCTGCAAGGCCAGCCACATCGGGCGGATTTTCCGCGCGAAGGTGAAGGTCTGGTAAAACAGCAAAGGCGCGGTCAACATGGCCAACAGCGTGAGGCGCGGATTCATTGTCAGCATCATCACCGTCGTGGCGATAAAGGTGATGACGCCGTTGATCAAGTGGAGCGTCGCCCGCCCGGTCATAAAGCGGATGCGATCCACGTCCTGGATGGCGCGGGAGAGCAGTTGCCCGGTCTCCGCCTGATCGTGGTAGGCGAACGAGAGCGTCGAGAGCTTGCGGTGGATGTCGTTGCGCATGTCGTAGGCCACCTGCTGCGACGCCAGTTCTGTCCACCGCCCCTGGAAGAAACTGAGCACGCCATTCAGCAACGTCAGCCCTAGAATCCCCAGCACCGTCCAGCCCAAAAAAGTCATATTGCCGGCCTTGATACCCCGGTCAATGCCCCAGCGCAGCAACTGCGGATTCGCCACGCCCAGCGCGCTGATAAGCAGCATCGCCAGATACGCGCCGACCATCAGCTTCCAGGATGGACGCAAATAGCCAAAGCAGCGCAGCAGAATTTTCCAATCGCTCGCCTTCAAACTCCGTGATTGGCCGCCTCTTGCCTCTTGCCTCTTGCTTCTTGCTTCTTGCCTCTTGCTTCTTGCTTCTTGCTTCATTCTTTAATCTCCATCACGTCTAGCAGGATGTCGAACGCGGCGGCGACGGTCGCCAGTTGTTCGAGGGAGAGGGTTTTGATGCGCTCGCGGAGCAGGGGGATGCCGCCGAGCGGCGTTTCTTCGGCCAGACGGCGGCCTTCGGGCGTGAGATCGACGTAGACCACGCGCTGATCCTTCTTGCAGCGCGTGCGTTCAACGTAACCGGCGTTTTCCAGCCGCGAGAGCAGCTCCGAGGCGGCGCTGGCGCTGATGTAGATGTACTCCTGCACCTGCCCGATCGTACACGGCCCGGCCTCGTGCAGGTAGCGCAGCGTGGCGAACTCGCGCCCGCGTATGCCTTGATCGTGCATTTGCTGGCTGTACTGGCGCAGATAGCGGTACAACGTGAGGAATTTTTGTATCACCACCAGGGCGGGAGAGTGTTCGGGTTCGTTCATGAGTACCTCCTGGAGGGAGCAGGGAGTAAAGAGTAAGGAGTAAAGAGTAAGGAGTAGGGAAGCGAGAATCTGCGCATTTTATTCTTACTTCATACTCCCTACTTCATACTCCTTCGCTTTTGAAAATTTCGGTAAAGAATATTTCGTCTACGAAGTATTATACTATATCTTAACCGAGGTGTCAAGGGGGGCGACAACGAATTGGCAACGAATAAAGGTGTGAGTGGATAGCTTTGATGTGCAGAATTTACAATGTGCAGCATCTATCCGTAGACCGGGAAGCGATTCGCTTAAAAACAACACAAATCGCAAGGCCGCCCCCGACCTTGCGATTTGTCATTTACCATTCGCAATTCGTAATTCGTCACACCTCATCCGGATGCAGCTTCTCCAGCCGCTCCGCGTAATCGGCGCGACCGGTGGCGCGCAGCCGTTCCAGGTATGCAGGCAGTTGGTAGCGCGTGTGCGAAGGCCCACCCTCGCGCAGCACCGTCATCAGCGGGTCAATGTTCGTCGTGCTCTTCAGCATCATCTCGTGATGCCACTCCGCGAGCATCCCCATCGCCTTGTCCACCAGGTCGGGCCGCGCGGCGATCAGATTGTGCTGCATATACGGGTCGTGCGTCAGGTTGAACAGCATCACCGGGTCGAGCGCCTTGTGCCCGTCGTGGTACGTCCGCAGGCAGACCCACGCCTCGCCCTCGAAGTCGAAGCGCACGGCGCGCTGCACCGACCACGCCCCCTGGCTGGTGACGAGGTATGGGCGGCCCTGTTCCTCGCCGGCCTTGAATGCCTCGGTGAAGGGGACGCCGTCCCAATTCACCGGAACCGTCCCACCGACCATCTCGATGAGCGTTGCGGCCCAGTCGAAGTGGTAATGTAAGGCGCGATCTACGCGCCCGCCATCTGTGATGCCCGGCCAGCGGATGAGCAGCGGCACGCGGCAGACGGACGGGTCGGCGGTCTGGTGGTCGCCCCACACGTTGAACTCGCCCTGGCTCTCGGAGTGATCGGAGCTGACGATGATGACCGTATCCTCGAAGATGCCTTTGGCCTTCAGACTCTCCAACAGCTTGCCGACCCATAGATCGGCGTACCAGATACCCATGTCGTAGCCGTCAATCCACTGCCGGACGGCGTCCATCGAATCGAGTCGCAGCGGGACGCGCGGATACTGGCGCACCCATGCTTCGTTCAAATCGTGCCCCGCCAACTCCTGCGCGCTGTGCGGGCCGAAGCCGTCCCAGCACTTCTGGCGCAGTTCTTCCGTCATCCACGCGGGCAGCGGATCATCTGCGAAGCGGTCGCCGTACTCCAACGGTGTGCGGTAGGGCGTGTGCGGGTCCCACACGTTGACGTGCAGGAACCAGTCGTCCTTATCGCCATTGCGCTCGATCCAGTCAACGGCCGTGGGGATGACCTCGTCGGCGCGTTCCATGCCGCCCTTGCCCGTGTTGTACACTTCGCGGTAGCCGGCGTACCACTCCCACGCCGAGTGTCGCTCCCCAAACGGACTGACGGTGACGGTATACAGCCCTGCCCGGCGCAGCGCGCTCATCCACGAGGTCGCGTCGTAGGAATCGCGGAACCCGCGCGGGCAGCCATCGTTGAACGGGTCGGCAGACGATCCCATGTGCCCGACGACGCCCGTGCGGAAGCCGAAGCGCCCGCTCCACAGCGCCGTGCGCGACGGCAGACACGGCGCGTCGGTGACGAAATTGTTCTCGAAGCGCACCGCTTCCGCCGCCAGCCGGTCCAGATTGGGGCTGGTCTCACGGTGATAGCCGTAGCAGCCCAGATGATCGGCGCGCAACGTGTCGATGTCGATGAAGAGAATACGCATCAAAGCCTCCTTGAGAATGGTTGCAAGTTACAGGTTGCACGTTGAAAGTTAGAGAACTTGTTCAATCCGTTGCAGTAACTGTAATGGAGGCGTGAAACTTGTCAAGTCTGGCGTTCTTTGTACAATCAGGTAGACGATAGACAGTAGACGGTAGACGGTAGACAGTAGACGGGGTGTCAATTCCTGAAATACATTTACAGAACATCCGTGCTATATCCACCGTTTGATCGCACCTTAACTAACCCAATTTTTACCTTTCGCCCGGCTCCACCTCGGATGAAATCTCTGGCGGCGCATACTGATACACGGTAAAGGCTTCCGCTGTTATGCGCCCCGTATAGATGTCCATCGGGTAAGCGTAAGCGCGCGCTTGATGCGGGCGTTCGTGATTATACAGATACACACCCTGCGTGGTCGCCTGCCGCGATTGCCCACCTCGCCCATGCTGGCGGCGATACCGTGTGCGCCGAGCCAGTCCTGATGATCGTGACTGGTGTATTGCACGCCGTGATCACTGTGATGGGTGAGACCACGCAAGTCGCTGCGCGCCTGCTGCTGCGCCTGTTGGAGCGTTGCCAGCGCGTGCTGCGCTTCCAGGGTCGGCGCTAACAGCGCTCCCAGAATGGCCCGACTGAACAAATCCATAGTCCCTCAATCGCGTATTGTTTGACCCAGGTGGTCACCGAGGTCACATTGCCGATCCCATACTTCCGACACAACGCCGAAGCACTCTGGCCAGCCTCGTACTCGGCCACGACTTGACGCTTAAATCCTTCGCTATACCGTTTACTAACCGTTGTTGTAGTCATGCTGCACCTCCTGATACGAGAGAGTGTAATTCTATTGTCAATCTATACCAGGACGTGACAACCGTCTACCGTCTACTGTCTACTGTCTACCGTCTACTTTGAAAAGGAGTTTTTGTCATGCAGCCTATCACATTTGATCGTGTGAGCTATCGAATCGGCGGAGAGGCGGTTTACCTGTACTCCGGCGAATTCCACTACTTTCGCGTGCCGCGCGGGGATTGGCGGAGACGGATGGCACTCTTCAAAGAGGCCGGCGGCAACTGTCTGGCGACGTACATCCCCTGGCTGATCCACGAGCCGACCGAGGGGACGTTCGTCTTCGGTGAGGCCGGCCCGCAACACGACCTGGAGGCGTTTTTGGAGACGGCGTTGGAGATGGGGCTGTACGTCATCGCGCGACCGGGGCCGTACCAGTACTCGGAGCTTGTTTATGGCGGCCTGCCGCGCTGGCTCTACGAGAACTACCCGACACTGCGCGCCAAAACCTATGACGGCAAGGACATCGGCCCGATGTCGCTCTCCTACCTGCACCCGCTGTTCCTGGAAAAGGCGCGTCGTTGGTTCGCCGTCGTTTGCCCACGCATCGCCCGCTACACCATTGCCCATGGGGGACCGGTGGCCTTCGTCCAATTCGACAACGAGTTGACCGGCATCCATGAATGGTTCGGCAGCCTGGACTATAACGCCGAGACGATGGGCTTTGGGAAACCCGATGGCCGTTATCCCACCTTCCTCCGCGAGAAGTACGGTGAGATCGCCGCGCTCAACCGGGCCTACGCAGCGGAGTACATTTCGTTCGCCGATGTACCTGCTCCCGCCCCCACGTCGCTCACACAACCGCCCGCGATTCGCCGGATGAAGGACTATTTTGACTTCTACCTGAAGACGGTGGCCGAGTACGCCCGGACACTCGTCGCATGGATGCGCGAATTCGGCATCGCCACGCCGATAGTCCACAACTCGGCCAACCCGGAGATGAACGCCTACTTTTTGGAGACGATCGCTGCACTCGGCGATGATTTCGTGCTCGGCTCGGACCACTACTACAACCTCGATCAAACCTGGGCCCAGAACAATCCTACGCCGCAGTATGCGGCCAAGGTCTTCGTCTCACTGGAAATGCTGCGATTGCTGGGCTTCCCGCCCACCGTCTTCGAGTTACCCGGCGGCAGTGCCTCGGATTGGCCGCCTATCACGCCGGAAGATGCGTTGGCCTGCTACATGACCAATCTGGCTTACGGGATGCGGGGTCACAACTACTACGTTTTCACCGGTGGCCCCAATATCCCCGGCACCGGCGACCGCAGTGACAGTTACGATTACGGGGCTGCCATCAGCGCTACCGGGGAGGTGCGTCCGCTCTACAAGGCGCAGAAGACCCTGGGCGATTTTATGGCAAAGCATCCGTGGCTGGTGACGGCGCGGCGTGCAGCCGATTGCCGTATCGGCTTGGACTTCGAGTATGTGCGCGCGCAAACTTACTGGCAGGGCGGCGATTTCCGCTTCACCCCGCCACAGGCCTGGGACTTTCTACGCCGGGGGGTGGTGACAACTGCTTTCTGCGCGAGTCTCTCGCCCGCCCTGTGCACGCTGGACGACGAGAGCTGGACAGAGGATGTTAGCACACCGATGATTTTTGTGACGGCCGATAGCATGGCAGCGGAGAAACAGGCTCGCCTTGTGCGCTTCCTGCGCAATGGTGGACGAGCGCTTATCACGCCGCTGCTCCCCACCTTGGATGAAGCCCTCAATCCCTGTACCGTGCTGGCCGATTTCCTGGGTGTAACAGTGCCGCCCAAAACGGAAGAAGGGATGGCGCGCTTCACGCTGGACGGCACCGTCCACATTATGCCGCACGTGTTCTTCACCCTCGATATCCCTGCGACGGCAGAGGTCATTGCCGCCGATGAGACGAGCGGGCGTCCGGTAATCTGGCGTCTCACCACCACCGGAGGCGGACAAGCCATGGTGTTGGCCGTCCCCTGGCTCCATGCCCGCCGCGAGCATGAGGCATTGCTCATTGCTCTCCTGCGCGCGCTCGGCCTGCAGCAGAAAGTCCTGTGCGACAATCCCAATTTGTGGACTTCGTTGTGGCAGAAGGACGATCATGCCCTGCTGTTCATATTGAACTTGTTCACCGGGCAGATGGAGGCCAACCTTCAATACCGTACGGATAACAACGTTCTACAGGATGCCGGCTTCCATACGCTGAAGCCGATGACGGTTAAGGCCTTGAGTTTAGCGATATAAATGCCGGCGACGATGACGAACGACCGAAGGCACGACTACACACGAACGACATTCGGTTTGGTTAAGGGGTTGACGAGGTTGTGGCCATTAACGTTAGCATATAGTAAGGCTCCCGTCAAGCAAATAGTTGACGAATATGCTATCGTATAAGTGGGTTTCGAGAAAAAAATCTCTCCTCCTTCTGTACAAGCCGAGGGCGTTTGGGACCGCCCTCGGCCTTTTTTTGCCCCTCAGACGTTGAACGCCGGAGTGTTCGCCGACTTGTTTTATCTCCCTCGCTACCCCTAATCGAAATATGTATCTCCCGGCCAGAGCAGTGATTTGGCAACTTTATCGTTCAACTCGACGCCGATGCCGGGCGCTTCGGAGACATGCATCCAGCCGTCGCGGATAAAGGGCTTGTCCCCCTCGCACAGGTCGTTCCACCAGGGGATTTCGCGCCCATGGAACTCCAAAATCAGGAAGTTGGCGACCGCCGCACAGACGTGACATGCGGCCATCATTCCCAGCGGTGACGAAACATTATGCGGCGCAATGGGTACATAGAAGGCATCAGCGATGTCAGCGATGCGCTTGGCCTCCATAATACCGCCGGCCTTCGAAAGATCGGGCATGATCACGTCACATGCTTGCTTTTGCAGCAACTCAAGGAACTCGAAGCGTGTGTATTGGTTCTCGCCGGTGCAGATGACGGTACTGGTCTTGGCGCGAACTTGGGCCAGTGCATCAATGTTCTCCGCCGGCACCGGTTCCTCTAACCACAACAAACGCAGCGGCTCCACCGCCTTGGCCAGCGTAATGGCCGATGGTACATCAAACTGACCATGGCAATCAATCGCCAAATCGGTCTCGTAGCCGATCCCCTCGCGCACAGCGGCAATCAGGTTGATGATGTGCGTCATCTCCTTCGCGCCCACCGTCCAGTTGACGGGATCGAGTTTCCCCACACCGGTATGATCCACGTCGAACTTGACCGCGCTGTATCCCTCGTTCTCGATGACTTCTTGGGCTTTCGCGGCGTAAGCCGCCGGTGACTCGTCATCGCCGGCATGCAGATCGGCATAAAGACGGATCTTATCCCGGTACTTGCCGCCGAGCAATTTGTAGATCGGCACCCCCAACATCTTGCCGGTGATGTCATAGAGCGCGTTTTCAATGCCGGTGATGGCGAAGATGAGGGGGGGACTGGATGTACCCCCATAGCGTCCAAAGCGGCGTAACATCTCATAGAGCGGGCCGGTGTTGGTGGGGTCTTTGCCGATCAGCAGGTGCTTCATCACTTCGATGGCCTTTTTGACGGCGAAACCCGAGGCCGCCGACGCTGAATTGCACTCACCGGTCCCTACAATCCCTTCATCGGTGTAAACGCGGACGAACGTCCACACACTGCCGCCGCTGTCCGGCTCGTGGCGGCCAATAACACATGCTTGAACATCGGTGATTTTCATGAATCGAGGCTCCTTATGATGATCTCAGGACTTACGCAAACAAGATTTCTATTCCTTTCAGCAGACAACATGAGCTACGCTCTCCACCAAAGATGAAAATGGTTCAGAGGCTGCTGGACGCCGATGTTCGCAGATTCACGCAGATCGTTCTTTGCGCATTCAAAAATCTGCTCAATCTGCTTAATCTGCTGACTCATTTTCGGAATAGACAACATAAGCTATGTTCTCCACCAAATTGATGAAGCAGCGTGAAATGCCCCTGCTTATCAAAGTTCACCCTATGGCTGCATTGAATGAACGCTCCCGGATGACAACTCAGCATTGACACACCAAAGCCCCTCGCCGGATGCAAGGGGCTTTGGACACCACCGGAGCTCAAGAGAACTACTTTGGCGGCAAGCGCAGTTGCTGACCAGGGCGGATCAAGTTGGGATTGGGGATTTGATCCTTATTCAGCTCGTGGATTTCGGGCCAGCGGCTGGCGTTGCCGAGTTTCTCCTTGGCGATCTTGCTCAGGCTGTCACCGGGTTGCACAACGTAGATGAGTTTGGCAGCTTCTTCGGCAGCTTTCTTAGCAGCTTCTTCTTCGGCTTTTCTGGCGGCCAATTTCGCCTCCATTTCGGCCTGCCGCTGTGCCTCGAACTCGCGCACTTTGGCAAGGGCCTCAGCCTCTTTGCGCGCTTTTTCGCGGGCCTCGGCTTCTAAGCGCGCCTTCTCACGCGCCTCGGCTTCCGCACGAGCTTTCTCGGCGGCCTCTTCCGCTGCCTTCTTCTCGGCAGCCTCTTTGGCCTGTTTCTCCGCTTCGGCTTTTGCACGATTCTCGGCAATCTGGCGACGGGTCTCTTCCAGCGCAGCCTCAGCCTCGGCCTTGCGCTTAGCCTCGGCGGCGGCCGCTTCGGCAGCGGCTTTCTCCTCCGCTTCCTTCTTGCCGAATAAACGATTCAAGAGCCCTTCCTTTTTCTTTTCCTTCTCTTCCGGCACTTTAGAACCTCCTATTGATTGACTAAGGAATGATAGTAGCTCCCCAGACCGGTCTGACTTTATGACAGGATTTTGGGGCCGTTCGCTCTGCCAATTCTGAAAATCTTGCTAATCCTGTCAGAAATTCCATTCCGTTCAGGCCGGACAGTTACATAAGGAACATACTCTTATTATAGGTATACCGGTTTGAATGTCAAGCAGACAATAACGTCGGCGATCGCCAAAGATCATCGAGCCGTGCTTTCAAGGGTCGTTGTTATCTCGACAAACCGGTGTCACCAGTACCTTGTCCACCCGTCGCCCATCCATATCAACCACTTCAAAGCGAAAATTATCGCATTCAAACCATTCGCCCGCCGTGGGAATACTTTCCATCCGGTAGATGATAAAGCCCCCTACGGTTTGGTAATCCCCCAATTCCTCATCAGGCAATGCTTCGATATCAAGCAGCTTCTTCAATCTATCGATAGGCACCATGCCGTCCAACAGCCAGGAACCATCTTCACGCTGAATTGCCTCGGGTTCTTCGGGTTCATCTATCGCCGGTAAATCCCCCACAATGCTCTCCAGGATGTCGGTATCGGTCACCATACCCTGGATGACGCCGTATTCATCAACAACGACGGCGATATGGGTACCCTTTTGTTTGAACAAGTCGAGCAACTTCAGCGTAGACATGTTTTCCGGAACAAAAAGAGGCGGGCGGACCAGTGCGGCCAAATCCCAGGGTTGTCCGCTCACATTTTGCGTAAGGATGTCTTTCGCGTTCACCACACCGAGGAGATTATCCAGGTCTCCCCGGCTTAACAGAAAACGCGAGTAGGGACTGGCAATAATTTTCTGTCGTATGGCCTCCGGCGTATCTTCAAGATCAAGCCATACGATTTGCGGGCGTGCGGTCATCACCGCGCCGACACGTTGTTCATCCAGGCGCAGAACGCTCTCCAGAATGTCTTGTTCGGTTTCTTCCAGTGCGCCACTTTGTGCGCCTTGTTCGATAAGAATTTCGATCTCTTCTTGGGTGATCAAGGGTTCGGTCGAAGGCTTAATCTTGAGCACCCAGAGCACAAAATCGGTCGAGGCACCGAGAAATTTGACGAGAGGGGCAGTCAGCGTTGCCAGGAAATTCATCGGCGCAGCCATAACGAGGGCCAGCCGCTCCGCATGGCTGAGCGCCAACCTTTTAGGCACCAATTCGCCAATGATCAGCGATAAGTAAGTGATGAGGATGACAACAAGCGTCACACCGATAACTTCGGCGTAAGGCTTCAAGACAGGGACGGCGCCCGCCCAGGTAGCTATCGTTCGGGCCAGGGTTGTGCCGCCGAACGCACCGGATAAGATGCCGATGGTGGTGATGCCGATTTGAACGGTGGCCAGTAAGCGATTGGGGTTATCGAGCAGCTTGAGGGTGAGACGCGCATAACGGTTGCCTTCTTCGGTCAATTGTTGCAAACGCGCCCGGCGGGCTGAGGTGATCGCCATTTCGGCCATAGAGAGCAGACCATTGCTGAGCAACAAGAGGATGATAATCAAAATTTCAAAAAACGGATCGTTCATTACACTCCTGCCGTTACACTCCTGCCCGGTATATTGGCTAAGTCAGAAGTACTTTCTCCTCCTCATTCGTTGTAATCATATCATACCATAAGCTCTGGAAAAAGGGCTAAGGCCCTGGTGATTACCCCCATGGTGCAAGACATGCCTAATTTACTTACGGCAGAGCGCGTCAAGTGCACAGAATCTGCATTTATATATCTCTGCGGCCTCGGCGTGCTCTGCGGTGAGATATGGGGAATCACCGGTTAAGGCCGGAGGTGCGCCCCGGGCTTCTCGCTCTCATCGTCCAGGGCGTCAAAGTGTTCCGGCGTCGTTTATCCTCCTACCGGCCAGTGAAGCACCAGCCGGCGTTGTTCGTCCGTCTCCGGCGAGCTGCTGGTGGCATAGGTAGAATGTGCCCGGAGGAGGGTCAGCTTCTCCAGGGCTTGCGGGCCTGTTAGACCGTGGCGCACGAGGTAGCAACCGATCACCGTCCCGGTTCTGCCCAATCCCGCCAGACAGTGGATGTAAACACGCCATGAGGCGGCCATGGCCTCATCCAGCCAGTCGAGAATCAACGCCATCATCGAGGAGGCAGGCGCACCAAAGTCGGGAATAGGTAAGCGAAGGTGATAGGCCCGTTCACCGAGCCAATCGGCATACGGCGCGGCCTCACCGACCTCGGTCAGATTGATGAAGAGTTGAATCCCCGCATCGAGGAGGGTCAACAAGCGGGAATTTGCCGCCGGACGTTGACGGGGTATAGGATAAGGCCAACAGGTAGCCGGGCACCACCCAATAGGCTTCAGGAATGGGCGTATCCATCGTCAGAAGAAATGTTCTGCTTCTTCCCAGATAGCAGGGTCGTATGTAACCCCAAGTCCCGCCGCGGTGGGGACGGTAACCGCGCCGTCGTGGATAGCAAAATCGGGGGTGTACCACGGCTCCGGCACGCGGCCTGCGCCGTGATATTCCTGGTAAAGTCCCAAATTGGGGGCAACGGCAGCAAAGTGTAACACGGGTGCACATTCTGCACCAGCCTTAGGGCTGTGCGGCATAATGGGAATACCGGCAACTTCGGCCATCTGCGCGACGCGCAACAGGCGGATCAAGCCGCCGTTATACATTACATCGGGCTGCACGATGTCCACGACACGTTCACGAATCATCCAGGCAAACATCGGCAAGCTCGAATCCTGCTCCCCACCGGCCACGGGGAGCGCGAGTGCGTCGGCGACCTGCTTGGTCTGCCAGTAATCCTGCCAGGGGCACGGTTCCTCCAAGAAGGCGACGCCGTAATCCACCAGCAGGGCGCCGACTTCGATAGCGTGTGCGGCGTCGTAAGAGCTATTGGCGTCCACGTAGAGCGTCACATCGTCACCGAGGGTTTTCCGCGCCAACGGGATGAGGCGTGCGGTGCGTCCAGGTGTCGCATCGGCATTCGCGCTCATCCGCCCGCCGATCTTGAGCTTGACGGCGGTCGCGCCGGTTTCGGCCAGGCGGGCTTGCAACCACGTGACTTCCTCTTCCGGTGTGGTATCGCGGCGCATACTGGAGAGATAGATGGGAATTTCGCGCCGCAACACGGGGCCGAGCAGTTCGCACACGGGCTTGCCGGCCAGCTTGCCGAGCATGTCCCACAGCGCCAGTTCCACGTAGGCCACCGGACTCCACAGCGCAATGCCCGCCAGTTTGTACGCGCTCTTGTAGGCATAGATGCCGTCTACCAGCGCCTCCAGGTCGCGTGCATCCTTGCCGATGAAGTATGGCGCGATAAGCTGCTGCAGAATCGGCCAGAGGTACTCGATACGTCCGTGCGCCATGACGATGCCTTCCGCGCCATCTACCGAACGCACCCGCACCAGTTGCCGTCCCCGATAGCGCAATGCTTCGATGGAGGCGATGGGGATGGGGGTGTTGAAAGTCGTATGTAAATCAATCATCATTGCACATTAAAGAGGCAAGAGGCAAGAAGCAAGAAGCAGGAGGCAGGAGGCAAGAAGCAAGAAGCAAGAGGCAAGAGGCAAGAGGCAAGAGGCAGGAGGCAAGAAGCAAGATTTCTGCATCCTTCATCCTGCATCCTTCATCCTGCATCCTTCATCCTGCATCCTCCATCCTTCATCCTCCATCCTTCATCCTCCATCCTTCATCCTGCATCCTCCCTCCGCGTCTAGCTCAACGAACTCTTACTGCGCGTCTTCTGCAATTCAAGCTGCGGCATGCGCCGGGCAAGCAAATCCAACGATAATTCGATGACCTCGCGGGCTTCATCGGGCGTCGTCGTGCCGATGGTGACCATATCGCAGTCGCGGATGGTGTTCCACACGAAGGCCAGGCCGACAATGGGCATGAGCCGTCCGGCGGCCAGTGGCTTGATCGTCATGACGGGTTTCTTAGCATCCCGGATGATGCGCTGCACCCAATCTACCTCCACCTGCATCAAGAATCCGGCGGCGTTGTAAATCTGGATGTAGGTCTCGACGTCGGCCCCCATATTGTCGGCGTAGACGACCGTCTCCGGCATGTGCGTGGAGAGGCCGGGGATCATACCGCGCTCGCGGATCAGCGCCGTGTATTTGTCCAGATCGCGGATGGTCTTGGTCATCCGGTCGGCCAGGGCATCGGTGATCATCTGATGCGGCATGCAGAACGTAGCATGGTATTTCTCCTTGCACAGATCGAAGACCCGCTCAGGTTCATTCTCCGCCGGCCCGCCGGGGGTGATGTTGAAATGCGGCGTGATGATGCGTGTGATGGCCTTGCCGTTGCGCTGTTCGGCATCTTGGAGCGCCACCTCCAGCTTATCGGACGTCGGCCCCATCACCGCGTCAACGCCGTATTCCAGAAACACATCCAGGATTGCGGCAATGCTCTTTGGATCATGGTGCGTCTGGATCCATCTATCCTTGGCCAGACTCGTGTGCGACCAACCGAGGAACCAGTTAGTGCCGATCAACAAGCGGGGCAACGAGACCCCTCCCACAGTAGTGCGCGGAAATTCGGACATGGTTGTACCTCCTAAAATATCAACGAATTAAACGAAATGGATTGTGCTTTGAATTGTAATCCGTTTTTGTAATTGCGCGAGAAGGTTAAACTGCTTGCGCTTGCCGGCTTCTGAATTCGTCCTCAAGCATGCGCATCATCACAAAATCATGGTAAGCGTGATCGTAGAAGTAGCCATCCTGTTGGACGCCCTCGCGCTTGAAGCCGATTTTCTCGTAAAAGCACAAGGCCCTTTCGTTGAAGCCCACCACCCCGACGGCGACGCGATGAAAATTGAGATAGCCGAAGGCGTAATCCAGCAGCAGCCGGATGGCCTCTGTACCGTAGCCCTTGCCCCAGGCGTCTTTTTCGCCGATGATGATACTCAAGTCTGTGGTACGCCACGCGGGAAACATACGGAGCAGTCCGGCCTCGCCGATGGGCGCGTCGTTCTCGCCTAGGGCGATGATAAACCAGATGCGATCCTCGTTGTTTTGCACCTTCTCGAAGAAGCGTTCGGCGCCGCCGGATGTCATCGGCGTGACTTCACCGGTTAGCCGCCGGATTTCAGGATCATTGGCCCACTTGCGGATCCAGGCCAGGTCCTGATGTTCAACGGGGCGCAGATAAACACGTTCACCACAGAGAAAACCCTTTGGAGTCATAAGGTAGCCTCCTTTGACCCAGTTCGTTCCAGGACTTGAATAATGCGCACGATGGTCTGATTGATGGGCGTGGGAACGCCGTAGCGTTCACCCAAGGCCACCACTTTGCCGCCAAAGGCTTCGACTTCGGTTTTGCGCCCGGCTTCGATGTCTTGCAGCATCGAGGTTTTGCCCTGCGGCGACAGGGTATTGAGAAAGGCGTACCAATCGGCGATGTCTTTTTCTTTCAGATTGATGCCGGTGTGCTCGGCCAACACGATGACTTCGTGCATCAGCGCCTCCATCAACGCCTGGGCCTCCGGCGACGTTTGGAAGACGCCGTAAGTTGCGCGCATCACCGCCGAGGCCTGGTTCATCCCCACATTGACCATGAATTTCCACCACAGAATCCGCAGCATGTCCACAGGCGTCTCATAGGTGATGCCGGCGCGCTCGAACGCCACCTGCACGCGCCGCACTCGTGCATCTATGTGGGTATTCACCGCATTGCCGATGTAGTGCTTGCCGGGCCTGGTGTAGCTGATGCGGTTGCCATCCCGTTGCGCATCAATGCCGACGGACACGGTATACAGCAGCTTGTCCATCCCATAGACCGCGCCGATGATCTCCTCGCTATCCAAACCGTTCATCACAGAGATAATGGTCGTTTGATCACCGATGACGGCCTTCAAATCCGACACGGCTTCCGGCAAATGATAGTTTTTCAAGGCGACGATGATGAGGTCAGCAGGCTCACTTCCCTCATCCGGGTCAATGACGGAGAGGGTATAATGGCGTCCGTTGACGATCAGCCCAGCGCGTTTGAGCCGTGCGTAGCGTTCCCCACGCGCGAGTACCGCCGTCGAGAAGTCGGGGGCATTCAAAAATTGTGCGGCGAAATAGCCCCCCATCGCCCCCGCCCCAAAGATAACAACTTTGCGAATCGGCTGCATCATACCTCCTTGTAGTTCCATAAATCGTTAGTCAGTGTTGGGTGAAGGTTGCTGGTTATCTGAACCATTTTCATCTCTGATGAAGAACTTCGTTCATGTTGTCTGCTGCTGACAAGGACAGAGAAATTCTGCGCCTGGTATACTACTCCTCGCCGGGTTTCGTCAGAAGGATGTCTGCCAGATCCCCATTGAAGCCGATGTCGCGTAAGAGTTGCAGATGCGGCGCAAATTCACCGATCTCATAAAGATTGTGCGTATCGCTCCCCAACGACAGTTTAACCCCCAGCTCCAGACACAGGCGCACAAACGCCGCTGGCGGCGTGTCCTTATGAAAGTTGATCTCGGCAGCAACCCGGTGTTCGCGCAGGAGCTTTGCCACGGGAAGGAACAGCGCTTCCGGTGGCTCCTGCCCGGCCTGACCAAGGATGCGGAAAGGATGGGCCAGGATATGGATGCCGTTTTTCAGGAACTTCTCTAAGAGGAAGAGAAACTCACCCTGCAGCGTTTCACGGCTGACCCCGGGCAGCTTCTCACTGGGCAGACCGTGAAGTGAGCCGATAAGGAAATCCACCTGACGACGATCTTCCGGCTTGAGCAGGGGGTTGCCGTTATAATCGCAGTCCACCTCTAATCCAAAGCGCACTACGTCATCCGCCCACGCCCGCTTGAGCATCAGGTAATCGGCAAAGCGGTTATCCACCTCCCGCGCACTCGCGACCCCTTCACGATGCGCTTGCTGTCCCCAGTATCGTGCCTCATCGAAGTACAGTTGCCCGGAGTGTTCGGTAAAGCCAACGCCCGCCAATCCAAAATCGCGGGCCAGGCCGATAACCCGTTCTACCGTCACATTTTCTGCGCAATAGGCAAGTTGCGTGTGAACGTGGTTATCCACAAGCTGCAGACCTGTCGGCATGGCCAGCATGTGGCGTTCCGTGGTGATATGTTCGCCGTCCAGCGTCACCACAAGGAAGGAAAACGGGGCCTCGCACAGAGCCGGCGCGGTGATGAAAGCGCCATGTTCGGTTTGGAGCATCGGTGCGCCCTTGTGGTAATGCCCACTGACGGAAAGCGTTACGCCGCATTCCCTCATAGCCTCAACAATGGCCGGCGCGTTGAGGTAATTGTAGGGTATCTCCGCTCGCTCAGGCGGCGCGAGGCATACGTGCTGTACGGCGACAATCGGCCCCTTGTAGTCACCGCGCGCTTGACGAAAGCGTTCCATGTCGGCAGCGCTGCGGCTGGCATTATAACCCGGCTCTTCGCGGTCGAGAAACGGCAAAAACCGTATGCCGCCGACGTCGGCGATGGCCGGCGGGCGCTCGAAGACGCGATAGAAGGCCTCTACATCCCCATCGTGGTTACCGGGGATGACGATAGTGGGCGACTTCAATTTGTCCACGATCGTGCGCAGATGTCCCAGGCGCTCCGAAGCCTCCGGGGCGTCGCCATCGTCTATCAAATCGCCGAGGATGAGCGTCACATCAGGTTTGATGAACCGATTCAGCCGCTGCACGGCGCGCAGGAGTAGGATGTCGGCGATCTCGCTGCGACGTTGTAGAATGGCAGAGGGGCTGCCATAGTGCAAATCGGCGAGGATGGCAAGGGTGGATTTATGGCGTGACAATCCGTACATCTACTCCGTTCTCCTCATACGGTCGCCCGCGCCTCCAGGCGCGGCGCTGCCGTGACTTTGATCGCCAATGCGAACGGCACGGACAGCATAATCACCCCTGCCGCCCCCCAGCAGAGCTTCTCGTAGCCGATCAGGCTCAACAGCGTCCCCGCCAGCAGCGACATTGTGACCGAGGTGATATGGTTGATGCTCACGCCGGCGGAGAGCGTCGGCCCCAACTCGTCCGGCGGCGCAATGCGGTTGACATAGGTCGAAAGCCCGATGCTCAGCGTGACCAGCAGGTTGATGCCGATCAGCATCCCGCACAGGAACCAAACGTTATGCACGGTGGCGTAGCCGACAAAGCACAGCGCCAGCAAGACATAACTGATCGTCAGGGTGAGCCGCTCCCCGACAAGGTCCAGCAGCCGTCCGATGATCGGTGCGAGGATGAAGTTCACCGCACCGCTGAGGGCCAGCAGCAGGCTGATCTGTCGCGCATCCAGACCGTAGCTCTGCACCAGTACCAGCGTGCCGAACGAGCCGAAAACCTGCGTGCGCGACCCTTCGAAGAAGGTCAACACATAGTAGAGCCAGTAGCGCTTCTTCAGGAGGATACGGGGCTGCGTCTGCTTCTGTTCGCCGATGTCGGTGGGGATTTGTGCCACCAACAGCCCGCCGAGCGCGATCAGCACACCGCCCACGATGAAGAAGGCGCGCAGTGGCAGTGCCTTCGCCAGCAGTGCCGTCAGTCCCATCCCCACAATGGAAGCAAGGGCGCCGATCGAAGACAGGAATCCCATCACACGCCCGGAACAGGTCTTCTCGGTCAGCGCGAAACCCAACGTGCTCTGCAGCGGCAGCCAGTTGTGGAAACCGAGACTGGCCACTAAGGCCGCTGCCAGCAGGGCTATGTAGGATTGCACCGCGGCATAAAGGCAATAGCCTATTCCCATCAACAGCAGCGAGTAAGCGGCGCGGCGCGATAGGGGGATGCGCATCATCAGCGCCGCGATGAAAACCAGGCTCAACCCCGGAATCTCGCGGATACCTGCCATCCACAAGACCTGCTTGCCGCTCAATCCGAGATCGTTGACGAAGAAGTTGGTACTCGCAGCGTTCAGCAGTCCCTGGCCCAGGCTAATGAAAAACACAGTGAACGCCAGAATGAGCACATACGTGCTCCACATGGACAATGTTGCTCTAAATCTATCACGGATTGAAATCATCATCAGGTTTTTCATTGCTCAGGAGCGTGTACCGACCAATGTTGGCAATTCGAGCGGCCCAAAGCTCACATTGGCGGTGAACCGGTAGGTCAGTTGATCCCCGACAAAGCGCAAAGTGATGGTATGACAGAACGGCGTTTCGTAAAAACAAAGTTTGACGGTGTATGTGTCCTCGTCCGTCCATGCGCCGCTTGCCGCAACCCGTCGGGCTATATGGGGGAGGGCCGTCGCCGTGATCCATTTTCCGCTGCCGCAGGCGGTCATTCCCGTGACCCAGCGCCCAAAACCGCAAGCAATCGTGTGGGTGCCGTGCGCATCGCGGATCACAAGCCGGCTTGCGCCTGCCGCAGAGCCTTCGGCCGAGTCGGATGGAAAATGTAGCGTGATGCTCTGGATATGCTGATCATTCGGGGCGAAAACGTAGCGTTGTCCCGATACCTGCCCGGCGAGAGGTGATGTTGGCCGTCCCGCTTGGTGCTTTATCTTCAACGTGTCGAGTTTGCGCTCCAGGGCAGTTTGCGCTGTATTGTCGGCGGGAAGAGGAGCAGGGTGCATTGCCGGCAACAGATGTTCCCAAATCAAGGTGAGCACGGCCTGCATATCGCCCACGCCGGCGGTGATGGCGACCACCGCATCCTGGTCGGGCATGACGATGCAGTATTGCCCGAATGCGCCATCGCCACGATAGACGTTCTGCGGTTGACAGCGCCAGAACTGGTAGCCGTAGCCCTGCTTCCAATCGGGTGCTTCGTTGGCCGAATTATCGCTGTGCGATCGAGTAGCCTCTTCGATCCATGCTGCCGGCAGCAATTGTTGACCGTTCCAGCGGCCCTTTTGCAGGTACAGTTGCCCGAACTTGGCGATATCCTCCGTCTTGAGGCTCAGCCCGAAGCCGCCTGTGTTGATCCCGCGCGGGCATGTTTCCCAGGTCGCCCCTGCAATGCCCAGGGGCGCAAAGAGCCGCTCACTCAGATAATCCAGCAACGTCATGCCGGTCACCTTCTGCACGATTGCCGAGAGCATATAGGTTGCCCCGGTGTTATAGAGGAAATGCGTGCCGGGCTTGTACTTCACCGGGCGCGCCAGGAATGCCTTGGCCCAGTTGCCGTCTCGACGCCGAAAAAGATACTCCATTGTGTCCTGCGCGTGTCCGGTGGACATCGCCAACAGGTGGCGGACACGCATCGCTGTCAGATGGCGGCTGACCCTCTTCGGCGCGTCTTCGGGGAAGAACGCCAGCACCGCATCATCCACCGACAGCAGACCGTCGGCCACTGCCAATCCCACGGCGGTAGATGTGAAGCTCTTGCTCAACGAGAAGAGCATGTGCGGATGTTCCGGCGCATAGGGCGACCACCACCCTTGGGCGACGATGGCACCGTGGCGCAGCAGCATGAAGCTGTGCAGGCTGTCAATGTCCCGCTCTGCCGCCTCGATGAAGGCGAGAATCGCCGCCGACGCAATCCCTTGCGCCTCCGGTGTACTGTGTACGAGATTTTTGTTTGTCATAGCTTACTCCTATCGTAACCGATTCATTGCTTAACAGACAACATGAGCGATGTTCTTCACCAGTAACTGCTCAGCAGGTCATACATCTTGCACCGCCGAGGTCGCAGAGACCGCTAAGATGGATGGATTGGCAGACTTGGGGGCAATGTGGCAGCATTTTGCCTCCGAAATCTCTGCGCACTCCGCGTCCTCCGCGGTGAAATGGACACCCCCTGAACAGTTACCTTCACCAAAGATGAAAATGGTTCAGAAGCTGCCGGACGCCGATTTTCGCAAATTCACGCAGATCATTCTTTGCGCATTCAAAAAATCTGCTCAATCTGCTGACAGAAACAAACTTTTTTCATCAAAAGAGCTATTTTCGGAATAGGATTTTCAGCGAACTCAAAAAGCTCCCTGCTAATCCTGTCTAAACTTCTACTTCTCCGCTAACTGCCGCGTTCCTACCAAGCCGATGATAAGGCAGGCCGCGCCTACCGTGCCGAACATCGGCTGAATGCCCAGTGCGTTTGCCAGAATGCCGCTGAGCCACGGTCCGGCGAACATACCGATGGCGTACACGGCCTGGAACAGCCCCATCGCCGTGGCGCGCTGTGTCTCGTCCACATCGCGGATGCTCAACCCCATCAGCACCGAGTAGCCGATCCCCGAAGCCAGCCCGAAGCACACCTGCGCGACGAAAACCAGCAGCAGCGACCGGGCAACGGTCAACATCCCCATCGAGAGCGCGATGACGCTGAAGGTGAACACGACAATCCAACGTGAGCTCACCCGTTTGGCGACGGCGGAGGTGGCGAAGCTGCCGATCATCACCATGCCGATGTTGATACTGGTGAGTAGGCTCAATGTGTCATCCGACGCCCCCAGATTCTTCGCCAGGATCGGCGTGAAGGTGAACGGCGCGGCCCAGATCGCAAACTGCGATACCGCACAGAGCAGTGAAGGCACAAGCACATCCCGTCGGCTGATCAGCTTTCCCAGACTGCCGAGCGACGGCGCTTTGGGCGGACGGGCCGGCTCGCGGATGCCCACCATCGTCAGCATGGCCACTGCCGCCGTCCCTGCCGCCATGAAGAAGGCGAACGAAGGCCCGCCCCACTCGTTTAGCCTGCCGGTGATACTCGTGGCGAGCATCCGCGCGACGGAGTTGACGCCCGAAACCAACGCCGAGATGCGCACCGCGTCCTCCGGCGGGAACTGGCTGTTGACGGCAACGACCAGCAGCACCCACACACTCGCCGCGAAGCCGGTGAGCGCCCGCCCGATGAGCAGCCCGCTGACCGAGTTCGTCAGTCCCATCCACAGCGCGCCCAACCCGGCGAGCGCGAAGCCGGCGATGATGAACGGCTTGCGCCGTCCAATCCAGTCCGCCGCAATCCCCAACGGAAAACGGGCGACCGCCTGCCAGAGACCGTATTGCGCGAGCACGATGCCGACCATCGCCAGGTCGTCGGTTTTCGTCTTTACATAATTCGACAGGGTGGGCACGTACAGGTACATCGAGGCCCAATACAACACTACCGCCGCCATATACAGCGCGAGCAGCCCACGCCGAGATTTGATAGCTACCACTGTTTTCGTTAATGCCGATGATGACAACACTTGCTCCTTAGTCGAACGTTAAAGGTTGAAGGTTGAAGGTCAAAGGTTGAAGGTTATGTGCTCTTCAC
>FWPV01002667.1_pt1 | contig 42876 bp, 44 predicted proteins | sample 2228371 | NCBI WGS metagenome assembly FWPV01 (sample SAMEA103939776, study PRJEB20133) | metagenome
CTTCACCATTGAAGCGACAGATTTTCAAGGCAATGCAATAGTAGCGTCTCCGTTTATTTATGGAAAAGTAACAGGAGTGCGATTTAAATCCGATGGTACAGTCTTTGTAATTGAAGGTAGTGAAGTATTGTTATCGGACATTGTAGAAATTAAGGAGAGATAGTTATGGCTGAACTAATCAATGGAGTTCAGGTACCTTTTCTTCCTATCGGTGGAGTTGATGGTTTAAAAGAAAAGCCATTTGCACCCGGACCCAGACCAATACCGGAGAAATCGTTTGAACAGGTGCTTGCTGATGAATTAGAAGAAATAAAATTTTCGAAGCATGCACTGCAACGGCTTGAATCGCGAAACATTCATTTGTCGCAAGAAGATATGAAGAGTTTGACCGATGCGGTACACAAAGCTGAAGAAAAAGGTGCAAATGAAGCATTAGTACTTTTACGGAATCTTGCTTTTGTGGTAAGTATTAAAAATCACACTGTAATAACTGCAGTCGATGGAGAGAGATTGAAAGAAAATGTATTTACCAATATTGATAGTGCGATTATTGCAAGATGAGTTTAATTCACCAGGGCTGGTCCCTCGATACATTGTGTCAGGGAAGCCCTCCGGCGATGCCGACCGACAGAGGCAGCGCCACTGTAACAATAACACTTAACCGTGGAGGGTTCAACAATGGCATTTCTACGTTCACTCTATGCCGGAGTCTCAGGACTCAAAAACCATCAGGTCATGATGGATGTAATTGGCAACAACATTGCCAACATCAATACTGTTGGATTTAAAGCCGGCAGAACAACAATCAGTGAAACATTTTCTCAAACCTTGCGGAATGCAACGCAGCCGTTTAGCGGAACAGGTGGTTCAAACCCCATTCAGGTCGGATTGGGGATGGCAGTAAATTCTGTTGACACCATCTTTTCGCAGGGAAGTATCGAAACAACAGGTCTTGCAACCGATCTTGCAATTCAAGGTAATGCATTCTTTATCGTAAAGAAAGGTGGAAAGGCTTACTATACTCGTGTTGGGCAGTTCCAGTTCGATTCCAATGGAATGCTTGTCAATCCCGGCACCGGTGCAATTCTGCAAGGGAAATTAGCAGATGCAATGGGTAATATTCCTACCGGTACACGACTTGAGGATATTCGCATTGCATTGGATCAAAAGTCACCCGCCCGCGCAACATCGTTGATTCGTTTTTCCGGAAATCTGAATTCGGGTGCTTCAATAGCTCAAACAACACTCTCGGGTACTCTTGATTCTTCTGCCGCTATCGGAACATCGTATACACAAACAATTACAATGACAGACGATTTTGGTGTAACGCATGATGTTACCTATACACTGACTAAGACAGCACCGAATACGTACTCTGTTAACGTTAGCGCAACAAATGCTACTGTCAACGGTGGTACTGGTACAGCAGTATTCGATAGTATTACCGGTCAGCTTGTTTCGTTTACACCATCCGCTATCACAATTGTACCTTCAGGTGGTGCGCCACCAATGTCGGTAGCTGTTGATGGCAGTTCGCTTACAGAAGTCAGCGGTTCATCGTCGTTTATTGTAAATTTACAAAAACGCGCAGATACAACAGACGCTGCAATATCCATTTTTGATTCACTGGGAAACAGACATACAGTAACAATTACCTTTACAAAAACTGCAAATACCAATGAATGGACATGGGCAGCAAACATTGGAGATCCGGCAACTATTACAGGCGGTCGGAGTGGTAGAATTCTCTTTAATGAAGACGGTACACTTCGGGCTTTTAGTTACGATGATGGTTCTACCGCACTACAAATTAATCCAAACAATGGTGCTGAACCACTGGAGATTAATTTGATTTACGGAACAGCAAACTCATTTACCGGTATTACGCAGGTTCAGGGCGATTCGACAGTTACTCCACGCGAACAAAATGGATATGGTGCGGGTGTAATGACAAATATTTCGATTGATACGACTGGAAAAATTATCGGAACATTCTCCAACGGTGCTGTTATGAATCTTGGACAAGTGTTGCTTGCAGAATTCAACAATCCCGGTGGTTTGGCAAAAATGGGAGACAATCTCTACGATGTTACAGGAAACTCCGGTACACCAGCAATAGTTGAAGCGGGTATTTCAACAAGCTCAACAATTACTTCCGGAGCGTTGGAGCAATCAAACGTAGATTTGTCAGAAGAATTTACACGAATGATAACAGCTCAGCGCGGATTTCAGGCAAATGCTAGAATTATTACAACAAGCGATGAATTTTTACAGGAAATAGTAAACCTTAAACGATAATAGTTAACATCGAGCTGAGTGGTTAGCTTTACGCTAACTACTCAGCTCATAGAAACGGGAAGTTCATATGAATGGAAACGGAAAGGTATTAGCAATTCATGAACCTTCACTGTGTGTAATGACTGTTGCACTTGAGGAATATCAGCAACAGTTGTTGAACAAAGTATTTACAACAATAAATACAAAGCTGAGCTCAATACAAAATTATCAGGATATACTCGTTCAGGCGAGTAAGAAAAAACTTGATGTGATTTTTTTACCTGTTGGGCTAAATGAAGAACGTGAACACGTTGTGTTAAAGAATTTGCGCTCACTACAACCCGACGCTTGTATTGTCATTATGAGTGATGTCAACAAACGGGATGATGCACTTCCGTTATTATCAGAAGGATATGCGAATGAACATCTTCTTTTACCGATAGAAGAAGAAGCTCTTTATATGTTTGTAAAACGAGTAGTAAAAGAGCGCCTAGACTTTCGTCAGCAAATGTTGGAAACTGCTCTCGCATCCTTTGTGAATCTGCCAGTGCCAGAGCGTTTTCAAAGTAAGCTGAAGTATTTATTAGGTAAAGAAGGAGTATCGATTAATGAGATAATCGCTGAAATGTCCAAAAATCCGTCGCTGGTTGCAAAGATATTAAGAATTGCAAATTCGGTACATTATGCAACTCGCTCACCCATTATCGATATCCGTGAAGCAATAATATTTATCGGATTAAATTATCTCGAAACTCTGGTGATGGCTGTTGATTTGTTCGAACGCTTTCCAATTGGTAGAAATCCTCAGTTGCGTGTGCACTACGATCAGCTTTGGAATAGTTCACTTCGGCGGGCACTTATTGCAAAGAACATTGCTGAACAAACCGATGCTGTTGTTGATGCTAGCACTATTCATGTTGCTGCACTTTTACAGGATATAGGAATGCTGGCACGGTTGTGTATTGAACCAGAAAAATATTTGGCAATGGTAGATTTAATGGAGAAAGAACAAATATCGCTCTATATCGCTGAATTTCGTACGTTCGGTACAACACACGACGAAGTTGGGGCAGCACTTTTGCGACGGTGGAATTTTCCTCATGAAGTAGTTTTTGCTGTTGCAAATCATCATGGAGAAGTGTTTGCCAACGATATTGTACGTATTGTACAACTTGCAGATGCTCTCGATCTCGTTGGCTGTCTGGAACCACACGACGAAAATCTTATACCAGAATTAGTAGAATGGGCAGAGAAACTGGAACCGTTATTAACTCAGATTAAATCACAAGAGGCAATAGTTTAAAGGGATATCCTATGCAAACAACTCAATCAGAAATATTTTTGCCATCTGTTGCGTTTATTATTGAATCAATGGAGACATTGGAACGTGTGCGGAATATCTTCAGGCTTGAACAATACCATTTAAGCTTTTACAGCCAGCCATCAAATGGAATTCAACATCTTAAAAAAACAATGGCAGATGTTGTCGTTATTGTCCCTTTAGAAGAAATTGCCGGATATAATGATTTTTTCCTGTATATGCAGAGAACAAGACCGGAAATTCGTATTGTGCTTATTACTTCTCAGGTTTATGAACCACAAGGACTCGAAGCAGTAGCAAAAGGTTTGGTACATAAACTTCTCATTACTCCAGTGCCGGACGATTTGCTGAAATCTGTTATCTGCGAAATGTTGCGATTGCAATATCAATTCCGTTTCGAAAGTTTACAAAAGAAATTAGCTTCCTATAAAAGCCTACCTGCACCATCTCGTTTTCAGGATCGGCTGAAGCAATTGCTTAATAAACGTGACAGGTCGATGAAAGAACTCGTAGCAGAAATAGAAAAAAACCCGGCACTTGTTGCTAAGGTGTTGCAGGTTGCAAACTCTGTACACTTCTGGACTCGTATACCAATCACAACCGTCTGGGATAGCGTTATTCTCATCGGCACACAAAATATTGCATCTCTCATTGCGGCAATCGAAATATTCGATACTATTGGGAAAAATGCTTCACCTGAAGTCAAGGCATACTATGAGTTACTGTGGAATCGATCACTTACCCGTGCCAATATCGCAAAACAGATTGCTGAAGAATGGGAGGAGATGAAAGAACCACAAATAGCTTATGTTACAGCTTTGTTACAAGATATCGGACTTCTGATTCGTTTAGTAAATGAACCAATACGATACCGAGAAATGATGCATCGTATTCATACTCATCATATTTCGCTTGCAGAAGCCGAATTACAGATATTTACACATAGTCATGTAGATGTTGGTGCTTTTATGTTACAATTGTGGAATTTCCCGAAAGAAATTGTAACAGCAGTGGCTCATCATCACGGAAATGCATACGACAACCCGTTGACTCAAACAATTCAGATAGCTGATATACTTACAACATCAGATCCTACCATACCCCACGATCCATCGATCGATCCATTTCTGGATATCTGGACTGCAAGGCTGGGAAGTATGTTAACTTCTCAGGCAATGGCTCAGGCAATGGCTCAGACAATGCAAAATACTGAAATCCAGTAACACAAATAATCGCCATTTGTCTACTATTCTCCACCTTTTGATTTATTCGTTTTATTACAACGACAAAATAACCTCAATTTTTCGAGGTGTTTTTTATGTTTGTGGCTCTTTTATGTGGTACACACTTTGCGCTATTATCACAAAAAACGGGAAAACTATGGCAAAAGAAGTTACAACACAACAAAATTCTCAACAACAAACTGAGCAGCAAGTACCAAAAACAGAAAACAAGAAACTATCGGTCATGAAAATGATAGTTATCGGAATACCTTTGTTTTTGGTACAAGTAGTTATTGTCTACTTTTTGGTAATAAAATTTATTGGAACAACATCAACTCAGGTAGAAAAACCTGATGCTGTAAGCACTACAGTCAACGAACAGTCACCCACTCAACAGTCGGGTGAAAATATTTTTGTTATTAAAGATATCATTATTAATCCAGCTGGAACAAACGGAAATCGTTACCTCCTTACGACTATTGGACTCGAAGCAAGCAATCGGGCTGCTTATTCAGAACTGATGCAGAAAGAATTGCAGGTACGAGATATTCTCAACACTCTGCTAACAAGTAAAACATTACTTGAGCTTGTTGATGTGACAAAACGTGAAGCACTCAGAGCAGAAATCGGAAAACGAGTAACAGCTATTCTCAAGCAGGGTACGGTTACAAATGTCTACTTTAGTAAATACATCATTCAATAGAGGTCTAAAGATATGCCAGAAATTCTGTCACAACAGGAAATTGATAGTTTATTATCCGGAGTTCCATTACAGGAATTAGAAAAAGTTACAGAAGAAGATAGATCGGTAAAAGAGGTTATTACATTCGATTTCCGTTTACCACACCGACTATCGAAAAATCAGCTTCGAACTCTGCAGGCTATTCACGAAAGTTTTGCCGAATCGCTGAGCTCGTACCTTGTATCGAAGTTACAGACTACTGTTAGTATCAATGTCACATCAGTTGATCAATTGTTTTACTCTGAATATGTGTTGTCCGTACCAAGTCCGAGTTGTTTATACATTTTCAGAATTGTAGAATCCGATGCCTATGCCTTGCTTGAATTGAGTCCGCAGTTGGTACTGGCGATGGTTTCGAGGTTGCTTGGTGGACAGGCAGAACCGGATAAAAAACAAAGGCCAATAACACGTATCGAACAACGAATTACAAAGGGAATAATTCAGAGAGCGTTGAGTGATTTGAAAGACGCATGGAAAGTAATTGCAGACCTCAATTTTAATCTCGAACGATATGAAACAGAGGGAGACTTTGCACAGATAGCACCGCTGAGCGAAATTGTATTGCTTGTTTCGCTCGAAGTTACGCTTGGAGAACAGAAGTATTTGATGAATATATGCTTCCCTACTTTTGCTCTTGATACTGTGCTTGCAAAATTAAATTCACAAAATGTCGGTTCACTTTCTATTGGTAAACGCGATCCTGAATGGGGGAAAATTTTACTTAAGCAAGTATCGCAAACGGAAGTAGAAGTTATAGGTGTACTAGGATATACAACATTAACGCTGCGTCAGCTGTTAAATCTCAAGGTTGGAGACGTTATACGTACCAATATTTCTGAGTCTTCAGAAACACAGGTTATTATCGGTAATAAACCACGAATGTGGGGTAAAGCTGGAATATCGAACGGACGACTTGCAATTAAAATACTTCGCAGTGCAAATGCCAACAACGACCAACGATAACATTTAAGGAGTTCCTATGGATGTAACAAATACTACAGCTGCAAAAGATACAGCAACCGAACAAAAACAGCAAACAACTACAGTAGAACTTGATCCCAAACTGGAAGCGCTTCTCGATTTAAGTTTACCAGTGGCTATTGAGCTGGGACGCACAAATCTACCGTTGAGAGAAATACTCGCTCTTCAGCGGGGATCGGTTATTGAATTCGAAAAGCTGGCAAGTGAACCAGTTGATATTCTGATTAACGGTAAAAAAATGGCCGAAGGTGAAGTGGTTGTTATTGAAAAGCATTTCGGTATCCGCATAACAAGTCTTGTTGATGCGTCCGAACGTGTCAAGGGATTGGGGAAGTGATATGCTGTGGGCATACCTGCAAACAATAATTGCGCTACTGATTGTACTGTTACTGATGGCTGGTATGGCATATCTGCTCCGACGCTGGGTTCTCGGTCAGCAGATAAAAGGTTCGGCGCTAATCAATATTGATGTGCTGGCTGCAAAAGTAATACAACCGAAGTACGTTGTGTATGTTATCCGTGTTCAAGAAAAAACACTTGTTGTCGGCGTATCGAATGCAGGATTTCAGCTACTCACTGAAATTGAAACAAAAGGTCATGATGAGCTTTCAGATGGTTCAGGCACAACAACGGTACATGAAGGTAATCCATCGTTTTTGGAATTTCTAAAAAAGAATATAGGAATTATTCAACCAGGTAGTAAAAGAAAGTCGTAATATGATCACAACAGGAATGAAACACATAACTCTGATCATCCTACTCCTGTTATTGTGTAACACTGTGTTGCAGGCTCAGCAAACACCGATGCCTTTGCCGAAAATATCTATAGAAGTTGGTCAGTCAACAAAGCCACAGGATGTATCGGTAACACTTCAAATTTTGTTCTTGATGACAATTCTAACTCTTGCCCCAGCTTTGCTGATTCTGACAACATCGTTTACACGAATCATTGTGGTCTTGCACTTTGTTAAACAGGCAATGGGTACACCGCAAATGCCGCCGGCACAGGTACTTATAGGACTGGCTATGTTTCTTACCTTTTTTATTATGGCTCCGACGTGGAATAAAGTTTACAACGAAGCATTATCTCCATACATGAATAACAAAATGACGATACAACAAGCATATGATAAAGGCATTGAGCCGATACGTGAGTTCATGTTCCGTCACACACGCGAAGAAGATTTAGCGCTGTTTATGCAAATGGGACAGATTAAAAAACCAGAAACACATGCCGATTTGCCAACATACATTCTTATACCGGCTTTTGCAATCAGTGAATTACGGGCTGGATTTCAGATCGGGTTTATGATTTTTATACCGTTTCTCGTTATCGATCTTGTTGTTGCAAGTATTTTAATGTCGTTGGGAATGATGATGTTGCCGCCAGTAATGATTTCGTTGCCCTTTAAAATATTGCTCTTTGTCCTCGTCGATGGATGGCGACTAGTTGTTCAGTCAATTCTTACAAGTTATCAATAGGTGATGCGATGAATGAAACGTTTGTTGTCCATTTATTACGTGAAGCTTTCTATACAATGTTATTAATTTCTGCACCGGTTCTATTTGTGTCGATGTTTGTTGGTCTGATTGTATCGGTTTTTCAGGCGGCAACATCTATTCAGGAGTTTACACTTTCGTTCGTACCAAAGCTTGTTTTAATTGCCGTAGTGCTTGTTTTAACATTGCCGTGGATTCTTGAAACGATGATTTCATTCACAATTGGAATCTTTCAACAAATACCAACGGTGGTGAAGTAATGCTCGAAATTTCGGTACAACAATTTGTAGTGTTTCTGATGATTCTTATACGTACTTCGGCAGCAGTTATTGTTGCTCCGGTATTCGGTCATCAGGCAGTCCCGCCTCAGGTCAAAATTGCAATTGCAGTTTTCTTATCGTATGTACTGTTCCCTGTTGTATCGCAGCACATACCTTCTCTCGATATTCATTATCTGGCATTAATTATTATTGCTCTCAAGGAAATTATTCTCGGTCTCATACTTGGTTTTATGATTCAGCTCCTCTTTGTTGGGCTTAAATATGCAGGCGAACTGATGGCCTATACAATGGGACTCAGTACAGCTCAGATGTTCGATCCCGAAAGTTCGCAACAATTGCCGGTGTTAGGAGAATTCTTCTACCTTTTTGCAATTCTGTTATACATTGTTATTGATGGACATCATTATGCTATTGAATCACTCTATATCCTCTTCGCCAAAGTACCAATTGGTGCTTTTGTGCTGTCGGAAGCATTGTTGAAAACACTGATAGAGTTAACTGCACTTGTTTTTGTAGTAGCAATTAAAGTTGCTTCACCAATTCTCATTGCAGGTTTTCTTACATACTTCGGATTATCGGTACTTGCACGTGTTATGCCTCAAGCGAATATTCTTGTAGTTGGTTTTCCTATTACCATTACAGTCGGTATGCTTGTGCTTGTTTCATCCGTACCATTGGTTGCTGTGGTTTTTCGCAAGTTACTTGCTGTATTTGAAACAAAAATTACAACGTTGCTGATGGGATTATAATATGGCAGAAATGGTTGACGATAGTGCGGAAAGAACGGAACCAGCGACACCAAGGAAACGCGAAGAAACGCGAAAAAAAGGGATAGTTGCAAAGAGCATTGAAATCAATAGCGCACTTGCACTCTTTTTTGGAATGGTGGTGTTGTACTTTGGAGGGTCAATGCTCATTCGGCATTTAATTTCGTTTGCACAACGAACATTTACTACAGTCGGAACGACACGGATATCTGCCACGCTATTCCACCAACTGATGATGGAACAGTTAATCTTTATACTTCTTGCTTTAGCACCGATACTTCTTGGATTAATGATAGTCGGATTTATTGCTAGTGTTGCGCAGGTTGGCTGGAAGTTCTCGTTCGAAGCATTGGCTCCTAAATGGAAACGTCTTAATCCTTTTGCTGGTGTAAAGAATATTTTTATGTCAAAACGCGCAATTGCAGAACTGGCAAAAAATCTTCTAAAGGTTGTGATTGTTGGCTGGGTAGCATATTCATCGATATCAGCAGCTATTAAAGAGAGCGTTATTCTGATCGACGGCGAAGTGATAACAATTGCCGAATTTATGGTTTCAACACTGATCTCCACTGGATTAAAAGTTGGCATTGCATATCTCATACTTGCAGTATTCGATTATGCTTATCAAAAGTATGAATTCGAAAAAGAATTGATGATGACAAAAGAGGAAGTAAAAGAAGAAACAAAAATGCAGGAAGGCGATCCGTTGGTGAAGGGAAGAATCAGAAATGTTCAGCGTCAAATAGCTTACAAACGAATGATGCAGGAAGTGCCGAAAGCAGATGTCGTTGTGACAAACCCAACACACATTGCGGTTGCATTAAAGTACGACGCACAAAAAATGAATGCTCCGAAAGTTGTAGCAAAGGGAGCAGAACTAATAGCAGAACGAATTAAAGAAATTGCGCGTGAAGCCGGTGTACCGATTGTAGAAGATAAAATGCTTGCAAGAGCACTCTATAAATCAGTCGATATTGGCGAAGAAATACCGGAAAAACTTTTCCATGCTGTCGCCCAGGTACTTGCATACATCTATCGGATGAAACAGTATACAACAACACGTGTGTAAAAGAGAATGATGAAAGCAATGCAAATACAGTCACCTGTGTTAAATGTACTTCGAACAAATACCGATTTGGTGCTGGCACTGGCAATTGTGCTAACGTTGGCGTTATTAATCATACCGTTACCTCCATTGTTACTTGATATACTGCTGGCACTCAATATTACGTTGGCAATACTAATTCTGATGGTATCGCTCTATATTACGAATCCTCTGGAGCTGTCAGTATTTCCGGGTTTACTGTTAATGCTTACGCTCTTCAGACTCTCGCTTAATGTTGCTTCGACACGGTTAATATTAGGCGAAGGTTATGCCGGAGAAGTAATTAATGCATTTGGTTCGTTTGTAGTAAAGGGGAATTATGTTGTTGGTTTCATCATCTTTCTCATTCTTATTCTGATTCAATTCATTGTTATTGTAAAAGGTGCAAGCAGAATCTCGGAAGTTGCTGCACGATTTACATTAGACGCAATGCCCGGCAAACAAATGGCAATTGATGCAGATATGAATGCAGGACTCATAACAGAGTTTGAAGCACGGGAACGTCGGGCTCTTATTGCACGAGAAGCAGAATTTTACGGAGCAATGGATGGTGCAAGTAAATTTGTACGAGGTGATGCCATTGCGGGATTACTTATTAACATTATTAATCTTGTCGGTGGCTTCATTATTGGTGTTGTTCAACGCGGACTTTCGTTCTCTGAGTCATTACGGGCATATTCTTTGCTCACCGTCGGTGATGGTCTTGTCACACAAATACCTGCTCTTATCGTGGCAACTGCTGCAGGGTTGGTTGTTACACGTAGCGGAGCCGGACATCAACTTGATATAGAAGTACGAGGTCAGGTTTTCGGTAAACCTAAAGCACTCATTATTGCTTCAGGCACATTGGTATTATTCGCAATTATTCCAGGATTGCCGACTATTCCCTTCCTCATTTTAGGTATTATGACCGGCACACTTGGTTATGTAATAATGAAATCCGAAAAAACAGCAAAGGAAGAAGTAGTAACACCACCACCTGTGGCGGCAGAGAAAAAAGAAGAACATGTGGAAGATTATGTACAGGTCGATGCACTGGAACTCGAAATTGGGTATGGATTAATTTCGCTAGTAGATGAATCACAAGGTGGCGATTTGTTCAATCGTATTGCAAATATTCGTAAACAGCTCGCACTTGAACTTGGTATTGTTATACCACCGATACGAGTACGCGACAACCTACAGCTCGACCCGAGTCAATACGTTATTAAAATCCGTGGAAATGTTGTTGCCACAGGTTCTTTGATGATGGACAGGCTCCTGGCAATGAATACCGGAGGTGTTACAGAGGAATTGGAAGGAATATCTTTCAAAGAACCGGCTTTCGGTTTACCGGCACTGTGGATACCAATATTCGAACGCGAGCATGCTGAACTTGTTGGCTATACAGTTGTAGAACCTGTGGCGGTACTTTCAACACACCTACAAGAAGTATTGCGAAAAAATGCAGATAAAATTTTAAGCAGGCAGGATACAAAAAAACTAATCGAAAACCTGAAAAAAGATTATCCTGCAGTTGTTGAAGATTTAACACCCGAATTATTACCGACGGGAACTGTACAGAAAGTTCTGCAGAATTTACTTCGCGAGGGAATTCCGATCCGCGATTTGGTTACAATACTTGAATCTCTTGTTGATTATGCCCGAGTAACAAAAAATGTGGATGTACTGACGGAGTATGTTAGACATTCACTCTCCGAAACAATTGCTCGTTTGTATTCTGATTCTAACGGCATCGTACATGCAATTCTTATGGGACCACGGTTAGAACAAGCACTGACGAATGCGCTTCAGAATCAACGTGAAAGCAGTCCAAGTCTTGGCTTATCGCCGGATATTATCGATGCAATACAAAAAGGGATGAGCGATGCCATTGATGCTGCGATAGCTGCAGGTTATCAGCCTGTTGTGTTATGTGCAGCAACTGTACGACCGTACTTTTACAGGTTAATTCATACTGCATTCCCAAATGTATCGGTATTGTCATTTACAGAGCTACCAGCTGAAACAGAAATTGAATTCATAGCAAAATTGGAGATTAACAATGCAAATTAAAAAATTTGTAGGAACAACTCTTAAAGAAGCAACTGAGCGTATGCGCGCTGAGTTGGGACCGGATGCAATTATTCTCAATACCCGCAAAGTAACCTCGAATAAATTGCTCAACTTTGCCGGTAAAGAGATGCTCGAAATTACAGCAGCAATCGATGACGTACCTGGTCATCCGGCGCGTCATTCAGTCAGCGAAACAAGAACCTTTTCGCAACTTGTTGATAAAGCACGCGAAGCATATGGCGTAGCGCCGGTATCTTCCGATTATAAGCATACACAGCATGAACCAGATACCGTACTAAAGCAACGGAAAAACATCCTACCTGAATCTCCTGAAATAATAATGCTCCGCAACGAAGTGGAAGAAATGAAACAGGTACTGACTCAGATTGCAGAGCATATCAAATACACCAAAATGCCGGCGCTTCCTCTGCAATTACAGAAAATATATATCGAACTTATCAACAATGATGTAGACGAAAAGATTGCTGCCGATGTGATTCAGCTTGCTTATGCACATCTCACACCATCGCAATATGAAGATAAACGTACAGTTGAACAGGTTGTTATCAATGAACTGAGCCGGATGATCACAACACAACAACTTCCAACAGAACATCAGAAAAAGGCATATATCGTGGCAATGGTTGGTCCAACAGGTGTTGGCAAAACCACAACAATTGCAAAGCTGGCTGCCATTCATAAGCTTGTTTATCATCAAAACGTGGCACTTGTTACTGCCGATACATATCGCATAGGAGCAATTGAACAGCTCCGCACCTTTGCCGGTATTGCAGAAATTCCAATGCAGGTGGTATACCAACCAAAAGACATGGAAGCAGCATTAAAAGCCTTTAAGAAAAAAAGACCTGATTTTATCGACACTGTCGGTAGAAATCAGCGCGCGAAGAAAGAACTAAACGAACTCAAAAAATTTCTCGATGCAGCAGATCCCGATGAAATCCATTTGGTATTGAATGCCTCAGCCGGTACAAAACAACTTCTCGATATTATTGAACACTTTAAAACTCTCAAACCAAATCGTTATCTCTTTTCGAAAGTTGATGAGGCTATGACGATGGGAAGTATCGCACATATTATACGTAAACATCGGGTACCAATATCGTATATCACCAATGGTCAGGTAGTTCCAGATGATATACGTACAATCAATGCAACACAATTTGCAGCACTTATATGCGGAGTAAATGCTCATGCCTAGCACAGTTATACACGATCAGGCTTCACGGTTACGTGAAATAGTACTTCAAAAAATACATCGACCATCACCGCAGCCCAGCCGAATGATTGCTGTCGGAAGTGGTAAAGGTGGAGTAGGCAAAAGCACCATCTCTTTAAATCTGGCTGTCGCTCTATCAACTACAGGTAAAAAAGTCCTTCTTGTCGACAGCGATCACAATTTAGGAAACATTGCAACGTTATGCGGTATTGTGCCTACCAAAACACTTGGTGATGTATTGCGTGGCGAATACGATCTTACCGAGGTATTAATCAATCTTTTTGAGCGTCTCGACTTTGTAGCAGGTTCGTCGGGTGAAACAGATTATCCTCTTGTTACAGAAAAAGAAATACAGCATGTCGTAGGTTTGTTAACAAACATTGACCGGCACTATGATTTTATAATTCTGGATTTAGCAGCAGGTATTTCGCCGTCTATAATTTCGCTTGCAATAGCAGCTAACGAAACACTTGTTATTACAACAGATGAACCAACAGCTGTTATGGATGCATATGCATTTATTAAATCGATTGTACTCTTAAAACCTCATCAACCAATCAATGTTATTGTGAATAATGTACCGACAATTAAAAGTGCTGATGAAACTTTTAAAAAACTGCGGCTTGCAGTGCATACATTTCTTCATCGGACAGTTGATTATTACGGTGGCATACCAACAGACAAACGTATGCAACAGGCAATTTACTCTCAGAAACCGCTGCTTTCGATTGCACCGCATTCAGCTGCAGCATTGAGCATTCGTTCGTGCATGCAACGAATTTTACAACATCAACCTGTCAACCAAAGGGAGTATGCACTATGAATAAACTGTTATTTCAAATCGGAATTTTTGTCTTCTTTGTGTCGGTGGTTATTTTTGGCGTTCAAGAGTTTTCGCTCTTCGATACGATAGCCCGTGCCTTTATTGTCTTTATTACAATTGAACTTATTGGCACTGCTGTTGCAATATATATTGCTTATTTAAATGAGAAGAACAAAAAAGAAGAAGCACAACAACATACAGAAACACCGGCACATTCAGCAGCAAACAATGAATAAAGATGATGGTTACGGCAATTGATATGGAAGACAATGCTTCTGATGGTAAAATGACAAATGAACAACGTCAGCTCTTTTTCCAGTATTTACCGTTGGTCGGGTATGCTGTAAAAAGGGTCGTTGGTTACGGTACACCACCGGAACCATTGGAATACTCAGATTTGGTACAATTGGGAATGATCGGACTGATGGATGCAGTAAAGCGATACGATCCGACACGGGGAGTGCAGTTTCAGACGTACGCCCTGAACCGTATTCGCGGTACTATACAGGACGAACTCCGAAAACTTGATTGGGTGCCACGATCTATACGCCGGGAAGAAAGACAAAACGAAGAAAAACTAAAATACCTGGAACAGGTAGGATATTTTGGATCTACAGAAGAAATGGCAACGCGCTTATCAATGACAACAGAAGAATACAGGCAATTACTGACACAGGCAACCACACTATCGAAAGAAACAAAACTACGAATCGATGATGATGAAAAAGGAGTAGAAATTGCTGAAGAAGATGAAGATAAAAATCCATTCAGGAAAATTCAGAAAAAAGAGTTGCGTGATGCTGTATACAATGCAATTGAACAACTCGATCAGCGTGATAGGCTTGTATTAATACTCTATTACTACGAAGAATTAACATTTAAAGAAATCGCACGTATTCTTAAACTCACAGAATCACGTGTATCACAAATACATGAAGAAATTATGAAACAACTTCGTGAACAGTTAAAGGGTCATACGTTGTGAAACAGGAAAATGTAGCAGCTATGTATGATACAATAAGTGTTGCAAAAGAAATTGTTGAACTTATTAATTCTCCTTCTACCCGTGTAACACAGTTAAGTGCAGTGCTTACAAAAGATCCTGTACTAATGAAGAGTATTTTGCGAAGAGCAAATTCTCCCGTCTACGGATTCCGTGAACGTATATCGGATATTAATCTGGCTATAATATTACTCGGATTTGATGTACTCAAAAAAACAATTGCATCTACAATTATCAGTAACACATTGAGAAAAGTTGTAACAGTACTTTCTGAATATGATGCATTCTGGCAACATTCTCTCCATACTGCATTACTGGCACAAACACTTGCAGAAGAACTGCAATGCAACGATCCATCCGACGCATTTACTGCAGGCTTGCTTCATGATATCGGATATATTGCTGAGCAGTTACAGATCCCTTTAGAAAGAAGGAGCGATGTTTCGTCAAATCATGTTATCAACGATCACGCTCTGAAAGGATTTATCATTGCAGCACAATGGGATGTACCGGATCACATCCTGGAAGTTATTCGGTATCATCATACTCCAATCAATGCTCAACAAGCTCGAACTCTTGCTGCAGTGGTGCATATTGCAGATGTGTTCAGTTGTAAATTGAGTAAGGGGCAATGGAACGAAGATAATTGCACTGAGATCTGTGATTCTGTCTATACCATACTTGATGTTGCTCCATCTGTTTTTAATAACGACAACCACTCGTACGTATTACAACGTTTGGAAAATACATATCAGCAACAATCGGGAGTGGACTTTATGACGATGCTAAGAACAACTATTATTAATGCTCTGTCGGAGTTACCGGAAAAGGAACGGATAGTACTGGCATTGCGATACTACGATGGATTAAGCTATTCCGAGATAGGTCAGTTGTGTGGTTACGATGCCGGTACCGCCGAAGAGCTCCACAAAACAGCACTCCGCCGTCTGAGAAATAGTTTTGTACCGAAAAGAAATGAGAGGGGCGTTACACCATGATGACACCAGAACAAATTAAAGAACGAATAAAAACAATTATTCAATTGCCGGCATTACCAACTATTGCAATGGAAGTAGTTGAACTGATCGATAATCCACGTACCAGCGCAGCAAAGCTTGGGCAGGTCATTTCATCAGATCAGGCATTGACAGCAAAGGTTTTAAAAATTGCAAATTCACCTTTCTATGGTTTCCCACGTAAAATATCGACGATCGAGTTTGCTATTATCGTGCTTGGTTTTGACGCATTGAAGGAAATTGTTATAAGTATTTCACTTGTCAGCGCATTGCAAAAACGTTCCGATCAATACTTCAATGCACAGCATTTTTGGGATCATTCAATTGCAGCTGCTACAATAGGCAGACGTCTTGCAAAGGAGCTTGGATATCGAGTAAGTGGAGAAGTATTCGTTGCCGGTTTGTTACACGATATGGGCATTACTGCTCTTCACCGGTACTTTAATAATGAATTTCGTCGAATTGTCGATATACTCCGCGATAGTGAACTGACAACAGTAGAAGCAGAAGAGAGTGTCTTAGGTGTTACACATGGAGATATCGGTGGATGGCTTGCAGAACGCTGGAATTTACCGGAGCATCTCATAGAAGCTATCGCATACCATCATCAGCCAATGAAAGCAAAGGTCAATGTTGAACTGGTAGCACTTGTTCATTGCGCTGATGTCATTGCACGCGAAATATTACAATTGAAAACTCTCTTTGAAAAAGGAGCTGAGTTTGACCCGTATGCTCTCGAAATACTGAGATTAACAGATGCTGAAATTTTGAAAACTAAAATAGAACAGTACCGTGATGAAGTACGTGAAGATATTGAACGAGCAAGCCATTTTTCAGAACAAGTTGGATAAAGAGTATGGATTCACAGAAACGAAAAACAAAAAATACTAAAACACGAATGGAATTGATTGAAGAAATGCTTCCACAATTCGAAACGTTTGTTGAGAGCCGCGAAAAATATATCAAAGCACTCGAAACAACAATTGAAGCATTGCAACGAGAGCTCGAAAACCGTAACCGGAACAACCTTGCGATCCGCAATTCCATTGATGAGTTGGTGGCAATGCAGCGAATGTCAAATACAATCAGTACTGCTCTCAATCCGGATGCTATTTTGGCAGCACTCATCGATCTGACAAAACAAGTCATTCCAATTTATGATGCCGATATTTTTCTTATAGGTGATAAACCAACAGAACTGATCCAATTGTCTTCAAAAAAGGAATCGAAGCTACTGGAACAAGCAAAAGAACAACTCGAAGCGGGCATCGTCGATTGGGTATTTAATGAAAAGAGAACGGTTATTATCCCTGATCTCAAAAGTCTTGCATTAGATGAAGCAACCAAAAATTATGTGTTTGTACCATTATTTATACGTAATCAGGGTATTGGATTTTACCTCATTCATACTCCAAAACAACAGCAGGACTTTACAAATCAGGATGTACAATTATTAACTGTACTCGCAAATCAGGCAGCAGTTGGTGTTGAAAACTGGCGAACGTACGAACAGCTCGTTAAGGTAAATAATGAACTTAAAGCATCCGAAGCGCAAATGATACACGCTGCGCGGCTGGCCGCCATTGGTGAGCTTGCTGCAAGCATTGTGCACGAAATTAAAAATCCAGTACAGGTACTAATGCTTCAGCTCGATGTTATGAAACGAGGTACTCGTATACCGAACGCTGAAGATCTTATTCACCAACAGGTGCTTCGGCTCCAGGAAATTACAAAGCGACTGATGAATTTTGCACGGAATGTCAACGAAGATTTTGAAATCCATCCGACAGATGTAAATAAAGTTATTCTCGATACGATCGCAATTGTTGAACATGAATATAAGCTTGATAAAATTGATTTCGAACTAAATTTACATGGGCAACTTCCACTGATTCCGGGGAATGCAAACTTTCTCCAACAAGTCTTTCTGAATCTTGCAATCAATGCACGTGATGCCATGCCAAAGGGAGGAAAAGTAACCATTACAACGACAACAGATTATTTCCATGTTATTGTACAGTTTAGTGATACAGGGTGCGGAATTTCTCCAGAGAATTTGAATAAAGTATTCCAACCATTTTTCACAACAAAAGAAGCAGGTAAAGGCACTGGGCTTGGTTTAGCAATTTGCCGAAAAATTATTGAACAACACGAAGGAGAAATTTCTGTTCAAAGCGAACTTGGGAAAGGAACTACTTTTACTATCAGATTACCATTAAGGAGGTCAGGTTAATGAATACTACGAGAAATATTTTGTTGCTCTTTATTCTATGTATTGCTAGTGTATCGTTCATATACAGTCAAAACAACGAAACAAACAAGCCTAAACGATCTTCAAACTTAAAGCCTGTAACAGAAACAGAATATTTTATTCGGCAACAAAATTTACGTCAGACAACTGAATCACAACATACAGCACCAAGGCAGGAAATGACAAAACGCATTCAGCAAACTACGCCTCTACAGCAGGAGCAAAAAACGGTAGATGTTCATCAACAAATGCAAGAAACAGAATCGAATACTCTTCATCAGCCTGTTATTCAGAAATCCGAAATTCATAACAATAGATCTGACGATAAAGCATCGGTTTTTATACTTGCTGTACTGATTGTTGCGATACTCAATTTCATAGGGTTTTATCTTTATAAGAAATGGAAGGAATTCAACCAGCTTCAGAGTAAACCGAAAACTTTGATAATTCCACCAAAAACTACAGTCCCAGATATTTATCCGATTGAGGTGGAGAATAAAATTAACCAAGTGGCTGATGATAGCCTACAGGATCGGTTGGAAGCAGAGGAAACAGTAATAACGGAAACACAACCAACGGGCGAAGCAGAGCTTGCGCTCGCATTACGTGAATTAAAGAGTAAATATCAGGTTCAGGAGATTGAAAAAATAGTCAAAAAACGATCATCAAAAAAACAAACGCCAAAAGAGGCAAAAAAACTTGGCACAGGAATTGGGGAAATAGAACTGGCAAACAGGCTTGAGCAAATGAAAAGAACATATCAAAAGAAAGAACAACAATGATTAAAGGAATTTACACAGTAGGCGCCGGATTATTGTCGCGGGTAATGAAGATTGAAGTAATTGGAAACAACCTTGCAAATATGAATACAATTGGCTTTAAAAAAGAGCGGGTTTTTACAGAAGTATTGAATGAAAAACAAATGGTTAACTTCCTCAACAAACCTGGCGCACAGGAACAGGCTGTTTATCAAACACGCGATTATTCGGAAGGTTCGTTTCAACAAACAGGAAATACCTTAGATTTTGCAATCCGAGGCAACGGTTTTTTTGCAATCGAAACTCCGAGAGGAACCCGGTATACACGCAACGGAAGTTTTTCGTTGTCGCTCGACGGTACTGTTGTTACAAAAGAAGGATATCCGGTGCTGGGGCTTGAAGGAAGGATTCAACTTCCCGACATACAGCGATTAGCTCAGGGTGAAATACAGGTGAATGAAGCAGGAGAGATAATGGTCGACAGAAAACCGCTTGGCAAATTTATTATTGTTGCATTTGATGATATGACGGTGTTAAAGAAAGATGGCGGGAACAATTTGTTTGTTGCAGATGCAACGACAACCCGTCAGGCTACAGAAGGTGAATACATAATACATCAGGGATTTCTTGAAGAGTCGAATGTCGAAGGAATTGAGGAAATGATTGTAATGATAGAAATGAACCGGAATTTTGAGGCAGGACAAAAATCGATACAAGCGCAGGATGAAACAATAGAACGATTACTTGATGTAGGAAGAATATAAGAATAGGAGTATAGAGTATGAACAGAGCACTGCGTGTTGCAGCAAGTGGTATGTATGCGCAACAACTGAACGTTGATTTGATTGCACATAATCTGGCGAATGTTAACACAACCGGATTTAAAAAGAGTCGTCCGGAATTCCAGGATTTGATGTATCAAACAATGCGTTCAAGTGTTGATGCAAACAATCCCAATATTCAGCAACCAGTCGAAATTCAGGTTGGTACGGGCACTTTGCCTGTGGCAACACTAAAGGATTACACTCAGGGTGATATTCAGGTAACAAACAATCCGCTTGATGTAGCCATACAAGGTGAGGGATTTTTCCAGGTGCGACGACCTGACGGAACAATTGCATATACCCGTGACGGAACATTTAAAGTATCATCTGAAGGTATGCTGGTGACGTCTCAGGGATACATTATTGAACCGGGTATTGCTTTACCAACTGACGTTACAGGTGTTTCTATTGGTCGTGATGGCACAGTGGAAGTGCAGGTTGTTGGCCAAACAGAGACAACAAAGATTGGCCAGATTGAGCTTGCAAAATTTGTTAATCCTGCAGGACTACGAGCAATTGGTAACAATTTGCTTATCGAAACGCCAGCATCAGGCAAACCAATATTAGGTACACCAGCATCTGATGGATTTGGTGAACTTCAGCAGGGTGCGCTGGAGTCGTCGAACGTCGATGTTGTCGAAGAAATGGTAAATATGATAGTTGCCCAACGGGCGTATGAAATAAACTCGAAAACAATCAAAACTGTCGATGATATGTTTTCGATGGCGAATAACCTTAAACGGTAAAGAGCTATAATGGAATTCCGGGCAATCATATTGTTCTTATTGGTTGGTTTTGCAAATACATTGAGAGCCGATGATCTGATGGTACACTTACAACAACGTGTACAGGAATGGTCACAGGTAAACGGTATAGAAAGTGTGTATGTGGAAATTCGCACACCGCTGAATAAAGATGAGTTATACAAACTCTCGGATGAATATATCCCGTTTAAGAAAGGCCGATGTGCTGTACCAGTTGTTGTTACAAAAAACAATCGTCAGCATCGGATGCTTCTCTCTGTTATAATTCATACGTTCGAACGAGTTTTTATAACCAAAAGGACAATACAAGCGAACGAAAAAATTACATCCGATCTCCTGGAGAGACGTATAATCGAAACAACATACCTTCCCTCTGATGTCATCACCGGGGATTCAGTACCTTTTCAATATTGTGCAGCAAGAATAATAAAAGAACAAAGTGTGTTAACGCAAAGCATGTGTAAGGCAATTCCCGTACTGAATCCTCGAGATATTATTACTCTTCAGATACGAAGTGGTAATGTAGTGTTGACAACAAAAGCAGTTGCAAAACAGACTGGTGTTGTTGGAGAGGTTATAACGGTGTTAGGATTGGAAACAAGAAAACAATATAAAGCTCGGGTTCTCGATGCAAATACAGTAGAACTTGTAGCTTACTAATAGATGAGGTGTGTGTATGAAAACAACATTACTCATAAGCTTACTGTTAGGCGTTAGTACTATCCTGGTAGCACAGGATTTTCGGGAAAATATCAGTCGTTCTCTTTTTTCTGATCAAAAGGCGAGCAAAGTTGGCGACGCTGTTACTATATATATCGTTGAAACATCGAGTGCATCGAACAATGCCAAAACCAGTTCGACACGCGAGAGTTCTGTTGGTGGAGGCGGTGGTGCATCGGTAACAGGCACCGAACTTCCAAGCGCAAACTTTAACATTGGCACCACCAACGCATTTAAAGGAGAAGGAGGTACGGCAACGCAAGGTTCCGTGCGTGCCAAACTCAGTGCCCGTGTCGATTCTGTATTGCCAAACGGAAATCTTTACATAAGCGGTAGCAGAGTAATTCTCATTAATAACGAAGAACAAATTATTACAATTACCGGCATTGTACGTCCATCAGATATTCAGGCTGATAACAGTGTTTATTCATATAATATTTCTGATGCTGTGATCAATTTTAAAGGAAGCGGAATTGTAACACGTTCGCAGGAGCCGGGATGGCTAACAAAACTGTTTCATTGGCTATTCTGAGGTTATAGTATGAAGAAAATAATCATTCTTCTCATTATTACTATTGGCATTGTAACACAGCTTCATGCCGGCAGCCGTATTAAAGATATAGCCTATGTCCAGGGTGTACGTGGTCAGCAACTTATTGGATATGGATTGGTTGTCGGACTAAATGGTACGGGCGATACACAACGATCAACGTTTACACTTCAGTCGGTTACTAGTATGTTGAAGCGGTTTGGAATTACTGTATCTCAAAATGATTTACGGCTGAGAAATGTCGCAGCGGTGATGGTTACTGCAACAGCACCGGGATTTGCAAGAGAAGGTAGTGTCGTCGATGTTGTAGTTTCCTCATTAGGTGATGCTACAGGACTCCAGGGAGGCACATTGTTACTTACACCACTTTCTGCAATCGATGGTACGGTCTACGCTATGGCACAAGGTCCAGTGTCGGTTGGTGGTATAAATGTTACAGCAGGAGGTAGCGAAGTGAGACGAAACCACACTGCAACCGGAAGAGTACCGGGTGGAGCTATTATTGAAAAACCGATACCGTCGTCGATGACAAATGACTGGACGGTAATAATTGTACTCCGTCAGGCAGATTTTACTACTGCGAACCGTATTGCAGAAGTTGTGAATGCACAATTTCCGAATTCAGCTGTTGCAAAAGATGCTTCAACAATTGCCGTCGTAACTCCTGAAGAATATCGACAGGAAGGAAAAATAATCGAGTTTATATCAATAATTGAAACATTCGAAATTGCACCAGATGTTGCAGCGCGTGTTGTGATTAATGAACGTACAGGTACTATTGTCATTGGCGGTAATGTAACAATTTTGCCGGTTGCAATTTCACATGGAGGATTGAATATTGAGATTCAATCAACGCCTGTCATTTCTCAACCTAGCCCTTTTTCACAAGGTCGAACGGTTGTAACACAACTCACTACTGTTGCAGCAGGTGAAGACAGTACGCGTGTTTACACAATTGAAGGAGCAACAACAGTGCAGGAAGTTGCTAAAGCATTAAATGCAATGAAACTTTCGCCACGTGATGTTATTGCTATCTTTCAGGCTCTGAAGGAAGCGGGTGCATTGAAAGCTGAATTGGTAATTATATAGTTATGGGAATATCAAATCTCCATAGTGTTCACAATCAGCAACATGTAAATGTTGCCGATGATCCGGTAAAGAAACAAAAGCTTCAAAAAGCTGTCAGAGAATTTGAAGCATTGTTTGTGAACTACATGCTCAAAGCGATGAAGCAAACTGTCAATAGAACAAAGTTTGACGACGGAGGATTTGGAAGCGACCTCTATGATGATTTGTTTACAGTAGAAGTTGCAAAAGCAATTTCGAAGAATGGATCGTTTGGTATAGCCGAAACATTGTATCGGAAAATCACAGGCGAAAATTTGCGCTCATTACCGCTAGAAACTGAGGCACTTCTTCAGCTTCGTTCGAACAAAATAAAATTTGCAGATTCTGTAAAAGCGCAACAACAAGTACAATCGGTCGGAGTAAAACCCTCACTTACCGAGAGAATTAACCGTTATCATTCTATTATCGAAGAAGCAGCACAAAACTACGGTATCGATTCAACACTTATTAAGGCAATCATTGCAACAGAATCGGCCGGAAATCCGCGCGCTCAATCGGCAAAACAAGCAAAAGGATTAATGCAACTGATAGATTCTACCGCAGCTGAAATGGGTGTTAAAAACGTTTGGGATCCGTCAGAAAATATCAATGGTGGCACAAAATATCTCAAATATCTGCTTGAACAGTTCGACGGTAATATTCCTCTTGCTCTTGCATCATACAATGCAGGTCCTGCACGGGTAATCAAACACAATGGAATACCACCTATTCGTGAAACACAAAGTTATGTTACTAAAGTATTGCAGATATGGAAACATTTTCAGCAAATGGAAGGATTAAACAATGAAGACTGAAGCTCTTGAGGAAATTTTAAAAGCTGAAACAGATTTAGCTGAAGCATTGCTTGGTGTATTAAAAGAACAGCAAAACGCGATTATCCATTTTCGTGGCTCCGCACTTTCTCAACTTATTGAGCAACAACATTCACTGATGAGGCCACTTGAGCAGTTGGAACGTGAGCGACAAAAATTGATTGATGCAATGAAGAACAATAATACAGAAGCTGTTTCACACTACAAACAACGTTTAAAGAGTATTGTGCAACAAATACTCGAAATAAATCAGCAAAATAAAGTTCTAATAGAAAATGCTCTGAAGTTTATCCAATACAATGTGCGTTTGTTAACAGAAGGTTTATCAAAACAGATTATAGATGCAAAGGTATAGTATGTCTGGATTATCGGTTATTTTAGAAACAGCACGTCGCGCCTTAATGGCAAATAGAGTAGCCATGGATACGGTAGGCCATAACGTAGCAAATGCATCAACCCCCGGCTATACAAGGCAGCGGGTTGATCTAACCGCTACTACTCCGCTCAGAACACAGGTTGGTTTCCTGGGTACAGGAGTAGAAGTACAAGCAATTACAAGAATACGTGAGCAATTTATTGATACCCAAATCCGCTCAACCAACGATATGCTCGGCAAAGCAACATCGCAACAGACAATACTCTCTCAAATAGAAGCAATTATTAATGAACCATCTGAATACGGATTGGCAAACCAACTCGATGCGTTTTTTAATGCTTTTCAGAATCTGGCTGTTCATCCTGAAGAATCGGCATATCGCAATGCAGTGCTACAACAGGCAGATTCAATTACAAAAATATTCCATCAGTACGACAGTAACTTTAAACAACTCCAGCAAGATTTGAAAACAGATGTAGCAACAAAAATTCAAACCATCAATTCTCTTGTAAAAACCATCAACGAACTGGATCTGAAAATTATTGAAGCAGCTGCATCAGGTATAGAACCGAATGATTTAAGAGATAAGCGTGATTATGCAATTCAGGAACTTTCAAAAATTGTAAGGGTAAATGTATCTGAAGATGCACGGGGTTCTGTGCTTGTTGCAGTTGGTGGCGTCGTTATAGCATCAAAAAGCGGTTATGTGGAATTAGATACCCGAATGAATGGAAACAGCATCGAAGTTTTTTCAACAGAATCGAACCGAACAATTCAGATTAATTCCGGAAGTCTCGGAGGTGTGTTGGAAGAGTATAATACTACTATTCCCTCATATCTTGATCGACTTAATACACTTGCAACAACTCTGATCAATCAGGTAAATGCTGTACATTCTGCAGGTTATGGGATTGGTAACCCTCCGCCAACAGGTTACAACTTCTTTGTAGGTACAGATGCTTTTGATATTGAAGTCAATCCGGAATTAATAGAGAACCCGAACCGCATTGCTACATCTGGTACCGGTGCACCAGGCGATAATTCTATTGCTATTGCATTAAGTAATATCCGAAAGCAGCCAGTGTTAAATGGGGGTTCGGCAACCATTCCTCAATACTATAGTGCATTTGTTAGCGATCTTGGTTCTGCAATAGATTCTGCGAACAAACTTCTGACAACTCAAAATCTCATTCTCAGTCAGTTAGAAGTTCAGAGAGCAGCAGTGTCAGGAGTATCAATTGATGAAGAAATGACAAATATGATAAAGTTTCAGCGTGCTTTCGATGCCTCAGCCCGAATGGTACACACAGTAGACGAAATGTTTCAAACACTATTGAATATGGTGTAGCTATGAGAATTACAGAAAGCAGTATGGCAGCACGATACATGGATAGTATCAACAGAACACGTGAGCGTATTGTCCAATTGCAAAGCCAAACAGCAACCGGAAAACGTATTCTGAAAGTATCTGATGATCCACAAGGAACAGCAGTTATTATGAGATTAAAAGGATTATTAACTGCAAATGAACAATACATTACGAACACCAATGAAGCCCAGACATTTATGGAAACAACTTCCGATACACTGGAACAAATTGCCGATGTGCTTATTTCTGTAAAAGAAACAATTCATAAGGCAATGAATGGTTCACTCTCTGAAGAGTTAAAAGTATTTGGAGTAAAAATTGATCAGTATCTGGATGAGATTTATCATCTTGCTAATACAAATTCTAATGGTCGGTATATATTCAGCGGTACAAATATACTCGAACAACCATTTGCAATGTCAGCCGATCGATCGGCTGTATCGATTAATCCTAATGGAATTGCAGGTACCATTTCCATACCTATTGCAGAAGGCTTAACACAGGTATCAAATATCGATGGTCAGGAAGCTATTAATGGTACAGCAATTTTTGATTTTCTTATTCAGTTACGAAATAACCTTGATGCCGGTAATGCTCCAACGCAATCTGATATTCAACAAGTTGATGCATTAATCGATCATGTCTTAACAAAATCAAGTAAAGCCGGTCTTATTGCTCAGCAATTAACGAATCATCTTTCTTATCTCGAAGGTCAAAGTGTCAATCTCCGTAGTTTACTGTCAAATGTACAGGATACCGATATAGCGGAATCCATAACGCAGCTTCAACAGAACGAACTTATGCTTCAGGCAGCACTCAACATCACTGCCCGAATATTACCTAAAACATTATTGGATTACCTGAGATAATATGAACAAACGGTCATTCGATTCAGCAACGGTTGGTGGGATAATACTGGGCATTATTTGTATTTTTGGATCTTTTTTGTTGGAAGGTGGTCAGCTTGCAGCCTTAATTATGATTCCGGCATTGATCATCGTTATCGGTGGTACAATTGCTGCAACAATGATTGGTACTTCACCGCACTATTTGGTTATGATGCTTAAGCTTATAAAGCTTGTTGTGTACCCGCCAAAGTATAATCTCAAAGGAATTATCAATGAATTGGTACACTATGCAACCATCGCACGAAAGGACGGACTTCTGACACTGGATTCACAGCTTTCTAAAATGAGCGATCCATATATGCAAAGGATTCTTCGTCATGCAATTGATGGTGCAGAACCAGAAGCATTACAAGCTGTGGCACAGTCGGAACTCGACGGAATGACAGAACGCCATTCATACGGAGCATTACTTTTTCAAAAGATGGGTGGTTACTCGCCAACAATGGGTATTATTGGAACGGTCATGGGATTAATTACAACGCTTGCTTCGGCTGGCGAAGATCCGGAAACATTAATCCGGCATATTGCAACAGCATTTATTGCTACACTTTGGGGCATCTATATGGCTAATCTGGTATGGTTGCCAATTGCAGAAAAACTTCGACATCTTCACAGTCAGGAAATGTTATATCGTGAAATAATTACAGAAGGTGTAATGTCGATACAAGCTGGTGATATTCCTTCAGTAATACGTGCAAAGCTTATGAGTAAACTTCCGCCTAGTGAGCAGGAACTGCCATGATACAGAAGAAAAAACAACATACCGATCATGAAAATCTCGAGCGCTGGCTTTTGACCTATGCCGATCTTATTACTCTGTTACTGGGATTGTTTGTTATTCTCTACGGAATGTCGAAAATCGATCTTGAAAAATATGAACAGGTCGCAATGGCGTTAGGCGGAATTTTTGGAAGAGATGGTGGAGTACTTGAAGGAAAAAAACAAGCTATCGAAGCATTATCACCACTTGAAAGAGAACGAAATCGGATTCAACAACAAATACAACAGGCAATTGGTGATTTAACTCAAAAGGGGTTGGTTTCGTTATCACAAAATGAAAGGGGAGTAACAGTTCATTTAACAGAAGAATTACTCTTTCCTTCTGGCAGCGCTGAATTAAAAAAATCATCGCTCGCTGTGTTAGATACTATTGCGTCTGTATTGGTATCTTTACCAAATGATATTCGTTTTGAAGGACATACTGATGATGTACCAATCAATACCGAACGGTATCCATCGAACTGGCATTTATCGGTTGCCCGCGCTCTCAATACAGCAGTGTATGTGATCAATAAATATAATATGAAACCTGGTCAGCTATCCATTGCAGGCTATGCGGAGTATCGTCCATTAGTACCGAATACAAGCGCAGAAAATCGTGCACGCAACAGGCGCGTTGATATTGTGATTGTTACGAATGTAGTCAATGGTGTAATAACCGGAAAAGAATAGAGAGGATTAATTATGAAATGGAAAAACATACACTTTGGTGAATTTGAATACAATGAAGAACATATTCTGATGTTTCCTGAGGGAATACTCGGCTTTGAAGATTTAAAAAAATTTATACTCATCAATGACGAACAAACCGATCCGATTCTATGGCTTGTATCATTAGAAGATGAGAGCATTAGTTTTCCTGTCATCGATCCATGGAAAATTATACCACAGTATTCGGTAGGTGATTACGATGCAGGAGATTATACAATTCTGGCTATTGTTACATTAAAAGGTACGTTGGAACAATCAACTATTAATTTGCGAAGTCCACTTATCATTTCCAATTCGACACAGGAAGGACATCAGGTAGTATTGGATGACGAGAAGTATAGTTTTCATTATCCAATGTTTGAACAAACAACGGAAGAGCTGAAAGGATAAGCTATGTTAGTGCTTGCACGTCGGGTAAACGAAAAAATACGAATCGGAGATAAGATTGTACTGAAAGTACTTGCAATTCAGGAAGGTCAGGTAAAACTTGGCATCGAAGCACCAAGAACTGTCGAAATTCTCCGTTGGGAAGTGTATGAACAAATAGTACAACAAAATCAGCAAGCAGCGACATCACCAAAAGAGGTTCAGCCGGAAATACTTAATCGGTTAAAGAAAGACAAAACGTCACAAAAGATTAAAACAATCAAAAGGTAAGAGGTTATATCAATAAACGAGGGAAGATATGATTGTTATAATTGGTATTGTAATTGTCATTATAGGTGTCTTTGGTGGTTTTGTGATTGCTGGAGGACCTCTTGTGGTTCTCTTACAATGGCCTGAGTTTATGGTTATAGGTGGAGCAGCACTCGGTTCGTTGTTAATTAGCACACCCCCGGTTGTGATAAAGCAAATGATATCAAAGCTAACAACTCTTTTTAGGCCCAATCCATACACAAAGCAAGAATATCTGAACCTACTGAAAACGATGTTCGAGCTTTTCACCATTGCACAACGGGATGGTTTAATTAACATCGAAGCTCATATCGAAGATCCGGAAAAAAGTTCTGTATTTTCAAAAAATCCATTTCTCTTAAAAAATCATCATGCCTTAAGTTTCTTTTCCGATACAATGAAACTTCTTCTCGGAGGGGGTGTACCGCCTCACGATCTAGAAGCATTGCTTGATAATGATTTAGAAACGCATCATTTCGAATCGTCTGCACCGCCAATGCTCTTTCAAAAAGTCGGTGATGCTTTACCAGGTCTTGGTATTGTAGCAGCTGTGTTGGGAATTATCATCACTATGCAGGCAATCGATGGACCTCCTGAAGTCATTGGTCATAAAGTTGCAGCAGCACTCGTTGGTACATTCCTTGGAGTTTTAATGTCGTATGGATTTGTACAACCGATTGCGACGAATCTTGAACTTTCTGCTCAATACGAAGCTAAGTATTATGAATGTATCAAAGCAGCAATACTTGCTTATGCTAAAGGAAATTCACCTATTGTTGTTGTTGAGTACGCGCGTCGGGCAATTCCATCGTCCGATCGTCCTTCATTCTCCGAAGTCGAACAGGCAATGCGTGAAGTACGTCAGGCTAAACAAGGGTAATAATAACTATGAAAGATCAGCATGAACAGGTACCAGTAAGGATTTTAAAAAAGAAAAAAGGGCATGGCGGCCATCATGGTGGAGCATGGAAAGTAGCATATGCCGATTTTGTAACAGCAATGATGGCTCTTTTTATTGTACTATGGATAGTAGGACAAAGTAAACAAGTAAAACAAGCTGTTGCTGGTTACTTTAAAGATCCCATAGCATATGAAAAAGAAGTAAAAAAGATGAAAGAAAGTCAATCTGTGCAACCAATGAATGAAGAACAGATTCAGCGGGAAATACAGCGACGTGAAGAAGAAGAGAAAAAGAAACTGGAAGAAATGGGGAAACAAATTCTCAGAACAATATCAGAAGATCCACGGCTCGAGCAATTGAGTCAGCAAATTGTTGTTGAACCAGTGAAAGAAGGCTTAAGAATTGAATTGCTCGATAAATCAGAATCCTTCTTTTTTGATATTGGTACTGCTACATTAAAACCCGAAGCTGTAAAGGTGTTAACAATTATTGCAAAAGAAATTGGCAAATTACCGAATCAGATTATTATTGAAGGACATACAGATAGTAGGCAATATTCTACAATCGTTGGTTATACAAATTTTGAATTGAGCGCCGATAGAGCAAATAGTGCCCGCCGTGTTTTGCAGGTGCAAGGAATCCGGAAAGATCAGATTACCGAAATACGAGGTTATGCCGATACACGTTTAAGAAATAAAAAAGATCCATACGATGTATCGAACAGACGTATTAGTATTATAATTAAAAAAGCAGAAGGGAAAGTTGAGAATGGAACGCAAACCAACAATTCTCATCATTGAAGACGATGCAGCACAACTTCACATGACCGCAGCACTTCTTCAAGAAGGAAACAACTACAATGTACTGACAGCAAACAGTGTAAAAGCTGCTCGTGAACTATTGAACACGCATGAAGTGGAGTTAATAATCAGCGACAATTACATGGAAGGCGAAACAGGTTATGAGTTTTGTAAAGCACTTAAACAGAAAAAAGAAACTCAATCGATAATGTTCATGTTGCTGACTGCAGAGCAACGAATGGATTATAAAATACGTGCATTAGAGCATGGAGCTGATGATTACATTAGTAAACCATATCACCCCGAAGAATTTCTTTCGAGAGTACGTGTTCTCTTACGATTAAAAAAGCTTCAGGATGATCTTGCACACGAAAGCGCTGAATTAAAGCAAGCGATAGAAACCCTCAATCAAAACTTTGAAGGTGTTGTTAATCTTTTAACAAAGCTCATTGCACTTCGCATTCCCAATGCTACTGCACATGGTGCAGAAGCAGCCAGAATGTGCCGGTGGATGGCTGAACGTTTTGGAGTTGATGAGGAGAAGTTGGTACTCATCGATCTGGCAGCTCGGTTCCACGAAATTGGCAAAGTTACTCTTCCGGATGAAATTTTACAAAAACAACCTTATGAACTTACTGCTGAACAACGACAGAGAGTGATTGAATCCACGCTTTTTGGAGAATTGGTTGTCGGTGGAATTCCTCAATTCAAAATGATTGCTTCCTGGTTACGTCATCAGATGGAAAACTATGATGGTACCGGTTATCCGGATAAATTAATGGGTGAAGAAATACCTCTCGAATCGCGTTTACTTCGGGCTGTAAATTATATCGAAGAAATACCCTCTGATGTTTTAAGTAATACTACGACACTCCAGGAAACATTGCAGAAAGCACGCAATACTATTCTCGATCCACGCGTGGTTCAACTGGTAACGGAGTATTTATTCCTCCATTTTCATCCGTCGTGGATCGAAGGAAAGAAACAAATAAACGTTATGGATTTGCGTGAAGGAATGGTTCTCGCAGCGGATTTATCTACCGGTAGCGGAAAAAAGCTTTTACCAAAAGATACACGCATCACTTCAACAATTTTAGAACGAATTCTCTCACAACATCACTTCGATCCAATAATTGGTGGTGTTTATATTTATATCAATCCTCCAAAATAAATTTTCGGGAAATGATTGTATTACAGAATGTTACCGGTAAAGAACAATTATTTGTTCTTTTCATGATAATATTTCCAATAACGATATTCTTGAAAACAAAAAAACGGTATTTTTCTAAATTGCATATTACTATAAGGTTGCTTGCATTTGGGTCGACTTTTCATTTAATTTGTATTGGTAGCCAACAGCCGGAGAGGTGGCCGAGTGGCTGAAGGCGGCGGTTTGCTAAACCGTTATAGGGTTGAAAGGCTCTATCGGGGGTTCGAATCCCCCCCTCTCCGCAAAATAATATAAACCCCGGCACTTAAGAGTGTCGGGGTTTGTTGTATATATAAAAAACTATGAAATCGTTTCTTCAAAGACTGCAGGAAAAAGTTATCGTTTTTGATGGAGCAACCGGCACCCATCTTCAGAATCAACACTTAACAGTTGATGATTTCGGAGGTGAACAATTTAATGGTTGTAACGAATACTTAGTTGTTTCGAAACCATCAGCTGTTGAAAAAGTTCATATTGATTACTTACAAGCCGGTTGTGATGTTATTGAAACGAACTCATTCGGTGGGTCAGCAATTGTACTTGCTGAATATGGATTGGCTGATCGAGTTTATGATCTTAATTATAAAGCAGCACAAATTGCAAAACGAATTGCTTCAGATTTTTCTACAGCCGAAAAACCGCGATACGTCGCAGGTTCAATGGGTCCTGGTACAAAACTTCCTTCGCTTGGACACATCACGTTTTCTGAATTAGTAAATGCATTTGAACTTCAGGCAAAAGGACTCATCGACGGAGGGGTCGATCTTCTCTGCATAGAAACATGCCAGGATATTCTTCAGGTTAAAGCAGCATTGGTTGCTGTGAACAGATGTTTTCATTCACACCGCAAACGACTTCCGATTATTGTCTCTATAACAATTGAAACGACGGGCACAATGCTCGTCGGTACCGATCTTCTTGCTGCATTAACAACGATAGAACCATTTTCTATCGATGCCTTTGGTCTTAATTGTGCTACCGGTCCGCAGGAAATGTCGGAACATATCAGGCAGTTGGCTCAGGTTAGTCCTTTTCCTATCTTCATTATGCCGAATGCAGGTATACCGGAAAATGTTGGTGGTAAAGCGCATTATCACTTATCGCCGGAAGATTTTACTTCAACACTTACGGTATTTGTTAAAGAACATGGTGTTTCAATTGTGGGTGGCTGCTGCGGGACAACACCGGAACATATTCGCCAACTTTATGAAAGCGTTGGAAATCTTGCTCCAAAACAACGTACTCCACAATTTACACCATCGGTATCGAGCCTCTACCAGTCTGTACCATTAAAAATAGAGAATCCACCTGTGCTAATCGGTGAACGTACAAATGCTAATGGCAGTAAGCTATTTAGGGAACTTCTTGCAAAAGAAGATTGGGAAGGATTGGTTGCAATCGGCCGTGAGCAGGAAAGAGTAGGAGCGCATCTTTTAGATGTCTGTGTTGCATATGTTGGCAGGAACGAAATTGAAGATATGAGGCAGCTTATTTCTAGGTTAAACCAGCAGGTAGCTCTTCCGATTATGATTGATTCAACGGAACCTCCTGTTATAGAAGCTGCACTTCAATGCATCAGCGGAAAAGCGATTGTTAACTCTGTTAATCTTGAAGATGGTGAAGAACGGTTATCACACATTGCATCGCTGTGCAAACAGTATGGAGCGGCAGTTGTTGCACTAACAATTGATGAAGAAGGAATGGCAAAAACCGTTGAACGAAAAGTAGCTGTTGCCCGCCGGCTCTATGAACTTCTTGTACATAAATATGAATTGCGACCATATGATATAATATTTGATACGCTAACATTTACTCTTGGCTCTGGTGACGAAGAGTTCCGACGCTCGGCAATTGATACAATCGAAGCTATTCGTTGCATCAAGCAAGAGTATCCTCAAACATTTACTTCTTTGGGTGTAAGTAATGTCTCTTTCGGTCTGACACCAAAAGCACGGCAGGTACTCAATAGTGTATTCCTTCATTATGCAGTTGAGGCCGGACTCGATATGGCAATAGTTCATGCATCAAAGATTCTTCCGCTTTACCGTATCGATGAACGTGGTCTTCAATTGGCAAAACAACTTATTTTCGATGAGCGTCGATGGGAGAATATTGGAAATGAACGTCGGTGTGTGTTCGATCCGTTAACGGAATTTATACATTTTTATTCGAATAGTAAGACCGAAAAAGTTTCTGAGGAGCAAACAATTCAACTTCCCGTTGAAGAGCGTCTTAAGAGACGTATTGTTGAAGGAAATAGCGTTGGGTTACAGGCTGAGCTCGATGAGGCTTTAAAAACATATTCGCCATTAGATATCATCAATAATTTCCTCCTTGAAGGGATGAAAGTAGTCGGAGATTTATTTGGAAGGGGACAAATGCAGTTACCATTCGTACTTCAATCGGCAGAAGTAATGAAAGCAGCAGTGGCATACCTTCAACCATTTATGGAAGTAAAAGAAACAGTTCAAAAGGGAAAGTTAGTACTTGCAACAGTAAAAGGTGATGTGCACGATATTGGTAAAAACCTTGTCGACATCATTTTATCGAATAACGGCTATAAAGTTTATAATCTTGGAATAAAATGTCCGATCGATACGATGATTGAGGCAGCGAAGAAATACAACGCTGATGCAATTGGAATGAGCGGCTTGTTGGTAAAATCAACACAGGTGATGAAAGAAAATTTACAAATCCTCAATGAACGTAACTATACAATCCCTGTAATTCTTGGAGGAGCTGCCTTGACAAGGCGTTTTGTTGAACAGGATCTCAAACCGTTGTATAAAGGTAGTGTTGTTTATGCTAACGATGCCTTCGAAGGGCTCTATATTATGGAGCAAATTGTACAAGGAACAATAAAGGAAAAAACTGTGATATTGAATGCTGACGAACGACAAGAAACAGGTTTTGAAGCAAAAATTGTATCAGTTGGAATATCGGATGAGAATGAAATCAATGAAATACAATCGTCGATACCACCTGCTGATTTTATTCCTACTCCACCTTTTTGGGGAACAAAAGTAGTTGAAAATATTTCACTCGAAACAATCTACCCTTACATCAATGAAGTTGCACTTTTCAGAGGTCAGTGGCGGTTTGTTAAGGGAACCTTGTCAGAAGAAGAGTACAATAGAATTATTAATGAAAAAGTACGTCCTGAATTTGAAGCATTAAAAATACTTGTCAAAGAAAAAAAGCTTCTTGAACCAAAGCTTATTTATGGTTATTTCCCCTGTCAATCATCCGGTAATGATCTCATTGTTTACGAAGCTCCAAACAATTCAGTGCCTCCTTCACAATTACAAAAAGAAAATCTGAAGGAGGTAGTGCGTTTTACTTTTCCGCGTCAGACAAAAGGAAAGCGATTGTGTATCAGTGATTTCTTTGCTTCTGTCGATTCGGGTAAAGTTGATGTTGTTGCTTTTCAAATAGTTACTGTGGGGTACCGTGCAACCGAATATTCAAAAATGCTTTACAAAAATGATGAGTATAAGGAATATTTATTTTTCCATGGCTTCAGCGTAGAAGCAACAGAAGCATTGGCGGAGTACTGGCATAAACGGATACGCGAAGAACTTAATATTCATCGCAATGATTCGCCAATTATTAAAAAATTATTCAGTCAAGGGTACCAGGGTGCCCGTTACAGCTTTGGATATCCGGCATGTCCGAATCTTGAAGATCATGCAAAACTTTTTGTCCTTCTTCAGCCGCAGCGTATTGGCATAACTCTTACGGAAGAATTTATGCTCAATCCTGAACAATCGACAGATGCAATCATTGTTCATCATCCGTCTGCGCGATATTTTAATGTATAGCCGGAACTGTAGATGCTTTTCTTTGTGTTGTTATGATAAAAAAAGGAAATAAGTATATATGCCAAATCTTGTACTTGTACGACATGGTGAATCACAATGGAATCTGGAAAACCGCTTTACCGGTTGGGTTGATGTTCCGCTTTCAAAACGCGGAGAAGAAGAAGCACGAAATGCAGGTGAAAAATTAAGAAGTTTTCGTTTTGACAAAGCATATACATCTGTATTACAACGTGCAATCAGAACATTAGAAATTATACTCAACATCATTGGTCAAAAAGACATACCAATAGAGCGCGATAAAGCATTGAATGAAAGGCATTACGGAGCTTTGCAAGGTTTGAATAAAGCCGAAGTTGGAAAACAATACGGCGAAGAACAATTGAAAATATGGCGCCGGAGCTATGATGTACCACCGCCGAAGGATGTTACAGAATTAAATCCTGAAGGTATTAGTGAAAGCCTGAAAGATACCGCTGCCCGTACACTCCCTTATTTTGAATCAAAAATTCTGGCTGATATAAAAGCTGGTAAAAATGTAATTGTTGCGGCCCATGGGAACAGTTTGCGTTCAATTGTAATGAAACTCGACAACCTTACAAAAGAACAGGTGTTGGAGTTAAACATCCCGACCGCTGCGCCATTGTTATATGTTTATGATAACGAAGGTAACATAATTGAACATCGTTATATTTAAAGTGATGCAAAAACAGCTAAAAAACGTCGAAAATATTAAGAAATTTTTCAAATCTTTTTCTTGCATTTCGGATGTCTCTTTAGCATATTGACAACGTTCAGTTTATGAACCAGAACTTTGAAACCATTTTTTAGTAAGGAGAGTTTTTTATGGCTACGATGATAACTGAAGAATGCATTAACTGTGGAGCATGTGAACCAGAATGCCCAAATACTGCCATTTATCCGGCAGGTACTCCATACGAGCTCAATGGTCAAACATTTGATCCATTATCAAATGACTACTATTACATTGTACCGGAAAAATGCACAGAGTGTGTCGGACATGCTGATCAGGAACAGTGTGCTGCGGTATGCCCTGTTGATTGCTGTGTACCAAACCCTGATATTCGTGAGACAGAAGCAGAATTGTTCGAAAAAGCGAAACGCCTTCATCCTGACAAAACATTTCCGGAACTCAGCGCATCAACATCTCATTTCCGTAAATAATTTATTTAGTTCATAGTTTTTCTGTAAGTCGGTTTTTCGGAACTGAAAAACCGACTTTTTTATTGTACAATATGGATGTTATGAACATAGGTAACTATACAATTAAAGCTCTGAGCTCTGGTTCATTGTGGCTCGATGGAGGAGCAATATTCGGAATTGTACCCAAAGTACTCTGGTCAAAATTCTATGTACCTGATGACCGTAACAGAATTAAAGTCGAAACACGCTCATTGATCATTCAGGGAAACGGACGTACAATCCTGGTCGATACTGGTTGTGGAAATAAATGGAACGATAAAGAGTGTGCAATGTACTCAATTGACGATACACTTCTTTCCTCGTTACAGGAAGTTCGGTTATCACCGCATGATATTACCGATGTAATTCTTACACATCTTCACTTTGACCACACCGGAGGTTCTACATCCCTCGTTGATGGAAAACTTTGTACAACGTTTCCAAAGGCAACCTATTATGTGCAACGCAAACACTGGGAATGGGCATTGAACCCTACAGAGAAGGATCGGGGAAGTTTCCGTCATAACGATTTTTTACCTCTTGCTGAATCAGATCAGTTAAAACTGCTTGATGGTAATACTGAGTTAATGAGCGGAATAGAGATAGTACTATCAAACGGTCATACGGTTGCGCAACAACTTGTTAAAATTTCAGATGGTTTACAAACCCTCCTGTATTGTGGGGATTTTTTACCGTATGTTCCGATGTTACAGTACCCATATATAATGGCATACGATCTTTTTCCGCTTGAAACACTAAAAGAAAAAAAGAAAATTCTTTCGCAGGCAGCACGTGAGCATTGGATTCTTGTGCCCGTACACGACCCGACATGTGAAGCAATAACAATTGCAGAGTGTGAAAAAGGTTTTACGGTGCAAAACAAAATATTGTTGTAAACCATGAATTCTGCATTAAGCACATTAATAAAAAAGAAAGCAGGTGAACTAGGCTTTTCAAAAATTGGATTTGCACGTGCACAGCCATTAGATGTAGAGGCAGAACGATTAGAAGCATGGTTGCAACGAGGGTACCATGCATCAATGAGCTGGATGGAAAAAAGAAAGGAAGAAAGGAAAAATCCACTTCTCTTGTTTTCGGAACTAAAAACTGTTGTAACAGTTGCAATGAATTACTATACACCTGTACAGCACGCTGTAGGCAGTAACTACGGAAAGATATCGCGTTACGCCTGGGGAAATGATTACCACAAAGTTTTGCAGCAAAAACTCGACGCACTTCTAATGTATATAAAAGAATACGAACCAACCACTAAAGGAATAACATACGTTGATACTGGTCCAGTAATGGAAAAAGCGTGGGCGCAAAGAGCTGGTATAGGTTGGATTGGTAAAAATACAAATATATTGACACGGGAATATGGTTCGTGGATTTTTTTAGGAGTACTTCTTCTTTCAATAGAACTGGATTATGATAAACCTTCTATCGATTTCTGTGGCACCTGTACTGCCTGTATCGATGCTTGTCCCACACAGGCGCTAACCCCCGACAGAATGCTCGATTCAAACAAATGTATTTCGTATTTAACTATTGAACATAGAGGCGAATTAGATGTTGCAATTGCTGAACGATTTGAACAATGGATTTTTGGCTGTGATATTTGTCAGGAAGTGTGCCCGTGGAATCGGTTTCAGAAACCAACGGAAATAGATGATTTTTACCCGAAAGATGGCTTAGAAAAAGTTACCTTTGATGACTTCAAGGCTCTGACAGAAGAGAAATTTCAGAGAAAATTCAGAAATTCACCAGTTCGTAGAGCTAAATTTAAGGGCTTGCTAAGGAATATTTCTGCAGTCATGAATAATAAAGAGTAATTTAACTTATATAAAAGGAGGGAGGAACGATGATATACACGATGTATTTGTTTTTTGCTTTTGTCTTATATGCAGTCAGTGGAGTAGAAGATAAGAAAACACCAAAGGAAACAACTATCATCTTACCTAAGCCAAAAACCAAGGGTACTTTTTCTGTTGAAGAAGCACTCTCTCAAAGAAGATCAACCCGTCACTATAGCTCAAAGCGTATTGAGTTGATTGAATTATCGCAGATTTTGTGGGCTGCTCAGGGTATTACAGACCCTGATGGTTTACGTACAGCACCTTCAGCCGGAGCTCTGTTTCCTTTAGAACTTTTGGTTGTTGTTGGTAACGTCGAAGGACTTGAACCAGCTATTTACCGGTATTCACCACAAACACATGCTTTAACAAAGCACCTTCATGGAGATAAAAGACGTGAACTCTGTGCTGCTGCATTACGGCAACAGTCGGTATGCAATGCACCTTGTACAATTGTTATCAACGCCATTTTCGAACGAGTTACAAAAAAATACGGAGAACGTGGCAAAAAGTATGTTTACATGGAAGTTGGTCATGTATCGCAAAACATTTATCTGCAGGCAACAGCATTAAACATTAAAACGGTTGCAATTGGTGCTTTTTATGATGAACAAGTTTTTTCAGTGCTGCAAGTACCTCGCAGTGAAATACCACTGTATCTCATGCCTATTGGGAAATAGAGAGTTGAGTAGTTTTGAATAACTTTAAATAGTAAATTTATCAATCAATAACAAAGAGGGTTGGAGCTCTTCTCTTTTCTTTTTATTATCTACTAAAGAAAATAAGTAATTGTAATAAACAGTATTGAGAGAGAAAAGAATGAGTCTGTCGTTACAAACAAGGATTTTTATTGGAGTTGTTTCGGTCGGTTTCCTAATTTTAGCCATTGTATGGTATGGTGTACGTCCAGCATACGAACAAAAGATACTCAACGAACGAATAACGATTGTACAACAAATTCAAAACTATACAGTCGAAACCATAGATAAACAACTTGCAGATTGGATTGCAATTACACGTGGTATTACTCAGCAATTGTACGATCGTCCTGTCGAAGGAGAATCTTTTATACGTCATACAATGATCCTTCATCCCGAAATTATCCGTATTCGTATCAGTTCTCCCTCACTTCCCGACGAACTGGTAAGTCAGAATATTCATTATCAGGAGCCAGTTGAAGAGCATTTCGAAGAACAATTCATTCTTAGCTCCGATACGTTAATCCGGATGGCGTGGCTGCCACAATCTGTTGTTACACGATCCAGCTTCGAAATCAATAATGTTACATTTTATGCAACAATCTGGTGGGACTCGAAGCAGTTGCAGCAACTATTTCAACAGTTGCCATTCGGTACAGACTATGCAGTCGCTTTTCTTTCATCTGTCAATGTAGTCTATTCTAATACAGATTCGTCGTTTGTATCATTATTTCAATTAAATCAAGCACATATTTCAACGATGCAGCAAATGTCTTACAATGAACAGCAATGGTATGGTGTCACATCTGTGGTAAGTAACGCACCATTGTTCTTTATTGTTGCTATTCCCGAATCCGATGTTCGTCAACCGGTGCAACAGTTGCTGCAATACACAATCTATTTTGTCGCAGCTCTTCTAAGTCTTCTGCTGATAGGTGGTTGGATTCTGTCATACCAGATAAGTAAGCCAATCAACAGACTTGTTAAAGATGTTGAACAGTTGAGTACACTCGATTTTTCGAAGCCAATCCGTTCAACGGGTATGAAGAATATTCGCTCAATGGCAGAAACAATTGAGCTTATGAGGCAATCTCTCGAGCGGTATCAGAAACTAAATGTTGAAAAAATTATTATTGAGGAATGGAAAAACAAACTTTTTATGATGCATAGCGAAGATCTGATAGCGCTAACAGATAGTGAAGGGAAGTATGTATTTAAAAATAATCGGTTTGATGATTTTTGCAGTACTATTTCTTCTGAATTGCAATGCAGCTCGATACAGGAGCTTCTTACCTTACCATCGGTAAGTATAACGAAGGAAGTACGACGGCAGGAAAATATCGAAAATGAGTTAACTATATCCAGCAGGCAAGCGGAATTAAAAATTAAAATACCGGACGAAGGACTTCAATATTATCGCATTAACGATATTGCAATAACACGCAACGGACAATCTCTCGGTGCTCTGGTAATTTTACACGATCTGACTAACGATCGCCTTATCGATAAAATGAAAAACGAAATGATTAATATTATAGTTCATGAACTTCGAAGTCCGGTCGGAAGCATTATTGGCTTTGCAGATATTCTGGTGAAGCAGGACGATATCGAAGAACAGGAGCGGAAAGAATTTTTAGGATATATTCTTGAAAGCGGGCATCGGCTTCTCAATCTAATCAATCGGTTCCTTGATATTTCCCGCCTTGAATCGCGCAGGATAGAGTATCCAAAAGTACCAACAAATATCATTGAGATTGTACACAATGTCATAGAAAGTGTACAACCCCAGCTTCGGACAAAGAATCTGAAGGTAGAAGTTGAAATTGATAATAGCATTCCGTATGCTATAATTGCACCGGAACTTATTCGTGAGGCAATTCTTAATTTGGTTGCAAATGCAATCAAGTATGGCGATCCCGACAGGACGATCAATATACAACTCAGGCAGGCAAATGGTTCAATACAATTTGTTATTACCGATCATGGCTATGGTATTCCAATCGAGGCTCAGGAAAAATTGTTTACAAAGTTCTACAGAGTAGCAAACCCGAAAGCGCAGAAAGAAGTTGGTACGGGGTTAGGGTTGGCATATGTAAAGGAAATAGTTATGTACCATAACGGTGAAATATCGCTCGAGTCGAATGCTGAAATCGGTTGCAGGTTTACAATTTCAATACCTGTAGGGAATAAATAGAATGAAGAGAGTTAACTATTTAATAAACACCTTTTTATTACTTTACTCTCTTTGTATAAGCCAACCACGCCAAGCAACACCGTTGTTAATTCAGGCGTCAGAGCTGTCGCAAAAAGCTCAAAGTTTGTTGGGCGATTCGTCTGCCGTATCATTGCTTTTAACCATAGCCAGGCACGATGAACCTACCAATACATTCCGTATTACACAACCTGAACTTCAGAGGCTCAAAGAGGTTGCTGCTTCTTTGGAGAAAGTCAGAAAAAGTAAAGCACAGCTGCCGATGCTTGTGTACAATGGTGCGAAAATTTTTGCACCGACACTTCATGATACTGTAGTGGTTTACCTGAAAATGTTTGATAATGCTGTTGCAAATGGTAATGTTCAACAAGTATTGTCGCTTGCGGATGTGGTTTCAAAAGTTATTGCAAACCTGGAAAAAGTAATTAGTGAAAAAAGGACAAAACCACTTGATGCAATTCTCGCTCAAAAAAATGGAAACGTTGATAAACGAAAAGGTTTTTTAGGTCAGTGGCAACCGGCAATTGTCGGAGATGTGTTGGTAGCCTACGATGGGTTACGCACATATCCACGAAGTACAGCTTTATTATCATTTACGGATGGTGTCAATGTTGTTGTAGATCCGAATACAACGATTATCATTCGTGAATCAGTTCAGGATATACTACGACAAACAAAGACAAAAGATATTGCTCTTGTAAAAGGGAGTATTCTGGCGCGGATGGAAGAAAAAGCCAAGGAAGAAAACAAACTTCGTCTAAAAACAGAGGAAGCCGAATCCTCCGTACGTTCTGCAAAGTTCTGGGCACAGGTAGAATCGCAACAAAAGTCGCGCCTTTCAAACTATGATGGAACTATTCTTGTTTCTGCGAAAAACCAGCAGGTAACGTTACAACAAAATGAAGGTACAGTTGTAGAAAAAGGAAAAGCTCCTCAGAAGCCGGTGCCGTTATTATCTCCTCCCGTTATTAAAAATGTTCTTCGCGATACTACAATTTATCAACCAACTTTTATACTGCAATGGAATCCGGTAGAAGGGGCTGTGAACTACGAGGCAGAATTAAGCGTCTCAAAACAATTTGAAAACATTGTTGCTCGTGTTTCGTCCGATAGTTTAGCTCTTACAATTCGACAGATACCCGAAGGTGTTTCATACGTCCGACTTTATGCATACGATCGGAACGGATTACGGGGAATTGAAACGTTGCCGATAACTCTTGTTCG